>Ga0115012_10000183_pt1 | contig 36422 bp, 62 predicted proteins | sample TroAtlMetagenome_FD_88706 | JGI IMG/M metagenome (GOLD analysis project Ga0115012, IMG submission 88706) | Marine eukaryotic phytoplankton communities from Atlantic Ocean - Tropical Atlantic ANT10 Metagenome | ecosystem: Environmental > Aquatic > Marine > Oceanic | place: Tropical Atlantic... | reverse complement strand
TTAAAGACAAATGGAAAGATAAATAATGTCTAAAAAACTTAAAGGGAAGGTTAAACAAGTTTGGGAAAGTAAAATCAAACAATCGTCTTCAAAAAATAAGCACATTTCGTATAGTGCATTTAGTACCTATGCTCAATGTCCTAAAGCTTGGCAGTTACTCTATAAAGATAAATCAGTACCGTTCGTTCAGAATATCTATTTAACTTTCGGAGTAGCAATGCACGAGACTTTGCAATCATGGCTTGAAGTTATGTATCACAATAAAGTAAAAGCTGCTAATGATATGAAGTTAGATCAGCTTTTATATGATAATATGATTAAGAGTTATAAGATTAGTAAAGCTCAAAACAATCATCAACATTTCTCTGATCAAGAAACTCTTACCCAGTTTTGGCTAGAAGGTAAACATATTCTTGAATGGATTAAGAAGAAAAGAGGAGGGTACTTTAGTACTAAGAACATGCAGTTGGCAGGTATAGAGACGCTCTTGTACCAGGAGATACGACCTGGCGTTATGTTTAAAGGTTTGATTGATTTAGTATTCTATCATCCTACAACTGATAGGTGGACTATTGTTGATATAAAAACTTCTACTGCAGGTTGGAGAGATGCTCAAAAGAAGAATCCTAAACTTACTGCACAAGTTATTTTGTATAGAGAGTTCTTTGCAAAGCAGTTTGGAGTCGATAAAGATAAAATAGATGTAGAGTTTTTTATAGTTAAAAGAAGAGTACCGAAAGAAGCTGAGTTTGCTTCTATGCAAAAGAGAGTTCAACAGTTTAGTCCTTCATCAGGTCCAAGAAAGACTAAGCAGATAGTTGATTCGATGTATAAGTTTATTTCTGAAGTATTAGACGATGATGGAAACTTTATAGAAAAAGAATATAGCTGCAACTCTCCATTAGGAAAATGTAATGAGTGTAGTCGACTTTCTGTTTCCTAGCCTATTTATATATAAATATATAAGTATATATAGTTATGACAAAAGAAGAGAAACTCACCTCCGTAAAAATAACTCAACCCCTATTCGATAAATTTAAAATGGCCTGCTTGGAAGATAACTTTTCTTTCAAAAAGCTTGCAGATCGTGCTATTTTTTTATATCTTACTGATGTGGAGTTTAGAGATAAAGTACACAGAATAAATAATATTAAGTTACGTAAATGATTGAAGGTTATATTCCAAAAGCAGATAGAAAGAAAATACTATTGCTTTGTGATGATATAAGAATGCACTCTGGTATAGCGACAATGGCCAGAGAAATAGTTATTAAGTCTGCTCATAAGTACAACTGGTTTAATGTTGGAGCAGCTATTAATCATCCAGAAAAAGGCAAAGTATTAGATTTATCTCAAGATCTTAATAAGGTATTAAAGATAGAAGATGTAGACGTTAAAGTTCAACCAAATAATGGGTATGGAGACGCTATGCTTATTCGTACCTTACTCAAAAAAGAAAAGCCTGATGCTATTTTTATTTTTACCGATCCTAGATATTGGACTTGGTTATTTGAAATGGAAAGAGAAATCAGATCTACTGTTCCTATTATATGGTTAAACATCTGGGACGATTATCCAGCTCCTAGATACAATGAAAACTTCTATGATTCAGTTGATACTCTTATGGGTATTTCTAAACAAACAGTTAACATCAATAGACTAGTATTAGGAGAAAAAGCTAATAATAAAGTACTTGGTTATGCTCCTCATGGAATAGATTCAGAGGTCTTTAAACCTGTAGATAAAACTAATGATAAGTTTATAGATTTTAAAAAGGATTTATTTAAAGATAAAGATATTGAGTTTGTTGTATTCTTTAACTCAAGGAATATACATAGAAAAAGACCAGGTGATACTATATTAGCATATAGACACTTCTGTGACCTTATAGGAAAAGAAAAAGCTAAAAAGACTGCATTAGTAATGCATACTGCCCCTTCAGATCAAAACGGTACTGATTTAAGAGCAATAAAAGATGCATTCTGTGATCCTGAATACTGTAATGTTTATTTTTCTAATGATAGATTAACTCCAGAACAAATGAATCTATTATATAATATTGCTGATGTTAACATTTTAATATCCTCTAACGAAGGATGGGGATTATCATTAACTGAATCTATGATGGCAGGTACAATGATTATTGCTAATGTTACTGGGGGTATGCAAGATCAAATGAGATTTGTAAATGAAAAAGGAGAATGGTTAGACTTCGATGCTGACTTTCCTTCTAATCACAGAGGTACTTACAAAGAGCATGGTAACTGGGCTATGCCAGTATTTCCTAATAATATTTCATTAGCAGGTTCTCCTGCTACTCCATACATATACGATGACAGATGTTCTCCTGAGGATGCAGCAGAGGCTATTAAGAAAGTATATGAGCTTCCTATTCACGTTAGAACTAAATACGGTTTAGAAGGTAGAGAGTGGGCTATGTCTGATGAAGCTAAAATGTCAGCTAAAGCAATGGTAGAAAATATAAGTAACTATATTGAGGATACTTTTGAAAACTTTGAGCCAAGACCAAGATACGAAGTCCATAAAGCTGAACCAAGAGAAAAGAAATATGTTGAACATAAAATAATAGGTTATTAATATGAGTAAACCAATAGTAGTTGTTTCTTGTCCGATAGATACATATTCTGGTTATGGAGCTAGAGCTAGAGATGTAGTTAAATCTTTAATAGCTACTGACAAGTACGACGTTAAAATATTAGCTCAACGATGGGGTAATACTAGATTCGGTTATTTAGAAGAGCATAACGAACATGATATGACTTCTAGAGTAATAAACCAACTTACTGCTAAACCAGACATATGGATTCAGATTACTGTTCCTAATGAGTTTCAAAAGGTAGGTACCTTTAACATTGGTATTACTGCTGGTATAGAAACTACTCAATGTGATGCTTCTTGGCTAGAAGGAGTAAATAGAATGGATTTAATATTAGTATCATCTAATCATTCTAAAAATGTATTTACTCAAACTAAATACGATATTCACCATAAACAAACTAATCAGAAACAAGGACAGTTAACTGCTACTACTCCTATTGAAGTTTTATTTGAAGGAGTTGACATTGAAACTTATTTTCCTAAACCTTCTAATAATATAGATTTATCTGTAATAAAAGAACAGTTCGTATTTTTATTTGTAGGACATTGGTTAAATGGAACATTAGGGGAAGATAGAAAAAACGTTGGATGGATGATTAAAGCATTCTGTGAAACATTTAAGAATAAAAATAATGCTCCTGCTTTATTATTAAAAGCTCAAACAGCTGGAAGTTCTATAATGGATAGAGAAAGAATGTTAGATAAAATAGATAATATTAAAAAAACTATTAGAGGTAAATGTCCTAACGTTTATTTAATGCACGGTGAAGTAACTGACTCAGAAATGAATAATCTTTATAATCATCCTAAAGTAAAAGCTATGTTAAGCTTTACTAAAGGAGAAGGATTCGGTAGACCATTATTAGAGTTTAGTATGGTTAAAAAACCAATCATCGCTTCTGGATGGTCAGGCCAAACAGACTTTTTAGATAAACAGCTAACCTATTTAGTAGGAGGAGATTTAAAAAAGATTCATAAGTCTGCAGTACAGAAAAATGTATTGTTAGAAGATTCATCTTGGTTTCAAGCTAATGAGCAAGAAGCTGCAAAAGCTATGAAGGCAGTTTATAAACATTATAAGCAACTTCTTATTAATGCTAAAAAGCAAGGTACTCAAAATAGAAATAACTTCAGCTTAAAAGCTATGGAAGAACTTTTAGATAAATACTTAACTCAATACTTACCAGAGTTTCCTAAACAAATAGAGCTTACTCTACCTAAACTTGAGTTACCTAAACTAGAAAAAATAAATGAATAAAGATACATTAGTAGAAGGACCATTTGGTAGTAACGCATGTTACGAACAAACCTTTGAACAAGACGGCAAAGAAGTAAAGACATGGATGTGCTTTGGAAGTGGTTTTAGTACATCTACATTTATGAGTAAAGATTCAGACTTAGTCAAGAATACTATTGAAACATCTCCAGAGCTATATAAAGACTTAATGCATATAGATAAAAATGATAGAGCTTGGTTTCCTGCAACTATAACACTTCCAGAAAAAGGAATGGTTTTTGCAGATGGTACTTCAAAAGATGATTGGAAATGGGCTGCAGTTAGAGCTATTCCTATTACCGAAGAAGATAGAAAGGGAAAACAGTTTCCTGCTGATCAGAAGTATAGAATGGATATGGAAAATAAATCGTTACATAATCAAAATGATTTTATGGACGCATTAGAACAAATAGGATTTTTTAGTATACAACCATGAAGATAGTAGTAACAGGAGGAAATGGATTCATAGGTTCTAATCTTATTAGAGCTCTATGTGCAAGAGGTCACGATGTAGTATCAATAGATGATTTATCTACTGGTAAAGAAATAAATGAAGTAAGAACAGCTTCATACTTATATGAGGATATAGAGAAAATAACTTACTTTGAAGGTTCAGAAGTAGATGTTGTATTTCATTTAGCTGCACTAGCAAGAATAAGACCTTCGTTTAAGTACCCAACCGAATATTTTAGAGTTAATGTTAAAGGTACTGAAGCAGTAGCTGATTGGGCTAAAAACTATCAAGTTAAAATGATATATGCAGGTTCTTCATCTGTTCATAATAACCCTTTTACTTCTCCTTATGCTACTTATAAAGCTTTAGGAGAGAATATAGTTCAACTTTACAGGCAGTCTTATAATCTTGATGCACACATAGCAAGATTTTATAATGTTTATGGTCCTTTAGAAATATTAGAAGGTGAATACGCTTCATTGTTAGGAATATGGAGATCTATGATGAAGAAAGGTCAACCTCTTCCTATTATAGGAGATGGAGAGCAAGTAAGAGACTTTACTTTCGTTGACGATATAGTAGATGGCTTGTTAAAGATAATGGATTATGAAGGTGGTGAAAATAATATATGGGAGTTAGGAACTGGCCATACATATTCAGTTAATGAACTTGCTAGTTTGTTTAATGACAAATATAAAAAAGGAACTATATATCTTCCTAATGTTCCTGGTAACTATAAAGAATCTTATAGAATGGATGACAAGGCTATAGATTTATTAGGATGGGCTCCTAAGAATAGAATACCAGAATATATAAGTAGTTTATGAAAATAAGTTATGCTATAACAGTTTGTAATGAGTTTGTAGAGATACAGGAGCTTATAAGATTCCTTGTTGATAATAAAAGAACAGAGGATGAAGTTATAGTATTGTTTGATGAAAAGAATGGTGACCAAGGAGTAGAGTTTTTCTTAAGAGCTAAATCAGTTAACTCTTCTTTTGGATGGCATTCAGGAGAGTTTGATAATCATTTTGCTGATTGGAAAAATAAACTAACAAGTCTATGTTCTGGTGATTATATTTTTCAAATAGATGCTGATGAGATTCCTAATAAGACTCTTATAGAACAACTACCTACTATATTAGAATCTAATCCTGATAATGAAGTTTATTTAGTTCCTAGAGTTAATACAGTAAAAGGCTTAACAGAAGCTCATATTCAAAAATGGAGATGGAATGTTGACGATAAAGGATGGATTAACTATCCAGACTATCAATGGCGTATATGGAGAAATAAACCAGAGATAAAATGGAAGAATAAAGTACATGAAGTATTAGAAGGATTCAAAACATATGCTCCATTACCTGCTCAAGAAGAACTTTCACTATACCACCCAAAAGATATAAAGAGACAAGAAAAGCAGAACGCATACTACGACTCTCTTCAATAACTATTTATAGTATATGAACTACAGAGAGGCATTTATATTAGGAGATAAAATAAAAGGATCGTACGTCGAACTAGGATTCGGTAAAGGAGACTCAGCAAGATTGTATGCCGATATGATTCTTAAAAACGAAATAAAGAATCGTCCTATGTGGATATTTGATTCGTTTGATGGTATACCTGCTCCTACTGATTATGATAGATCATTTGATTCTACCTTACATAAAGGTAAGTTTGCCAGACCAATACAACCAGCATTAGATTTACGATTTGATATACCTGATACTAAATATAAAGTAGTTAAAGGTTATATAGAGAATACATTTGATCAGTTTACTGATTCAAATATAAATGTTCTTAATATAGATTTAAGTACTTATAGTAGTGTTAAAGCAGCATTAGAGTTATTTCATGGTTTGGTTCCTAAGTATGGAGTTGTATTAGTACCTTTATATGATACAAATGAAGGAGTAAAAGCTGCTGTACAAGATTATCTATCTGAAAAAGGATTAGTACATCAAATAAAAACTACTAATATATTTGTTAATACGCAGGCTCCTTCGTATCTTACTAAAAGAACAATATACAAAGCTGAAGCTGATGTTCAAGAGAAAAGAGTTGCTAAGTTTACTAAAGTAACTTTAGAACCATTTCCTTCTAAAGTAAAAGAGGTTGAACCTATAGTATATGAAAAAAGAGTTCCTTCTTCTTTATCTACATCAGCATCAAGGGATGTTAATATAGAAGAAAAAAGAGTTCCTAAAAAGCAATCTAAAGTATTAGAGCCTTTTAAGGACAGTTACAAAAAAGAAACACCGAAAAAAATAAGTTACGTTAGACATATTATAGAAGGTGCAAAAGTTTTATTGAACAAAGTTATTAGATGAACATATACGTCGATATAGACGAAACAATAGCAGATTACCAACCAGAAGACGATAGAACAGATTATAATCTAGCTACCCCTATATGGATTAATATAGATAAGATAAATGATCTTTATGACGATGGTCATAAGATTACTTACTATACAGCAAGAGGTTCTGTTTCAGGTATAGATTGGTATGGTGTAACTAAGAGACAGTTACTAACATGGGGAGCTAAACATCATAAACTTATAACAGGCCATAAACCTGCTTATGATTTAATGATATGTGATAAAACAAAAAGAATAGAAGAGTTATGAATAAAACCTACATTATAGGAGAGATAGGGATTAACCATCAAGGAGATCTTTCTATAGCAAAAAGACTTATAGACATAGCCGCAGCAGCTGGATGTGATGCAGTAAAGTTTCAAAAGAGAAATCCTGATATATGTGTTCCGGAAGAGCAAAAGAATAAACCTAGAACATGGCAAGGAGAGGAGATGACATATCTCGAATACAAATATAAAGTAGAGTTTGGTAAAAAAGAGTATGATGAAATAGATGCTTATTGTAAAAAGCAAAACATAGCTTGGTCAGCATCTCCATGGGATTTAGATTCATTAGAGTTTTTAAAGCAGTATGATATTCCTTTTATTAAGATTCCTTCTGCTATGCTTACTAACGATGATTTACTAACAGCAAGTATTGAAACAGGTAAAAGAATAATATTCTCAGTAGGTATGTCTACTGATGAAGAGATTAAACAAGCAGTTGATACATTAAGAATATCTAAAGAAGTATACAATAATAAACATGATATTGGTTTATTACATTGTAACTCTACTTATCCTGCTCCAATCGATCAGTTAAACTTATCTGCTATTGAGACATTAAAGAATAAATACCCAGACTTTACTATTGGATATTCAGGTCATGAAATGACTTTAGGTACTACAGTAGCATCAGTCTTACTTGGAGCTGAAATAATAGAACGTCATATTACTTTAGATAGAAATATGGAAGGATCAGATCATAGTGCTTCAGTAACACCATGGGGATTATTTAAACTTGTATCAGGTATAAGAGAGTTAGAAGCAGCATATGGAGATGGAGTTATAAGAGTAACCGAATCAGAAAAAGCAGTTAGAGAAAAACTTAGAGGATAATATGATAGATAATCTTGAACCAATCATCATTTGTGGAGCACCTGGAGGTGGTACTTCTTACTTTACTAAGTTCCTTAGACGTTGTAACTTCTATGCAGGTAAGTCTATAGAAGAAGGTAGAGGTGACGTAAAACATATTGGTTGGTTAGGAGCAAGAAAATGGCATGAAAGTGTTGATATTAGTAAAATGGTTACTAAGCCAATAGTTGAATCAATAGGTATAGATCATAATAAAGTAGTTGATCCTAACTATGACACAAAATATTACGCTGCAGTAAAGAAGTTAATAGATAATGTTACTCCTTCTACATGGCAAGCTACTATAGATGAAAACATAGATAATCTTAAAATAATATTTGACAATGAGTTTCCAGTTAGGAATGTAGCTTACGGGTGGAAAGATCCTCGTAATGTATACTTACTTCCATTTTGGAGAATGTTATTTCCTAAAGCAAGGATACTGACAGTAGAAAGAAGAATAAATCCTAACCCGACTAATGGGTACTGAAGGTATTAACTTTAGTAAGGATACTGACAACGAAGATTTTAGAGAGTTATTCTATTCTCATTATGATGATTTTAGATTTCAGTTTGAAGAGTTTGATAATGTACATAAGGTAAATGATTTACTATCATTTCTTAACTTTGAAAATATTACTCAAGCAGAGTTAAAAGCAGTATTAAAAGATACTAAGTTTCAATATTCAAAGATAGGCGCAGCATAATGGCATTAATAAAATGAGATATAGAAACATATGTTATAGCTGAGATAGGTCAGAATCATAATGGCGATATTAATATAGCTAAAAAACTTATTGATCAGTTAGATAGATATACTTATGATGAGCATTCTGGTGATAGGTATAATAAATGTAATGGTATTAAGCTTACCAAAAGAGATTTAGATGAAGAACTATCTAATGATGGTATGTCAGTACCTTACACAGGCCCTAATAGTTTTGGTCCTACATATGGAGAGCATAGAGAGTTTCTAGAGCTTTCATATGAAGATCATGTAGAGCTTGGGAACTATATAAAGTCAAAAGGATTTGAGTTTGTCCAGACTTTATGCTCAGTTAAAACTTTGAAGCTATTAGATATGATCGAAGTTGATCGTATTAAAGTAGCATCGAGAGACCTTACTAATATACCTTTGATTGAAGCTCTAGCAAAGAGACCAGAGCCAATCATATTATCAACTGGAATGGCCGATGAAGTGGATCTTCAAAATGTTATTGATATTTTCAATAGCAGCAATAAGCGTAATATATCTATTTTACATTGTGTATCTCAATATCCTGCTGAGTATAGCAAACTCAATCTTAACACTATTAACTGGTTAGAAGAGCATTACTTCCACTACACGATAGGATACTCAGATCATTCATTAGGTACTCATATACCTGTAGCAGCAGTAGCAAGAGGAGCCCAAATAATAGAAAAGCATGTAACGTTAGATACATCTATGAAAGGAACTGATCATAAAGGCTCAGCTGATATGAATACGTTCCACCAGATGATGCATGATATTAGATCATTAGAGTTTAGTATGGGGGAATGGGATATGTTTATAGATGATTCTGTATCTTTTTCAAAGAAAAAGTTAGAAAGATCTTTAGCTATCAAGAATCAACTGAAAGCAGGAGATAGTCTTAGGGAAGAAGATTTATGTATGGTTTCACCTGGTGATGGATACAAATGGAATGATAGAGATAAGTTTATCAATAAGATGGTTAATAGACCAATCAAACCAAATACATTAGTTAAAGATGGACTTTTTTATTGATCAGAACTTTGAGTATAAAAAATACAAAGACAAATCAGTCTTAGTAATAGGAGGTGGTCCATCCACTTCTGAAGTTGATTGGAAAAGTTTAGATGTAGATTATATTTGGTCGTGTACTAACTTTTTTATGAATGATGATATAGTAAAGCAAGAGGTAGATTTAGTCTCCTTAGGTAACTTACAAGATTATACTGATGATAGATTATTAAGTTACTTAGATAATAATATTAAATGTAAAGTATTATTCGAACAAAACTATCTATACCCTGCTACTCTATCAAACAATCTATCTTTTGTTAACAAATATAAGGATAGAATATTTTATGGCCAGTTAGATAAAAGCTATACTGGCATTGTTGGTCCTCCAGCTAGAATGATTACTTTAGCTGCTAATGTAGGATTCAATGACATCTACTTTGTAGGTGTTGACGGATTTGATCCTTCTCTTAAAAATGTACATGCATTTACTAAAGAGGATGGTCTACGGGAAGGTGCAACTCATAATAACTACGATGCTTATTATGATGCTCATACTTCTTTTGCTAAAAATATTTTCAAAGATTTTGGAAATCGTGTTAGTTTTCGTAACTTAGGAGAAGTTGCTACTAGTCATAATATCATTAGTAAAGTAAGTAAAGATAAGTTTCCATTAGATGAGAAGACTTTGGAAGTATTGGGCAAGAGCCTTAGGTGAAAAGGTAGGAGAAGATAGTAAAAAGGCAGATGCAGTTGCGGTCATTAGGACATTTATTGTTCTACAAGCGGTTATAACTAACGCTTATATAGTTTGGAATATAATAAGAAGATGGAATGATTAATAAAATAGATGATATTGCTTTTATAGTACAGGCAAGACTTAACAGTCAAAGAGTACCTCAAAAAATGATTAAACCTTTTTCAGATACTAATCTGTTTGGTTTGATATTAGATAAGTTACTTAGTTCAGAAGTAATACCATCAGAAAATATAATAGCTTCAGTGCATGAGGATGAGTTGTTTGAAGAAGCTAATACTAAAAGAAATATTAGAACCTTTAAACGAAGCTATGAATCTGCGAATAATGATAACGATCTTAAAAAGATTTATGAATGGCATAATAAACTTCCTCACAAATATTGTATTCTTATTAGTGGTTGCAATCCTCTTTTACGTGTTCGTACTATTGACTCCTTTGTTAGACAATTTGTAGAGCAAGAGGAAGAGAACTTATTTGCTGTATTTGAAAAGAAACAATACTATTGGAATAAAGAAGGAGCTCTTATTACTCCTTGGCCAAAAGGTCAAACTATAATGAATACTAAAGCAGTAGAACCAACTTACGAAGCAGCTCATGTCTTATATGCTTCTAGAATGGATCTTATAAGTGATTATAAGTTTATGGGTAACTTCGAAGAAGAAGGAGGCATAAAGTTATTTCAAATGGATGAGTTAGAAGCATTTGATATAGATGAACCTTGGCAGTTCGAAGTAGGAGAAATATTATATGATAAATTTATTAAAGGAAGTTAGTCATACTAACGAAAGTTACGAAAGAATAAAGTTACTTAAAGATAGATTCAAAGGAGAAACTATCTATGTCACTAGCTGTGGCCCATCTCTTACTACTCATAACAGAGAAAAGCTATTAAGTAAACTAGAAGGTAAACCAGTAATAGCTCTTAAACAATCTTATAACTACGTAAAAGAAGTAGCTACTATTCATGGTATGTCTGCTTATGGTTATCAACCATATGAATATTATTCAAATGATACTTTAGTACATTGGCAGCTTACTGCTATGAATATGCAGTATGAGATTAATAGAATACATAACGAATGGAAGCATAGAGCTGATATAATGATTCCTTGTTACTCTACTCCTTGGGTACCTATGGAACGAACTACAGCTTATACAAGAGAGTTTAATAACTGGTTAGCATACTCAGAAGGAAAAGCTATATGGGGTCCTGGTATAATGTATGAGACTGGTATACCTTTAGCTATTCATTTAGGTGCTAAAGAAATAGTTACAATAGGATGGGACATAGGAGACCTATCTAAGTTTAAAACAGAAAAAGGTCATAAGTTAGGTGATGATGATTGGAGAAAAGAGCATGCTGATTCTCTCTATGCTGAAGGAGTACATGCAGGTGCTGGTCCTGACTATGAAGAGTTAAAAGAAACAATCGACTGTACTAAAGAAATGTATGATTGGTTCTTGGAAAAACAAATAAAAGTTCGTATATTATCTGATACAAGTCCTGCTGATAGTAGATTTGAACGTACAACATTAGATGAGCTATAACTTAATACTTTACTGTAAATCTTTTAGTAGAGACTTTCCAAGGCTCAAAAGACTTCACGAGTCTATTCAAAAGCATAATAAAGATAATATTCCTTTTTTTATATCTGCTCCTAGTTCTGAGAAAGATTTATTAGTAGAAACTATAGGAACAGAAGGGTATGAGTTTATTACTGACGAAAGTATATGGGACTTTAAATATCAAATGGATGGATGGAGAAGTCAACAGATAGTAAAATCCAATGTATGGAAAGCAATCGATACTGAAAACTATATCTGTATAGACTCAGATCAGTTCTTTATCAAAGATTTTTATGTTAAAGATTTTATTCATCCATCAGGAACTATATACTCATTAGTTCATGAGAATAAGGAAGTACAACAATATGAAAAGTTATTCTTTAATAAGAACTATCAACAAAATGGATACTGTAAAGCAGTAAAGGCATACAGAGATACTTTTGGATCTGATCAAGGAAGAATATATGATTACGGTCCTCCTCCTTATCATTGGTCAGTTAAAGTATGGAAGCATTTTGAAGATAACTATCTTACTCCTAATGATTTGACGTTTGAAACTTTTCAACTAGCAATGCAACAAAAATATAATATAGCTTTTAGAGAAGCTGTAACGTATGGAGAGTATCTACTAGCAGCAAAACCAATAGAACTATATCCTATCTCAGGAGCATTTAAGTTCTATCATTGGAAGGAAATGTATGAGTTCGAACAACAGACTGGATTAGCTAAAGTTGAAAATATAGAACCAAACTTCTTAGGTATAACATTACAAAGTAACTGGGCATGATATTATATCAAGTACATCATATGTGGTATGAATCTAGTATGATAGATGAATGCTGGCATTCAGTATTACAGGCACTGAGAGCAGCTCCTGATGTTGATGTTAAAGTTCAGATATGTTTCAATATGCAAACCTATATTGAGAAACCTGAAGTCGATAATCATAGATTAATGTTAACGAAATGGGATAGTCATCCTCTAATGCAAGACTATAAACCTGAGTTAGTTATAAAGACTGATGATGAACCTTTCTATAACATAGCTGATTGGAGAAGAGAAGTATATGACCCAGAAGCTAAATATACAGTATGGGGAGAGACAGATACAATACTACCTAGAGATATATTTGCTATATTAGATAAGGTAGAAATAAATCAACCTCATGCTCTTACCTTTGCCGGAAGACCTATGTGGGATAATAGTTGGGATGTAGTAACTCATGAAAGATTATTAGGTTATGATAAACCATGTCAATGTAAACCTCATAAGGATGATTGTATAGAACTATTAGAAGCTCCTTGGAAATATAAAGATTATATTACTCAAAAAGAGTTAGATAAGTTTAATGATGAATCAGGTGATATTAAAATACAGCAAGTACCTCATAAGATAGATGGTAGTACAGTTTGTTTATCAGGAGGAATAGAAACTCCTTTCATAGCTCCAGGAATGCATTTTGTTAGAGAAGATACTTGTTTAGAATATTATTTAAGAAAAAAGAATATACCTCAAGTATGTATCACATCGAGGTTAAAAGGACATAACTATAAACATCCTAATAAAAGAGTAGGTACTAACGCTACTAGGAATGATGAAGTGTTTAAAAAATATGCTGATGTTAGTATAGCAGCTATGCAAAAGTTTCTTTCTGAGTTATGAAGTGTGCAGTAGTAGTAACGGCGATTACAGATGGTTTTGATGCTGAAACTATGCTTGATATAACTAAACCTTCTCTAGAAAAATACTGTAGTAGAACTAAATCAGATTTAATAATCATAGATGAACCTAAACTTAATATAGCTGATAATATAGAGATCAAGAATCATCCTTATTATGGTAAGTACAACTACTTAAGATTCGAAAAGAATCAAGTCTATGATTTGTTTGAAACTTACGATAAAGTTCTTAGATTAGATGTAGATATAGTTATTAATCCTTATGCTCCAAACTACTTTGAGTTAGAAGATTACTTTTTCTATATGACAGAAGAAGAGCCTGACCGTTCTGATGAAATAAAAAGTATAAAACGTGACTTAGGAGAGGTAAAAGGATGGAGTAAGACGTACTTCAATAGTGGAGTTGTACTTGCTTCTAAAAGGCATAAAGAAGTTTTTAACATAGCTGATGTAGATTTTAATCTAGAGTTAGGAATGTTTAAAGAACAAAACGTACTTAACTGGAAAGTTAGAAAGTTAAATATTGCTACTAAAAATTTAGGACGAAACTTTAACTTTATTAATGATGGAACAGGAACGTTTTCTAATGAAAAAATAAGAAGAGAAGCTGATATTATACATCATAACATACCTATCATGCAAACTAAAAAAGGGTCATTAGGAAAGATAGATAGCATGAAAGAGGATATAAACTATTTTTTATCCGAACCTAAATATAATAGAAAACTAATATGATTACACATTGTATAAGTACATATAATAACTTACCTTATTTGAAACTAGCAGTACAATCTGTTAGAACTCATTCATATTGGAAAGACGCTCCATTTATTATTCATGCTGAAAACTGTACTGATGGTACTAATGAGTGGTTAAGAGCTATGGCCGACCAATATGATTTAACTTACTATGTAGATGAAAATGATAACCCAAAAGGTATAGGAGGAGGTATGAACTTCTGTGCTGAAAAGGTTTCTACAGAATATATTAACTTCCTACACTCAGACTTCTATGTTACTAAAAACTGGGATCTAGAGTTGATGAAGGTTCATGATAAGTATGAAGACGAAAAGCTATGGGTTAACTCATTCAGAATAGAACCAAATATGTTTGGTGATAATGATAGACCTGGTACTCATTTTGTACCTAAAGAAGCATTCGGAGCTTATTATGATGATTTTAATCCTAAACTAATGTTAGATTATGCTAAACAGATTGCAGAAAAAAATGATTTTGAAATACCTAAAGGAGAAGGTGTCTCCGGTCTTGTTCGAAAGTCTTGGTGGGATACTATTGGTGGCAATGACCCTTTATTTGCTCCTACTTCTTGGGATGACTATGATTTGTTCCTCAGGATGTTAAATGATGGAGGTAAGTTTGTTATGCCAACTAAGTCTATTGTATGGCATTTTGGTGCTAGAGGTTCTCATAGACTTGAAGAGAATAATAATCAATCTTCTGATAGACAGAAAAAAGCTGAGCAAGCTAATGCTCAGAAGTTTTATAATAAATGGGGAGGGTTACCTAAGAAAGATCAATACGGAATGATATGCGGCATACAGTAATAATACCATCTTATAATACTTTAGAACATACTAAAAATACTTACGAAAGTCTTTTATTGTATGGAGGTGAAGATGTTGATATAATAATAATAGATGATGCTTCTACTGATGGCACTGCTCAATGGTTGCTTTCTCTTGAGGATGATAGATTACATTCTATTATAGCACCAGAGAGAAAAGGACATACATATTGGTATGATCAAGGTATGAAAGTAGCTTCTACTGATATAGTTTCTATTCTTCATTCTGATATGATTATAGGTCCTGGTTATTTTGAAAATATGTTAAAGCATTTAGAAAGAGGTAAAGTAGTTTGTGCTACTAGAATAGAACCTCCTATACATCCTGCTGGAAAAGAAAAGGTAGTTAGACAGTTTGGTGAGGAAGCTAATGTGTTTAACTGGGAAGGGTTTGAAGAGTTTGTTAATAAAGAAATAAAAGATCAGAAAGATAAAACTACTAAAGGTATATTTGCTCCTTGGATGCTTTACAAAGAAGATCATTTAAGTATAGGAGGACATGATCAAAGATTTGCTCCTTATGGATATGAAGACTCAGATATATTCAATAGATGGATTAATGCTGGTTATGAAATGGTACAAGCTAGAGATTCGTTATGCTATCATATGACTTGTAGAGGTCATAGATGGAATAAAGGAGTAGGAATAGAGAACCCAGACTATAGAGCTACTATGGATAAGAATGCTAGAGAGTTTCTACGCAAATGGGGTGATTGGATTCAGAATGATGAATATCAATATCCTATTATTAATCCTAAGTATAATAAAGGTATAGTTCTTTATAGAGGTAAGCCTATTTTATTAGGTACTTTAGAACCTTGGTGTGATAATCTATATGTAGATATGAAACAAGCTATTATAGATGCATACATTGAAAAGGAACAACCTAAAACTGTAGTAGATTTATCTAAAAAGATTCATACAATAGATGCCGAAGCTGCAAACGATATTATGATTTACATTGATGGGAGTAAGTTTAGCTCTACAGATGGACAATACGTTCAGCAACTAGCTGCAATACTAAATCAAAATAAACCTGAAGAAGGTAGATTTAAAATAGGAAATGTTGAAATAGAAATAATAAAATACAATGAAAAAATACCTGATTGAGTTTACATTAAGTGACGGAACTAAAGAAGAAGTAGAGTTAACTACTGATAGACTAGAATGGTCTATACAGCAGTGGAGTAGAAACAGAGCTGTTGTGAAACATAAAGTACTTGAGGAAGGTTCTTCTAACCGTAAGCAAATGCTTTTCGGTTAATGGATATTGCTGATGGTGGAATAGTAATAGTAGGCCAACCTAGAAGCGGGAGTACTAACCTACTAAAAAGTATTAGTTCACACTATAGTAAAAAATCTATACTTGAACCTAACTTCATGATAGACGATAACTATGATCCTATAAATGACGTAGTCAAAGTATTTCCTTACCACCCAGCATATTACGATGGTACTGAAAAGTTTGATTACAATGTAGTATTAAATAAGATTAAGCAGTTTAATACTATAATACTTCTTAATAGAAGGAATAAAAAAGAACAGATAGAATCTTTTTATGCCGTTTTGGATAAGCTTGAAGGTGTCTATGAAGCTAAATGGAATGATTCTTTACTAGAGATTTCTAAAGAAAGATACGAATACTTTAAAGGTTATTTTAATCAAGCAGATATTATTCATAAACGTATAGCATCAGATCTTAATCTCGAAATAAACTTTTTCGAGGATGTTTTTAAAGATAAAAAGCTTAATATAGATATAGGACTTGATTTAGAATATTTTTCTAAAGATAGAAAACTTAGGATAAACTCTAAAAAGCAAAAGACACTAATATAATATTCTAACTATTTATTTGTATAACAGAGATTTTTTTCTTATATTTAACATATGAAAAGACTAAAAGAACTAGTAAGCATGGTAACTGAAGCTGCAAAAATAAACTTTGCAGGACATTCTTTTTTACTAAAGGTTGATACAAATGAAGACCCACAGAAGAAAGGAGTTAAGGTTCAGTTTATTCCTACAGAGTTTGGATCACTTACTCCAACTCAACAGAACGATATAGCTATTGAGTTAGAAGAAAGATTAGAACAAGGCCTTGGGGAGTACGAACTCAAGGTAGAAAGAGATCGAAACCTAAAGGACAAAACTATCATTGGCTTCTTTATCTACATAGAGTATTTTGATAAGATAATCAGAAAAGCATTATCAGATCAAAACCCTACTTCTGATGTAGAAGACGAAGAACCACAGCTATGATAGAACCTATAAAGAGAATACGTCAAACACTTTTTTCAATCCATCCACTGTCTTATCGTATTAAGAGAAAGACTTTAGATAAAGCGTCTATGGAAAAAAAACTATTCATTGAAGTTATAACTACCCTAAAGCAGATAGAAGAAAGAAGAGATTTTATGGTTGATGAAATAGGTATGGATGTAACTGCTTATGAAGATAAGTTCTTCAGTGTTATAGAAAATCTAATGAAAATGCATTTTTCTAAAGAGCAACTAGCGCTCATTCAAATGTACCTATACCAACTAGTCCCAGATAAAGAATGGGATGGTACTATAACTGTTACTAAAAATAAAGTAGAAGAAAACGTTCCATTTAAGAAACCAGAAGATGTATGGAAAGTTATAACAAACTTCGTGAAATAGTTGGTATTCTGATTTTTTCTTCTTATATTTATATCTAATTTAAAAACGGTTATATGCAACTTGAAATGATTAACTGTCCTGCTTGTAATGAGGACAAACTTCCAGTAAAAAGAAAAGAACTAGGCTACCATGTCTGTATTAGTTGTTCCACTACTAAACCTGTAGTTGGTGTTACTACTGTAGAAGGTTCTGGTGACCATACTTATAATGATATTATTATTATGGATCAAGATAGGTATAGAGCTATTGCAGAAAAAGAAGCTGAACTTACTGGTAAGAAAGTACATCTTGAGATTCTTGATTTAGATACAGATGAAGCTGCTATTTCTCAGTCAGTAAAAGAGAAAGTAAATCAAGTACTTGAAGATGAAGAAGAAGAATACGATTCATTTGATCCCAATAAAGAACCAGAAGGTATAGAAGGAATAGATTATTAATGCCTAACCCTACTAAAATATTATCCAAAGAGGATATTTTAAGAGCACAGAAGGTTACTCGATCTAATATGGCTGCTGCTAGATATCTACATGTATCTTATAATCATTATAAGAAGTATGCAAAGATGTATAAAGCAGAAGATGGACGTACATTGCTTGAAGTTCATATGAATCAAGCTGGAGCTGGTATCCAGAAGTTTGCTTTGAAAGGAAAAGATAGAATACCTTTGATGGATTTATTAGAAGGTAGAGTTCCTATAGAGCATTTTGATGCTAAGGATATAAAAAAGAGACTTATCATTGAAGGTCTTGTAGAAGAGGTCTGTGCTAAATGTGGATTTGGTGAAAGAAGAATAACAGATACAAAAGTACCAGTTATTTTAAATTTTAAAGATGGAAATAAAAAAAACTTTCATCTTGATAACATTGAGTTTCTCTGTTATAACTGCTCATTTCTATATGCAGCATCACCTATAGAAGAGAAACAAGCAGAGGCAATGGAAGACTACGTGAAAACACGGGATGATGAACCTGATTGGGAGTTAGATCAGGCGCATATAGAACATTTAAAAAGTTTAGGGTTATACGATGATGATGAAGAACAATCACCAGGAAGTGAGTACATCTCTAGACTATAAAACTATTTATTACCATGGCAAAAAAGAAACCTAATAAATTTTCCACATGGAAAAAACGTAAGCCATTAGAAAGAAAGGTTGCAGACGACCTGGTTAAGCAATCAGAGCTCAACGACAAGTTGAGAGAAAAGAAGTTAGGAACAGACTTCCTAGACTTATTTTAACTTAAAACTATTTTATGAAAAACTTATTATTAACTGTTGCAGTGTCTTTGCTATCTACTGTTGTGATGGCGTTTACAATGTATAGTCGAGAACAAGTAGAACCATTAGAAGAACCTCCGTCGAGGCCCTTGGCCTTAGAAGAAACAACCCCAAAGATAGAAGCTCCAAAAGTAGAGCTTTTAGTTAAAAATCACAATCAATTTTTAGAAGACTTAGGAATGAGAGAGTCTTCCGGAAACTATAAAGCAGTCAATCAATACGGTTACTTAGGTAAGTATCAGTTTGGTAGAAAGACTCTAAATGCATTAGGATATGAAAATGTATCTAATAGAGAGTTTTTAGCTAATCCTTCTATACAAGAAGAAGCTATGTATGCTTTATTAAGTCATAATAAAAGAATACTTAGAAGACAGATAGAAAAGTACCATGGAGAAACTATCAATGGTATCTTTATTACTGAATCAGGTATATTAGCAGCAGCTCATTTAGCTGGACCTGGTAATGTTAGAAAGTTTTTTAGGAAAGGATATGAGTTTAAAGATGGTAACGGAACAAAAATGACTAGTTACATAATAAAGTTTAGTAACTATAAGTTAGAGTTTTAATATTGAAAGTAAAAGGAACATCAGTTGTATTTGGTAGTAGGTTTGAGGATGAGTTTAACATCCTTAGCAAGTCTATTGGCAATATTTTTGAATATAAAAAATATACACCTGATGTTTTTACTTTTAACGAAAAACTTAATGCATTAAGAAGTATAGTTAAGGAGCCCTGTATTTATATTTTATTAGATACTGATCATTCAGTGGTAGGTAATCTCGAAACAAGTTTAAACTGTACTATAGAAGAAGGAATACATACAAGAGTATCTTTGAAAGATCATAATGCTGATGGAATCAATACTAATGGTTATATAGATATTCTTAAAAAAGTGGCAGGTAACTACTGGACAGGATATTTAGACGAATCGTTGTTAGTATTTAATATTACTAACTTAGAGCTTTTCAATAGATTCTTAGATGACTGGCAAGAGCTAACTGAACTTACTAAAAACAACTCTCCTTATAGGTACTCAGATCAAAACTCAGGAGCATTAGAAGGTTGTTTGATTAACATAGCAGCTAATAAGAATAACATTCCTATCCATTCTGGAAAGATTCCTTCAGTGTTTGATTGCTTTTATCACTACGGTCCTTCGTATGGACACAAAACTAAAGTTATTAAAAGTATTTTATAGAAAAGTTGGTATTTATTAAAATTTTTACTATATTAAGGTATTAATGCGGGGTAGAGCAGTGGCCAGCTCGTCGGGCTCATAACCCGAAGGTCGGAGGTTCGAATCCTCCTCCCGCCACTAAGTAAAAGGTTATGTCAGAGAAGAGAGGATTATTAGATCAGACTTTAAAGAATGATTACAATACAGCAGGTGTATTAGAAATATTCCAGAACGGTAAATGGTATAGAGTTACTACTAAAGACTTTAGATCATTTAACGGACCTAGAAGGATTACTGAACCTACAAGAGTAGAGCATGGTAACCCTTGGGTTGATTTAAGAACATATGAATATTACGGTCCAGTCTTTAAATGGGGTTCTAATACTGTTGTTGACTTTTCGGATACTGGATCATTAGAAAAATCAGACGCTTGGGAAAAAGCTAGAAAAATATCAGAAGATCGTGGTTAGGTTACATTTTAAAAGAACAGAAGACTTTGAAGGATTATTTAAACGTAAGTCCTTATCAGTAACTAGAAGTATTATCAAAGGCATAGAGGAAGCTATGAAGGAAAATAAAAGAACAGCTCCTTTATTTGAGATTAGTTTTGATGAGGCTGATACTATGTTTGAAATATCTCTTTCTTCTTCTCAATGGGAACATGCCTTACAGAGTTGTTTAGAGCATCTTCATGCTAAAGAACTTCCAGATGAACAAATAGATTGCTGGAAACTATTAGAGGCAGCTAAAGCATGGTAAAAGTAGTACATAGTTTTGCTAATGAAGAAAATGTTATTTGGAAAGAGTTACTATACTCTCAACTTCTCAGTGCATTACTAGCAAAAGAGCATTACGGTAATATAGAGTTTCATACTACAATGCAGATAGCTAAGGTAGTAGAAAAGCTTGCATTTCCTTATTCTGATATTCTTACGAATAGTTTATCGTCTGAAGATATTACATGGAGTATGCCTAAACTTAGAGCATATCAAGGATTAAAGGAACCATTTTTACATATAGATAATGATACTTTTATCTTCGATAAAATAAACTTTGGTAAATATAAAAGTAATATTTTATTTAGTCACCCAGATACTAGCATAAAGAAGCATAATAAACTTTATTCAAAGGATGTTTCAAAAGGCATCAGTCAACTTATACAAACTACAAACGTAGATGTTAAGAGTAGGAATACTTACTTCAGTAGATTAAATGAAACTTACTTAAGATTATATTTTAAGATTTACAATAGCGGAGTTCCGGATAGTAGAATAACTGATCATTTTGATGTAGCATCTATTCCTAATATGAATGTTACTTTTGTGAATGATGTAGATTTATTTTTATCAGCTAACTCTATTGCAATCAAACATTATGAAAATAATAAAAAGCTTATTGATAAAGAGAAGTACGGTCCTTGTTATATTGAGCAGTTAGTTTTACATCAAGTACTTAGATCTTTAGATGAAGATTATCGTAGAGCTTCTTTTAAACATAAGCATCTTATCTTTAAAGATGTTCCTACATTATTAATAGGAGAACAAAACTATACTCCTAACATAGATGATGTTCAATGGCCTCTTGTATTTAGAACTCGTAGCCTTCCTAGTGAGAAATATGACTGCTGTGGATTCTCTCTTTATAAAAATATTAAAAATAAGATTGAGATTAACTCATTAGATGAGTATAAAGATTATTTAGAAGAAGATTTTGGAGGATTCATGCATGCTACATATATGAAATGGTATGATTGGATGCAAGCATATATTATTCATAATATTAGAACTAGAGTTGGAGATCAACCTCTATTAGATATTCATAAATATTTTAAAGAGATATATCCATTTTACAGACTTGAACTTAAGTCTGGAGGAGAAAAACTTTATGAGAAACTTACAAAGTTTTCTTTCGATTAGTTGGTAGTTACAATATTTTTTCTTATATTTAGATATAAATAAAAAGGTTACAATATGTCAGATGTTATGTTAAATTTCGGTAAAGGTTTAGATGGGTACCTTACTAAAGATCAGATTAGAAACTCCTCACCTCTTGTATTTGCAGATGCTCCTACTAACCCAGATGTTAGTAAAAGGTATCTTTTTGTGAATACTGAAACTATTATAGACGACCTAGAGAAGTTAGGTTGGTTACCAGTTCAAGCAGTACAGCGTAAAGCTAGAAAAAGCGGTGGTACTATATTTAGTAAGCACATGGTTGCTTTCCAGAATCCTAATATTAAGATTACTTCTAGTGATGGTGATGATGCTTATCCTAGAATCTTATTAACTAACTCTCATGATGGTATGCAAGCGTTTAAGTTTAGCGTTGGTATATTTAGATTAGTTTGTTCGAATGGATTAGTTGTTGCTGATGAGCAGTTTAGTGATTTTAAGATCAAGCATAAAGGTTATACGTTTGGTGAGCTTAGAAATGTAGTTAGACAAGCTGTATCAGATCTTCCTAATAAAGTTCAGGTAATGAATGATATGAAGAATAGAACTCTTACTCAAGAAGAGAAAAATAAGTTAGCTTTAGATGCTATGTTGATTAGAGCTAATATTACTCCTGGTAGTAAAGAAGCTTCTAAGTTTGATTATGATGCTGAAACTATAGAAGATATTTTAGATCCTAAAAGAGATGCTGATAAAGGAAATGATCTTTGGAGAGTCTTTAATGTAGTTCAAGAGAAGATTACTCAAGGAGAGTTTCATGCTGCTTTAAAAGGAGCTAAAGTTAGAAAGGTTAGAAAGATAAAATCTTTCGAGAAGGATATTAAAGTAAACAAAGAGTTATTTAAACTAGCAACTGCATTAGTATAATGGACTGTGTTTATAATATTTTTACGGGTATAGGTATATTTGCTACAGTAGTAGCAATATACTATTTTGCTAAAGACCAGTACGGAATCTATAAAATAAATCAAAGAGAGAAATGGTCGAAGTAGTAAAGCATTTATTTGGAATATGTGGAGAGCATTGGCACCCAAACATTTGGACTGCCGCTGCTGCTTCACCGCTTATAGCTACTACAGTTTACTATGTTAAATGTAAGTGTGGTGGAATATTTAATCATAAAAAAAGTTGTAAAGAAAACATATGAGTTTTTTAATAGGGTTTGCATTTATATTTTTTTTAGCTATATTTACTGTACTACTATGGTTAATAGCTAGAAGAGTACCAAAGGAAGCTGCTTTAGTTAACATAGCCTTTCTTTGTGCAGGTGATGCTATTTTAGTTGGGTTGTGGTACTTTAGTTTAGTTGACTTAGTACCAGATGTAAGACTTTTTAGAGTAGGTATTGCAGGAGCTTTTGCAACTGCTTCAATGGGTAGAAGTATTTACTTTTTATTAAAGCAAAATGCGGAGATGTAATGTATGCGGTAAAGAAAAACTGAATGGTAAGTTTAAGAATGTAAATAAAAAAACTTGCTTAAGATGTGAAACTATCTGGTGGAGACAGATACTTCGTTCTATGGTAAAAGAACGTCAGTTAACCCCAGTAGAAAGATTAGCAAACAGATCAGGTTATATGGGTTCAGCATTTTTAATGATTAGTCCTTATCTTTTACCTTATGATGGTTTAGGAGCCTATACTTATCTTCTAGGAGCTTTATTATCTCTCCCTCAAGTTTGGGTAGCAAAGCAATGGAATATAGTAGCTTTAAACTTTAACCTTTTAGTAGGATATGGTATTTATATTTACACAGCGTTATGATTATAGATGAGACATTAGCCGCTCCAGTTAGAGAGTGGGTATTAAAAAAAGAAAATAGAGATAAGTTTTTCGTAGAACCTGGTATGGGTACTATAAATGTTTGTGGACTTCCTCATAGTGAAACGTATGATCCTAATAGATATGGAGCAAAGTTTCCTTATGTTGAGATGTTTAAGATTTACCAATCTATTTTAAAAGAAGTAGGACTTCCTAAAACACAAGAGCTAGATAAAGAGTTCGGAGCATTGATATCATATTCAGCTGCAGGTCATAAGGTACAACCTCATTCTGATCCTAACCCTCCTGGTATGATTCATACAAGATTTAATGTACTAATCAACAAACCTGATATAGGAGGTGAGGCTATTATAAATGAAGAGGTCATAGACACAAAAGAAAATGAAGTATGGATTTGTCCTGCTGGCAAGTATGTGCATTCATCTGTTTTAATAGAAGGAGACAAACCCAGAGTACTTCTAAGCTATGGAGTTTATTTAAGACCTTCACAACTAGAAAAAATACTTAAAGAAAAGAATGAAAACATTAACAAGGAGAATAAATAAAATAGCTATACTTGGGAAAGGTACTGCTGGATGTATTGCTGCAAGTTACTTTAGAGATACTACTAATACAGAAATAGAATGGATTTATGATTCATCTAAACCAGCTCAATCTGTTGGTGAAGGATCTACTTTACCATTAGGAAGAAGCTTTTGGAAAGAGTTAGGAATGGGTTATAGAACTTTAGATGCTTTAGGAGGCAGTATCAAAAAGGGTATTAGAAAAATAAACTATCAAGGTATAGGAGATTTCTTACATGAGTTTCCTTTAGGTGAACATGCTATTCATTTCAGTTCTAAAATGCTTCAGGATTATGTTCCTCAAGTACTGGAGAAAAAAGGAGTAGAAGTCACAGATAAAACTATTAACAATCATGATGAGGTAGATGCTGACTATATTATAGACTGTACTGGTGTTCCATCTGATTGGGATGATTATGAAACAGCAGAGTTTATTTCAGTTAACTCAGTTCATATAGTTCAGTCACCTTGCAAGGGTCCTTTATTCGATTTTACTTTTGCAGTAGCTAGACCTTTCGGTTGGGTGTTTGCTATTCCTCTAGGTCAAAGAGTATCTTGTGGGTACTTATATAATAATACTATCTCAACATTAGAAGAGGTTGAAAAAGATATGAAAGCATTTATGCAAGAGTTTAGATTTGATTATTCAGATCAAGTTAATAACTTCTCTTTTAAGAACTATTATAAGAAAAATAACTTTACTGAAAGAGTTACTTATAATGGTAACGCTTCTTTCTTTTTAGAACCAATGGAAGCTAGCTCAGTAGGTACTATAGATTTTGTTAATAGAACTCTTACTCAAATAATAAATAACGACTTAGATTTTACCTCAGCTAATGCATTTTTAAGGAAACAAATAAAAGAAACTGAGCATATGATTATGCTTCACTATCTTAATGGTAGTAAGTTTGATACTCCTTTCTGGAAATATTCAAAAGAAAGAGCAGAGTTATCATTAGAAGATATGGTTAAGTCTAATAGATTTAGAGATATTGGATCAAATGCTCTTAAAAACTTTAATGATCCAAAGTTTACTGATATGGTAGGAGCAGAGTATGGTCAATGGCCAGCTTTTTCATATTATCAAAACTTCAAAGGGTTGAATATAGCTCAAATAGTTGACAATGCTATTAGAAAAGCTGAAACTGGTATTTAATAATATTTATAATAAAATAATAAAATGAGTATAAACACTAACATTCCTGCAGGTACAAACATATCTATTGCAAGTTCAGATCCAGCAACTTCACCTAAAGAACTTATAATAAATTATACTAACCCTGTAGTAGAGAAAATAACAGCTGGTAATTTTGTTGAAGATGGTAGCGGAGGATTCAAAGAAATAACTTCTATATCTGAAGTTTCAGTATCCTTGAAAAAAGTTACTCTATCAAATATGGCTTCCGTTTTAGTTGATGGAGCTAGTTCTATTAATGTAGGAGATACTATTACTCTTAATGGCGGTCATACTGAAACTATATTATCTATTTCTGATGCTGGCACAGGTACAGCCTATTCTATCGCTGTAGAAGGAGGAGGTTCATTTGTAGGAGACACTGTAATGGTGGGTTAAAAGTTTACTTGTATTAAAGCTATTTATGATAGACGTATTAGATATAGTCAAATCTTGGAGTAAATTATTTGGTAATAAAACCGCTCAAGAAGTAAAACTTGCAGCAGAACGTTATAAAGTTTGTTCTTCTTGTGAGTTTCGCTCTAGATTAGACTTTTGTAAGGCTTGTGGATGTTATCTTAAAGCTAAAATATTTACTACTAATACTGCTTCATGCCCAAAAGGAAAATGGAATGAAGCTGAAATAAAATATGGGAATGTTAAAAGAACTAAAAGTATATTATAAATGAAAGGAGTACTCGTTGGAACTGATTACGTCAAAGACATTGATGGTTCATTTAAAGTATTAGAAATAAACACCAGTATTGGTTTGACATGGAATAATGCTAGTAACTATTTTTTAACTAGTGCATTAGATCCTATCATATCAGGCTCCAGTTATACTGAAGCACATCTTATTCGTACAACACTTACTAATAGTCATGCTAATGACTTATCTGCTAGTTTTTCTCAAGAAAATATGAGTGTGAATGCTGAAAGTCTTTTGATAGAGTACTTAACAGGTTCCGGAATGACTGTTACTCTTCATAACGCTTCTAATGGAATAGTTCCTGATGTAGAAGATGCAGATAATAAGTTTATACTTCGTCAAGCATATGATCAAACTGCTGTATTTGATGAAACTTATTGTAAAGATAACTTTAAGTTTTTGAAGACAGTTTATGATCAAGATGATAGTTCTATTCCTAAAACTTTTATTCCTAACACAGGATCAGCTGCTGCATTTACTTTCGATTCTATAGGAAGTTCTTTCAGAGATAATGGAGCCTATCCTAACTATCTTATTAAGGAAAGATATCCAACAACAGATTACTCTTCCTACCCTAAAATATATAAAGCTGCAGACGCTGATGCTGTTACAGCTTTAAAGAATGGATTACAACAAGGTGAATACTTACAAGAATATGTATTAGATTCTGGTTCATTAGTTGACGGTAAACTACCAACTTATAGAACTATAGAGTTTTTATACGGATCTAGTCTTGATAAAATAAACATGACTAAAGGACAAGTTATAACAACTATTTCTCCTTTAGGTACTAGTATAGATTTAGATGATGATAATAAAATACAGGTTTGGGATAGACCTAAAATGATTCATAAGACATCTAATCTTAGTTCTGTTAACCCTATTGGATTAGATACCAATCTTCTTCTATCTGGATCTGGTATTAATATTTCAGGTTCCAATCTTGAAAAAGGAACTGTTCTTAAAACTTATAATATTCCTGATCTTGCTGAAGCAACTGCTAGTAGTGATCCTCAAAGGTATAGACCTGATTGGTCTGGATCAGCTGCACTTTCAATAGCTTCTGGTTCGATAGTAGATACAAATATAGAGAGTTATGCAAATGCTCCTCAAATGGTTTCTGGAATAGAGATCTCTCTAGCTGGTGATAAGAAAATGCATGTAGCTACTAACTCTACTATGTATGTTCAGTCAGGCAGTACAGATAAAACTGAGTTTATTAATATAGGAGATTATTTATGCTCTGAAAATAATGATATTACTGGGTATAAAATGATGGTTTATGATAATAATACATCAACTCTTTCTCCAGTAGATATAGAAGGTGTTAACTTCTATTGGGCTGAACAAGGAGGTTATACATTTAATGTAGAGGAAGCAGATACTTACTTTATTGAAGATGGATCAGATTCAAATACTTTTATAATATTACATAACTCATGTAGTGGATTTCAGTTCTACATGGGCGGTGGGTACTGTAGTGCTTGTGGTCCTAACGCATCTTATTTCGGTTACAATGGGCAATCACTTTGCTGTGCCGTCGGATACAATGCAACTATGTTCTACTCTCCATCATGTTCATTCGGTAAATAAACTATAAGATATGGCAACAGAAAACAATAAAAATCAAAGATTTAGTAACATAACTCATGTTCAAAACACTGTTACTAACGCTACAACACCCCAGCAGACTGCTCTTATCAGTAAATCAAATACTATATTAGGGTTTATTGTTAGTGACTTACTAGCATAGTTTTTATGAAAGGTTATATTGAACATAAAGTTAAGCAAACATCCGTTTGGGCAACTAACGTTTTAGAAAACGGAGCATTTTCCGAAGAAGATATTAAGAAATCTTTAGAAGAAATATTCATACTCAAAAACTTCATAGATCCAGGTAGAACTTCCCATAATATTGATATCAGTCCTGGTATTCAGTATATGTTAAACTATAGCTTTAGTGATATAGTAGATCAAATGCTTCTTTATTGCAAAAAACAGGCTATAAACACCTATCTACATAATAGAACTAATAAGTCGTTTCCCTCTCATCTTATTAACAACTGGATTTATATATCTTATTCTAATGAACCTAACGCGTTTTGGCATCATCATGAAAACTTATCAATAAACGCTACTGAGCCGGTTACTGGAGATCTTAGAAAAATACCATTTAGAGGTGATTTTACTTATGTACTTTATTTAAGTTTACCAAATAATATGGAAGATAAAGGAGGTTTAATCCATTTTACTAATAAAGAAGTTAATGAAGATAATATGAAAGATCAAAGTCTTAAAGAGTATACATATAAACCTAAAGTAGGAGACCTATTAGTATTCCCTTCTAACTTAGAACATATGCCAGAGCAGTCTACTGATGCTACAACTAGAGTAATACTCGGAGGAAATGCTCATTTTAGAAAGAATGTATCGTTGATTTAGTTGTTAGTCTGCGTTATTATTCTTATATTATAATAAAATATAAACGCAATGACAAAATCTTATTTCATTCCTTATTCAAAGGTTAACGCAAGAATCGCTGAAACAGTATTAGATGGTTACCATATTAAAATCGATGGTATTACTTACGAACAAACATCTAAAAGACCTTTTGGTAAATCACTCCAAAGAAGTCTTATCAATGAAGAGAAACAAGAAAGATTTTTAATCTATGCCTAATAGTTTAGATAAAAAATACATTTACCTTCTTAAAAGCGTCTTAAAAGACGGAGTATACAAAACTGATAGAACTGGTACAGGTACTAAGTCTATATTTGGAGCTTCAATAAGACATGATATGTCAGAAGGCTTTCCTATACTTACTTCTAAGAAAGTTGCTTTTAAAACTATGGTGACTGAACTTAAATGGTTTTTAAGAGGAGATACTAATATAAAGTATCTTCAAGATAATAACTGTCATATTTGGGATGGTGATTATGAAAAGTCTGGTAATAGAAATGGAGAGTTAGGTCCAATATATGGGAAGCAATGGAGAGATTGGAGAAACTATGATAGAGATTATTATAACTTTGATCAGATAAAAATACTTATAGATAACTTAAAAAATAATCCAGACAGTAGAAGATTATTAGTTTCATCATGGAATGTAAGTCAGTTGGACGATATGGTTCTTCCTCCTTGTCATTATTCTTTTCAATGTTATGTTTCTGATCGTAAGCTCTCTCTTATGTGGAATCAAAGAAGTGCTGACCTATTCTTAGGAGTACCGTTTAATATTAGTAGTTACGGTCTGTTACTGTTATTACTATGTAAAGAGACTGGTTATGACCCTGGAGTTCTTATTGGAAACTTTGGAGACCTACATTTATATAATAATCATTTAGCTCAAGCAGTTGAGCAACTTAAAAGAGATTCTTTTGATCTTCCGGAAGTTAAACTTACTTACAGAGATATTTTAACATCAGACTTTGATGTTGAACTTATAAACTATAAGGCTCACCCTGCTATAAAAGCTCCTTTAAGCAACTAATGACTCTGCATATTCCCTTTGAAGACTTTAATGAAGATATCAAAACATCTTACCTTAAGGAAGAGATTTTAAGTATAGGTATAGATTATGAATATAATAATATTTGTGGCTATATAGGTGATAAAGAAGTAGAGATATTTAGCTTCAATAAGTATTTCAAAGCAGATAATAGATATAGTTCTTATGAACTTCATTTAACTCCTCAATGTATTGTAGTTGAATATATTAACTCTTAAATATAATCTAGATTGGAGAGTAGTTAAACCTCTTGCAGAGAAGCTAGTTAACATTCCTACACAAGATATGTTAGAAGTTAATGCAAGTACTTCTTATTTAAATCCTCTTCAAAAGCTTAATAAACTTCCAGAGCTCAAAGAGTATTTTGATTTTATTACTAATAAGGTACAAGACTTTGTTGGTAAAGATAAAACTGTTATTATTGAAAGAGCTTGGTTTTCAAAATATAATAAAGATGGTCATATTATTCCTCATACTCATCCTTCTTCTACTGCTGTAGCTTGTTTGTATATAGAGTTTCCTCCTGATGCTGGTAATCTAGAGTTTAAAGTATTTGATATGTGGCAAGAACTTGATATTAGTGAAGGAGACTTAGTAATCTTTCCTGCTTATATGATGCATAGATCTCAACCTAATAAGTCTGGAAAAGAAAGATGGACTTTAACTACAAACTTTACAAAAAAAAGACTGATTTAGTTGGCTGACTGAGTTTTTCTTCGTATATTTAGTATAAATAAAAGGTTATGCATTTAAGAACTACAAAAAGACTTAGTAAAGAGATATTAGATAAGTGTATAGATGTTTATGGTTATAGTAATCATCATGATTGTACTCCTTATTTAGAGTTTCAATCTTCTCTTCATTCTATCTATACTGAAGAAGATAATACTGAAGCAGAATATATTCATGATTATAATACTATAGTTATTTACTATAAGCATATAAGAGATGCTCAACATTTAGCTGAAACTATTATTCATGAATATCAGCATTATATTCAATCTCCTTCTTGGTATACTAGATACTATAATATGGGGTATAGATATGATAATCATCCTTATGAAGTAGCAGCATTTGCAGCAGAAAAAGATTGGAGATTAGTTGCGTAACTGAGATAAAGTTCGTATATTTAAGTAATAAATAATAATAATAATAAAGGTTATGGCAAGTTTTAAAAATTTAGTATTTGTTTCGCATCCTTTGAATCCTGATAAGGCTATCATGGCGAAATATAGATTTGATAATGGTAAAGAGTTATCTGTAGTATGTGGAGAAGGATTATACTCTAATAGCAGAGCTGGTTTGAGAAAGCCTTGTAATGATGTTAAAGATGCTGCTTCGTTTGAGGTTATGATTGGAGACGATGTTAAAGGATGGCAGAATAGAGAAGATATAGATAAAATATTCGAGGCTAATGAAGTGCAGTAGATGTGCTGGGGAGATAAATCCTCTCAGACTAAAAGCTTTACCTGGTACTAAGACTTGTGTTGAGTGTTCTACTACTAGTGCTTGGTATGTTAGGAATATTATTTCTGGAAAGACTGAGTATGCTGAAACTGAAATAATAAAAGATGCTGAAGCTGCTGGTACTATTAGAAAGATGGATCAGAGATTAGGTTGGGGTAGTAACTTATATAAAGGATAGATATGGCATTGTGGGAAGTTACTATTAACGGTAAAACTAAAATAGAATATAGCGAGGGTGCATGGTCGACGAGCAACCCCGTATCTGGCACGTGGGTACGACGTCATGTATATGAGGTACCTTATACCAATGTAGGTTTAGGAGGGATTGTAAAAACCGCTTCTGGAACGTATCATACCCCGAGCTGGATAAAAGTTCACGAGCAAACTACGATAAACGATATACGAGTAAAGAAAAATCCTTTTGACGAGCTTTTCACGAGCAATGAAGAGACACGAGCACCCTACGAGCCCCGCAAGTTTACGAGCGCCACGAGCGACAAAATATATACGGTGAAACTAGGAAAGAACGGATTTCACTGTGATTGTATGGGTTATATTGCTCATAGAAAGTGTAAACATATTAAACAAGCAACAGAAGAATGGGATATCTCTTAGTAGGAATATTATGGTGTTTTTGGTTAGAGTATTATACAGTTAAAAACTTACTAATGCAAGAATGGGTATGGAGAGAAAGAATCTTTCATACTCTTCTATGGCCAGTAAGTCTATCTATTTTCTTATATAACTTTTTCAAAGGAATATGATTAAAAGAGTCCCAATAGCAGTAGTATACAAATATAGAAGAAAAATCTATGTAAAAGAGTTTAAAGATCTTAGATGTCCAGATCCTCTTATTACTAATAGATCAACTAAGCTTCCTTATCAAGCTGAAATATTACACATTGGTCAAGGAAGTAAGTTTTATCAACTTTATCAAAATAAATATTTATGATTTTATCAACTTATAAAAAAGTAATCAAGGTTATAGATTCTATCAACCATATAGATCACATCAAACCTACAAAAAACTATATCAACAACTTTTTCAAATCTTATTCAAAACCTTCAAAACAAATGTGGGGTCCATTTAAAACTTATTATTTAGAAGATTTTGTGGCTGAAATGTATAAGAGAATGCTTGTAAAACTTGAAGAAAAGGAAAAAAGTTTAAAATAACTTAAGAAAAAGTTGCTCGTTCGAAAAAGTTATCGTATATTTAGGTATAATATTAAAAAATAAAGGTTATGTCAAGTTTTGAAAATAAGATTACAGTTTATGATTCATCTGATGCTCCTGATACTTCAGGAACTCATTTATTAGATTATTTAAGTTATGGTATTACTTATAATGATTTAGTTGATTATTTAGGTCTCCCGAGTTTTGGAGAAAGTGGAGATGGTAAAGTAATGAATGAATGGGTTGTAGAGTTTGAAACTGAAGAAAACGGTATACAGTTATTTACTATATATGATTGGAAAGTTGAATCTTCAGAATGGAGTAAAGAAAATACCGGAACTTTAGAACAAAAAGAAGAATGGTTTGGGAGTAGATGGCATGTTGGTGGTAAAGGATATGCTGGCGATTTTATTGAGTTTTTAGAAAAAGATATAAAAAAGTTTGAAAAAGAGTTGCCTTTTTAAAAAATAGTTCTTATATTAAGGTAATATTAAAAAATAAAAGTTAAAATAAAGGTTATGACAAGAATACAAGTTTTAGAAGAAAAAAGAGAAAAAGTTTATGATAAGATAAATGAGATTGAATCTCGTTTAGAAGTTTTAGCTGCTGAAAGAAAAGAAAAGCAGACTAATGTTCTTAAAAAGTATATTGATACTTTTGATGGATTTAAAGTTAACTACTTTAGTGATAAAGTTTCAGTTTATGTTAAAAATGGAAACTATAGCTTATTAGATATGTACTTATATGATGAGTGGGATGGAGATAATAGAAGTTATAAAAGAATAGATTTTTCTACTTCTTCTTTTCGAACTGAATATAAGACGGGAGCTAATATGGAATGGGCTGCTGATAGATTTAAAGTATTAGCTTTTTATTCGAAAGCATTAGCAGATCATATGGATGATATTTTAGCTGAAGTAAATGTAATATCAGAAAAGTATTCTAAACTTTCTATTAAGTTATATGATAAGAAAAAACCTTTCAATCAAGAAGTAAGAGAAATAAATAAAAAGATTGATGAGTTGAAAGATGAGCAGATGATGTTGAAACTTATGTCTGAAGATGGATTGATTATTGAACCTGAATCTGAAGATACTTATTTGCCGCGTTTTCAAGTTAAGTTTGATTGGGAGTTGAGTTCTGTAAAGTCGATTAGAGGACTAAAAAAATCTTATTCCGGAAAGTCAGTTGATTTAGAAGTTGCTGTTAGAAGAGGATGGGGTGAAGAAAGTAAGTTAGAAGTAATAAATGTTGATAGAGTAAGATTTGATAACGTTAAAGCTTTTATAAGAAGAAATGAAAACCAGATTGTATAATGGAAGATAGATTTATAGATTGGTTGGATAAAACTTCAACAGTTGGAGTTAAGATATTGGGTCTAGCAGTACCCATCTACATACTGCTACATACTTTTATTTTTTAAACGGGATTAGGGGGATATTTTTTATCCCCTTTTTCTTTAAAAAAAGTTGCTCGTTCGAAATATTATTCATATCTTAAGGTAAGTTTAACAATAAAAAATAAAGGTTATGTTTGAAAATAAAGTATTCTGGAAAGAAGGTTTTGAAGGGAAAGCAAAAGGAGGATTAATGTTTAGGTCTTTTGATCTGAATAAGTTTCTCCAGAAAATCGAAAATCAGTCAGGAGAAGAAGTAGTTGGGGTTGAGTTTGAAGGAAACAACTTGAACATTCTTATAAATGATAATGAAAAAATAACTGTATAAACAGTTGCTAGTTCGAAAAAGTATTCATATATTTAGGTGTAATATTAAAAAATAAAGGTTATGAGTAAAGAAAAATTTTATGTGTATTTAGAGGATGAGAGTAGGATTGAAGATCCTAATTTTGATTCCTATAATAAAGGAACTCAATTAATGTTAGAGATTTTAGTTGAGCAGGATTGTCAGTTTGAATCTTTTGAACAATATGAAAATGTTGTAAATGATTTAGAGAAATGTAGAGATCAGGATGATGTAGAGGATGTGATGTATAATATTGGAACTGATTATATAGATGAAATGGAAGTTCATATTGATTGGATGGATCTTATGTTTCCTCGACCTGAAAAAAGTCCGTATCTTTCTTATGAATAAGTTAATAATAAAAAATAAAGGTTATGTTAAAGTTTAAAGATTCAAGTAAAAAGTTTAGTATTGTTTATAATGCAGAAAACTGTTCTGATAATCAGGTTTATGATTTTGAGTTATCAGATAAAGAAGCTAACTTGATAATGGATAATTCTGATACGTTTATATTTTCAAGTGCAGAAGATATTGATGAATGGAATGAACAGTTTATTGTTGAAGATATTAATGAATGGAATAATGTTAAGGAGGATTGGAGTTTAGAAAAATATTTTGATTTTGTTGCTGAATAAGTTGGTAGTTAGAAATAAAGTTCGTATATTTAGATAAGTTTAAAAATAAAAAATAAAGGTTATGAAAAAAGTATTATTTGAAAAAAGTAAAAAAGAGGTTATTGAATCTGTAACTATTTCCGGAAAGAAGTATGAGTTGCATAATGAGTATGATATTTGTTTTGATGGAGGTATGATTATGAAGATAAGAACTCCAGAAGAAATGAAAAAGGATCATGAAGAAAATGGATGGAATATAAATGAGTCGTTTGGATTATTAGAAGATGAGGATATTATTATTCCGTTTGAAGATTTAGGAGTTCAGTTTGATATTATGAATGGTCCTAATGATGGGTATACTGTTACCTTATCAAAAGACGGAAAAGAGTTAATAGAGTTATAATATGAAAAAGAATATTAGTTTAACTTATTTAGATTCGGTCGGGAGTTGGCTAGATGAAAGTAACGGAAATATTTTTCCTGCTTTTGATGATGGTAAAATAGATTTGGATAATCCTATAAGTTTAGCTGAAGATGAAGTGGCTGCTGATTGGTGGGATAGTCTAAATGAAAAAGATTTAAAGAAGTGTTATAAATATTATGGATAGAAGTTATGTTAAAGATTATATAGTAGCAAGTTTTGCTAAAAGAGATGCAGATGTATATGAGTATGATGTAGATGTGTTAATAGATTCAGTATTATTTGATTGGAATGATATTGGTGATCCGGAAGGAGATTTAGAAGCTTTAGTAGATTGGAATGTAGAACAGTTTTTATCTCATTCGAATCCTAATAATGATTCGGGAGTATTGAAGAGGATAAGAGTTGATGAAGCTATAAACTATATCCCTTATCCGAAAGGATGGACAGATCAACCTACTAAACCTGATTCTAAATATTTCTATATGCGTACGCTAAAAAATGGATGGGATGAAGTTAGGTACTTTTTAGATAAGAAAAAAAATATTAAGTTTTACGGAAAAAATATTCGGGAACAGTTGGAAGTTTGATTTAAAGTTCGTATATTAAGGTAAGTTTAACAATAAAAATAAAGGTTATGTATTTAAGTGTAAATAAAAAGTATGGCTCTTTCGATTCTGATTTAGCTAAAAGTGAAAAAAATGATTGTATGGTTCGTTCGGTTGCGTCTGCTGCTGGAGTGACTTATAGAACTGCTCATAACTTCTGTAAGAATGAGTTTAGTAGAGAGGATAAAAAAGGAACTAATAACTTCATCATCTCAACTCAAATGCTAAATGCTGAAAAGAATGGTATAGAGTTAGAGGGTAAAAAGTTTGATGTAAAGGTATTAGGAAGAGGAAGAGTAAAGAATAGATATAAGTTATATGGAGAGATAATATATCGCCAGAAGACGTTAAAGAGTTTTATTCAAGATAATCCTAAAGGAACTTATTTAGTAATGATCGCAAAACATGCTTTA
>Ga0115012_10000182_pt1 | contig 36601 bp, 30 predicted proteins | sample TroAtlMetagenome_FD_88706 | JGI IMG/M metagenome (GOLD analysis project Ga0115012, IMG submission 88706) | Marine eukaryotic phytoplankton communities from Atlantic Ocean - Tropical Atlantic ANT10 Metagenome | ecosystem: Environmental > Aquatic > Marine > Oceanic | place: Tropical Atlantic... | reverse complement strand
TTCCAGATCACGATCTCATCGCTGGGCGGGGCAGGCTGCACCACGCCGTATCGACTGAACATTGTCCACAGCGATTGGTGGGGTCGACCTTAGAGGGCGCCACGTCCGGCGCGAAGAATGAGGCTGGCTGAGCGCACCCGGGCCATCGCGCTGAGCCAGCGGACCAACTGCCCGGCAGCCTCATCGGACGTCCCAAGCGAGGCGTTGTGCGCTGTCTGGACCTCGAGATCACCGCTTTTTCTCATCGCCCAAGAGCGCATCAAGAAGCGCGCGGACTGGGCATCCAGGCCTTGTGACTGGGTGTAAATGATCGGCAGAAAGCGGCCCTCACTCACATCGGTTGCAGCCCCTCCTCGGACCACTTCACCGTCACTCTCGGCGATCACGAGAACACCGTCTGTCCCAGCCTTGAGGCAGAACTTACCGGGAGGTGGTGTGGTGAGGCTTGCCAGGCGCCGAATGGCACGTGCGAGACGGGTGCTTCGGTCCATTCGTGCGGTACTTCGGCCAGCAACACTGAGGCGATGTCGCTCAGCCAGCAAGGCGCCGCTGAGACACCGAGTGAGCAAGCGCATGCCGTCCGCTGCCGTCGGTGGTGGATCAACCATCCACTCTTCTGCAAGCTGGGCCACGGGAGACGACCCCACGGGATCGAGAGCAAAGATGGTTTGCGCGAGCTGACGGAGATTGTCCGCGGGGCTCTGGCAGACATCAAAACCACCGAGGTAGGGCAGCTGGATTCGGTTGTCTCGCTCGACCATAAAGGCGGCGAGAGGGCCGGGGTGGACGTGTCCACGCTCGTGGAGACGGGCGAGGGCGGCGAGGCCAAAACCAAGCGTTCGGGCGAGTTGCGCTGCTGAGGGTACATCCTCGATGGGGAACCGGTCGATCAGCAGCCCGCCCTGCGCGATGGTTCGAAGGTGCGGCCAGTCGCCGTCGGGATGCCAAGAGACCTCACCGATCGCATCAAGCCCCAGGCGACGGGTCATGACAGGGTCAACTTTCCAACGGGGGCGAAGACAGCGGAGAATGACCCGCTCGCCACCATCGAGGTTCCAGCCCTCCCAGGTCGTCGAGATGGCATCCGTGGTCAACAGCCGAACCCGTCTTACCCCGTCGATGGTTGGCGGCAGGGACTGGTGCGCCAGTTCGAGATCGCGCAGTGCGAGCATGCGAGCATCATCACCGGCAGTCTCGGCCTCTATTCGGGCGTCAGTGATGACATTCAAGTCGGGAGGAAGCGCGATCACCTTGAGGACGTACTGAGGTCAGAGGGGCGGCGCCACATTTCTATTCTTGGGGCGCGCAGGACCAGCTCCCGATTCGAGTCAATCCCAGATTGCCGGGAGTCTCGATGATCCGGTACGCGGCGACAACGCTATCGCTGAAGACCGCAAACTCCCGCTGACCGTCACCGTCGTAATCGTCCGCCGGAATCACCCGAAGCGTGTCGCAAGTGCCTGACAGCTTGTCGTAGGCCAGCGTCTTCTCCGCCTTCAGGTCAGTAAAGATCACGGCGCCACCGCATTGACGGACACCGGTCGCGACCAAGAAGGGCGGGGCACCGTAGCGTCGAGTCTTCGTGACGCTGCCGACTTCTATGCCTCGCTGTTGTGTCGGAGAGGTGCTCGGTACCTTCGCTGCATACTTACTGCGGGCTGGCAGGACCTCGTCGAGCCGCCATGCAGCCCGTTCCACGCGGTGGGCTTGGATGGCGGCAGACTTCTTGACCTTTGGGACGGCGGACCCCTCGGGGAGCACCAGCGCGCCGCCCTTTGGTGCGCCCTTTGCGGCGACTCCTTTGCAGGCCAGCGCTTCTCCACTGGTTCTAACTGTGGCGGCCTCTCGCGGACCCACCACGACGTCACCACCCCCGACTTTCCAGGCTGTGGCTTGTCGCCAGAACATCGCACCCCACCCATCCTCTGGGCTGTGCTTTGCCTGCTGAGCATTCTTGAGTGCGGTGACTTCCTTGGCTGGAGGCGGCGTCTGAGCGCCTGGGGAAGGCTGCTGAGAGGCATCCTCACCACCGCATCCGAGCGTCAATATAAGCAACAGTCCAAGCATGCGTCCGATCATACACAGCGCAGACCAAAAACGGCGGCATAGTTCGGGTAGTGGGCTTGATTCGCCGGTAAACGAGGATTTCGTCTCAGCGGGAACACGATGGGAATCGGTGCGTCTTACCCCAAAACGGTCGAAGGCCGGAATCCTCTACAGCCGACGAATGTTGGGGGGGGGACGCATTCGACGAAACAGCAGGGGAACCCGGCCTTCTGCCTACGAAAAAACCCTCCGTAGACACTATTAGTGCTAACGGAGGGTTTTTTAGGTGTCAACGGAATGTTGGCGTTGATCCCAGTCTATTGGGGTGCGGCTGACCCACCACAGTACGGTGTCCCGTTCTCTTCGCGCTTCACATCCTCGAGGACGTCATAGCCCCACTTGTCCATGTCGAGCTCGGTGATCTCGAACGAGCCGCGGACGAGCAGGCGTGAGCCGGCCTCGGAGCCCTCGAAGAAGATTTGGAAGTCACCGGCGACCTTTTCACCGGGTGCCACCGTCTGGCCGGTCTTGAGGCGTACCCAAGAGGAGTGGACTTCCATCCATCCGTCGATGCCAGAGATGGTGTTGTCGATCGGGCGCCATGTGTTTGCTTCGATCTTGTGCTCGAATCGTGCATCGCCCTCGTTAAGCTCGCCGTCACGGTTGGCGTCCTTGACCGCACCGAGCGTCACAACCATTTCTTCTTCCCAGCTCAGCTTGTCGCTGCCGTCGAAGTTCTCGCACTTGGCACCCTTGACCGTGGCGCAGAGGGTCTCAAAGTTGGCCATGTACTGCTCATACCAGTCAACGTAGTCGCTGGACCCGGCGTTCCCGATGTTGCCGGCATGTCCGCTAACATCGACGCCCAGGAAGCCTCCCGCGAGGCTGGCTCCGGAGATGGCGTCTGTACCCCACGGCAGTGGGCTGCCATCGAGGTCGTAGTGGCCGTACTCACCTGGGTGAGAGCTGAACTCCTCTGCAGCGAACTTGGCGTGGCTGTAGCCGGAGACCATGTCATCCGAGATGTACCAGCTGACTTCTGAGTCTGTCGGGTCGACTTGGTAGGAACCGGCGTTGAGGTAGTAGATGAGGTTACCGTCTTCGTCCTCAGACCACTCTTGTACCCAGCTCGAGCCATCGCTGAACGCCCGGTAGAGCTCGCCCTCTTCGTTCTCAAGGCAGTCATCTGGAGCGAAGTCGGGGTCAATGGACCACACGTAGCGGAAGTCTTGGTCGTCGCCGAGGTCAACGTGGATGGTGAGCTGCAGGTCACCCTCGGAGTTAATCAGCGCCTCAGAACGCCAAGCGTCGAGGTCACCAGTGAGGCCATAATAGCCATCGTCGAGGACCCATCTGTTCTTCTCGAGGGCCCGAAACTCGTCGCATTCTGCGGCGAAGGCGTCGACGTCTTCAGACGTGCAGCTGGGCTCCAAGGCTCCGTCACACTTGCCGAATCCTGGCTTGGTGTTTCCAGCGCTGTTGGTCTGAGCGCATGAACCACCGATGAACTTATCGTCGGCGTCGAAGCCACTGAACTTTGGACCGATGTAGCCTGGGTCATAATCGCAGGTGTCGGGATCCCAGCCACGGCCAGAGCACTCGATCTTTGTGGCGCTCTTCAAGCTCAGTTCGTCTTCTTGGACCGTCGGGGACGAGCCTTGAGCCAGCCAAGCAAACCAGTCGCCTTCGACGTCAGCATGATCGGGGGCACAACCGGTGAGGGCAGCAAACAGAAGGATGTTCATCTCGACTCCGAGAGCGCGCTCGCACGCGCGAATCAAATTGAAGCAAAGCTATAGGTCGGCAATGGGCCATGGTCAAGCCGGGAAGCCGACTGTACCTGAGTGTTTTGGGGTGCAGGTTTGTTGAGGGCCTCACCATGTTTTGGGGATCGTGCCTCGGGTTCTCAGTTGGAGGTTCGGCTGTGGATCAGCTTCCCCTCGTCATTGGCGGTGACAAACTCGAGGTCACCATCGCGGTCGACGTCGCCGAGGAATCCGTTGCCGGTGGTGGATCGCTCCGTCCTCATCGAGACCGCAGGTGCCAGACCGTTCGCCATCCCTCGGTGGACCGAGAACACACCTGTCTCATCGTCGTAGACCGAGAGGTCGAGACGACCGTCACCATCCACATCATCGACATTCAGCATCCCCCGCGTGTCGAGACGCTGACGTCCCGCCGCAGACTCTACCCAGGTCTCGAAGTTGCTGGTGATGATCTCGTCGCGTCCGTCGCTGTTGAAGTCTGCTGCGGCCATCTCACACCCGATCACCCTGCAGCCGTACACTTCGTCTGCGCCATCGCCATCGGTATCGGCCATGACGATCCCAGCTGTCGGTCCAATGTTCCCGGTGCCTATCTCACTCTTGTCGTTGCCGAACACCCACCAGTCGCCAGTCCCATTGGCTGCAGCGACGCCGAACGTACTGCTGGTTGCGGAGCCGCAGGCGAGGTGCTCTGCGTCCACGGCCAAGGGATTGATCCACTTGTTCTCGAGTGTGAAGTTACCGCTGGCGTTGTTGATGCGAATTCGGTGAATGGCCGCACCGTCGACACCGTAGACCAGCGTGTAGATGTTCTGCCCGCAGCGCACCATGTCCAGCAACAAGCCTGGCTGTGTCGGGACTGCCCCGGCACGCTGTACTGCGGTACCGTCATCGCCATCGACGAACCACCAGCCCGCCACTGTGGGGATGCTGCTCTCATCGATCACGCCGACCACATCGACCTTTCCGTTACCCACGAAGTCACCCACGCTGATGGGGCCGCTGAGACCGACGTTGTAGGACCGGAAGCCCATGGATTCCACCGACCAGCCGCCTGCACTGGGGTCAACACCGGTGCGCAAGGTGACGCCCTCTCGGAGGATGGCCAGATCGGCCCGTCCATCGCCCGTGTAGTCGCGTGCCGCGATGGGGCCCGTGTAGCCCATGCCCACGGTCGACTGAGAGATGAACCTGTCTTCATCAATGTTGAAACGAATGGCGTTCACGACGCCATCCTCCAGGGTCAAGAGGTCTTCAGCGCCATCGCCATCCAGATCCGCGAAGGTCGCGTTGAAGGGACCAAACGTGAGGGGGTACTTGGTGGGTGGCTCACCGAGCACGTAGAAGACCAGCTCCTGCGCATCGGCCTCGGACGGCCCGATCACGGCAATCTCAGGTGCGCCCTCGTCATTGAGATCGACTGGCGGAAGGAGCAACGAGCCAGGCTCGGCCTTGTATTGAGCAATCTCTGGGGGCGTACCACCAACCCACCCATCATCGGTGATGGTGTAGCGGTGAATGACCCCTGAGGCACCCGAGAGCACGGTGATGTCTGGGTCGCCGTTTCGATCGTCATCGGACGCCGAGACGCCCTCGATGGGGAAGCTCAGCTCGAGCGGCTCGGTGGGGGAGAAGTCCCACTGACCCTCGCCGACCAACACCTCGACCATGCTGTCCTCGACACTGCTAATGCCCACGACAAGATCTGTGATGCGGTCGCCGTTGACGTCAGTGGCGGTCACTCCAGCGACGTCACGGTCGCCGGTTGTCCACGCGCCTCCCCAGCCGTATCCGCCGCCTGCACGTCCGCGAAGGAGGACGACTTGTGTGTCGGCCCACAGGGCCAAGTCGAGGATGCCGTCTTGATCAATGTGAGCGCCCCACATGCCATCAATGAAGAAGGGCAGGTTGGCCACCGCGTGCGCGGGCTGTCCGGGATCCATTGGGACATACCAGACCTTGTCACCCGCCCCGACCGCGACGCCGTTTGTGCCAGGCGCGATGAAGTCAGCGCTCTCGTCATCGGTGTCCACGATGAAGTTGGCTGGCAGAGGCATCTCTGGCAGTGCATCGCCGAGACCGAATGCTTTTGCTGCAGGACCGATGACCTCAGTGTCGCTGGCGCTCTGCACTTGAACCTCTGCCACCGTTCCTGCAGGAACCTCGATGAGGGCGGTCGCGTAGCCAGTGGCATCGAACTCGAGCTGGTTTCCGGCGATGCTGCCGCCACGGACGGCGATAGACACTTGGCCCCCGGGTACCGCTGCACCGTAGCTGTTGATCTGTCTGATCGGCACGGCGACGGTGCGTTCGCCGACCGCGTCGTGCAGTTCAATGCCCATGACCATGTCCGCCACGATGGGTTGCAGACGGGTTGCATCAGTGGATTCGTCGCCGCAACCAAGCAGGGCAAGCAACAGGATCTGGGGGTTTGGACGCATCGCAGTCCTCCTCAAGGTGCAGAGTGTACCGGTCGCAGGCCAACTTGGGGAGTCAATTCCGTCTTCTAATGGCCGACAGAGGCAGCCAACACAGCACCATCAGCAGTGGTGCTCCACGACCGCAGCCAGTGTGGGCTTCACCGAGCGGCGGGAGGTGTGCCTTGCCAACACCCAACGATGTCGCAGGCTCTGCCCAGACTGGGGTCATGGCGATGGCATTCGCTTGCAGCGCGATCGCTGCGTCTCGAGGGGTGAGGTCTGGGTCCTCAGACAGCATCAGTGCCAGCGCGCCGGCGACCGCAGGTGTGGCTGCCGATGTACCGTAGAATCGCTTCTGGCCATACGCGGATGTCGTGAGTCCATCCGGACCTGCGATGTCAGGCTTCTCTGCACCAGCTGCGGTGGGGCCCTGAGAGCTGAAGGTCTCGATCTCATTCATCCAGTACCCGTCAGCCAGTACTGCGCCCACAGTGAAGACATGCGGATGACTCCCGGGATCGGTGACAGACCCTTCGGGAGTGGCGTCGTAGATCTGTCCACGCCGGGTCATGACCTTGAAGTCCACGGTGGTTCGTCCCGAGGCTCGGTGGACAAGGAGGTAGTGCCAGGCGGCATCGTCCACCTCAATGGTGAATGACTCCACAGGAAAGCATCCATCGTTATCCGCTACCTGAGCGCGCGTGCTGCGACCCACGAGATACCCCGCCTCGTCGTAGAGGTAGGCGTCCAGGTCGGTCGCACCGCAGCGTCGGTACTCATCCCAACTCAGGCTGACCTTCGTCTTGCCTTCCGGCAGGTAAATCGGCAACAAGTCGCTGCCCCACTCAAAGTCGTGTAGTCCATCAGCATCGTGGTCCATGAAGGTGTCGGCGCGATGCTGTCGGGCGTAATTTCCTGCACTGTTGACCAGCAGGATGCCCGCATCGACCAGCCCGTCTACGGCGCGGTTGATGCTCCCGGTCCCGTCGTAGAAGGACTCGCTGAAGAACGACATCGACATGCTCACCAGGTCGATCTCCTCGCGAACAGCCCAGGCCACGGCGTTCTCGAGGGCAGTCAGCCCATTGACGCGCACAAGGTGGAGATCCGCTCCGGGGGCGATCGCTTGAATGACCTCGGCGCAGGCAATGCCATGCTTGCCGGTCTCGAAGGCGAACTGGGGCCGGAGTGTGTCGATGGGCAGTGAGCAGGACCGATGTCCGAAGCAGTCGTGATTACTGAGCGAAGAGAGCGTTGGGTGCTGTTCCAGTCCGAACCACTGGATATCGAAGACCGCGACCTTCACCCCTGATCCATCGATGTTCGCCGAGTGCCAGGGACCGACCCCCAGTGCATCGAGCGCCTCTGTGGCGGTCCAGCCGTCGTGGGCCGTACCGGTGATTTCAGGCACAGGCTCGGGTCGATACGGTGTGCCATCATCGGGAGGAGCGAGCAGGGTCGAGCCCACCTCGCTTGAGGCAATCGCCTGGGGATGGTCGGGGACCTCGACCCTCACCAGTTCGGTCGCATAGAGCGACGGTATGGCCAAGAGAATGAGCACGGTTTAGCCTACCCGAAGAATGGCCTGAAGGAGCAAAGGTGTCCACTACAGTCAACACCCATCCAGCATCTGCTCGGATGACCAGCTTTGATCCGGGCTCTGTGGCCGCGCCTGAGCACACGCCGTCAGGGTTTATGGCGCTCGAGGAGACGCACGGCGCCCACAACTACCACCCCCTTCCGATCGTGATTGCCCGAGCACGCGGCTCTTGGGTTCAAGACACCGAGGGGCAGCGGTATCTGGACATGCTGTCCAGCTACTCAGCCCTCAACCAAGGGCACCGACATCCGCACATCATCGCGGCCCTTAAGGCTCAAGCTGACCGCCTAACCTTGACCTCGCGAGCGTTTTTCAACGATCAGCTCGGGCCGTTTCTGTCGCGGCTGTGCAGCCTCTCTGGCTTTTCGTCGGCGTTGCCGATGAACACAGGAGCAGAAGCAGTCGAGACAGCCATCAAGGCCGCTCGCAAGTGGGCCTACACAGTGAAGGGCGTACCGACCGATGCGGCGGAGATCATCACGGCCTCAGGGAATTTCCACGGACGGACGACCACCATCGTTGGGTTCTCGTCTGAGCAGCAGTACCACGCAGGCTTTGGACCATTCGCGCCAGGATTCAAGGACGTGCCGTTTGGTGATGTGGAGGCCCTTTCAGCCGCGATCACGCCAAACACTGCCGCGGTTCTCCTGGAGCCCATCCAAGCGGAAGGCGGCATCATCATGCCGCCTGAGGGCTACTTGGCTGAAGTCAGGGCGGTGTGCACTGAGCACAATGTGTTGCTCATCCTCGATGAGATTCAGACTGGACTGGCGCGGACAGGTAGGATGTTTGCCTTTGAGCACTCAGGCATCCGGCCGGATGCGATCACGCTTGGCAAGGCGCTCGGTGGCGGCGTCCTGCCGGTGAGTGCATTCGTGGCTGACAGGGAAATCATGGATGTGTTCCAGCCTGGCGATCATGGCTCCACCTTCGGGGGCAATCCCCTCGCAGCGGCGGTTGCGATGGCGGCGTTGGACGTCATCGAGGATGAAGGACTGGTTGAGCGGGCAGCTGAGGTGGGAACAGACTTCATGGAGCGACTGAGGTCCATCGACTCGCCCCACGTCGAGGACGTTCGCGGCGCTGGCCTCCTGATTGGTGTCGAGATCAAGCGGACGTCAGGGTCGGCAAGGACATTCTGCGAGGCGCTGATGGCCAACGGCGTGTTGACCAAAGAGACTCACGAACAGGTCATACGGTTCGCACCACCACTCAACATCGATTCCATGGACCTGGACTGGGCCATGGGTCGCATACAGGGCGTACTTTCATGAACGGTTTTCAATGGCAGCTTCGGCTGATTCATGAGGGGCACGCTGGGGTCACCCTGGAACGTCCAGGACGACGGATTCGATTCGATCCCGTGGCGGCGCCCGATCCCGATGACATTGTCGTTCTCACGGGCGCTGATCCATTCGCACCTGAGCGCGCGATTGGCTTTCACACGGTTGTTCGCGGTCACGGGAAGGGTGAGGTCGATACCGAGATTGATGGGGTTCGTTTCGAGGGTCTCACCTACAGCGCCGCTCCACGAGATGGCAGTCTTCGTCGGCTCAGCTCGGCGGTACGTCAGCCTTCAGAGGCCGCGCGTCGATGGCTGGCACGTCGTCGTCCAGACGTGGCGACAATCTGGCAGCTCACATTCAGGAATGGAGATCGACTCCTACATCTTGGCGGTGCCTTCCATGGGAGCACTGATGTGGGTTGGGCTGCTGACGTGGTTACCCGCTTCGGGAAGCCCCGTTGGTTGATCGCCGGCGCACCGTTTGGACATGCGGTGGCACTTGAGTCGCGCATCGGAGCCATCGACGCTGCACACGTCATGGTGGCCGATCTTGAGGGGGACCTTCGGCGGCAGGCTGGGCGTCCCACTGAGCTGGTCACGCCGCTCGCGGATCGGCTCGAAAGTGCAGGGTTACCGGTGATGGTCTTCGTTCCGGGGAGCAGTATTCGCTTCGAATGAAATAGCGTATAGTCTGACGCCGTATACCGGCTGGACACCCTTCCAATGGAGTCAACAATGGGAATCTTCGATAAGATCAAGGGCCAACTTGGTGCCCAGTTTCTGGACGTCATCGAGTGGACATCTGATGACGCAAGCTTGATCGCTTGGCGCTTTCCCATCTTCGACAAAGCCATCCAAGATGGTGGGCAACTCGTTGTTCGCGAGGGACAGGTCGCCATCTTTGTTCAGGAAGGTGTGCTCTCGGATGTGTTCGGTCCAGGGACCTATGAGCTGTCCACGAACAGCCCGGCCATCTCAGGCTTCTTTGACTCCATCGCGTATCAGTTCAACAACCCCTACAAGGGCGATGTCTACTTCTTCAGTACCAAGAAGTTCGCGGAGAATGGATGGGGCACCAAGAACCCAATCATGTATGAGGCTGATGGCTTTGGGGCGCTCGAACTTCGGGCATTCGGTCACTTCGACTTCAAGCTGACCGATCCCACCATTTTCCTGAGAGAGGTGGTGTCGACCGAGGCTGAGGTGAGCATTGCTCAGCTCGTGGGCAAGCTCCGCAGCAAGATGGCGAGTGCCTTTGGTGACATGCTCAATGAGTCCAAGCTGCCCTTCGCCCAGGTGTCAGGCCAGTTTGATGAGCTCGGTGAAGCCATGATGACGGCCAAGTCCGAGGCCTTTGCTGCGGACTTTGGGCTCACACTGACGGACTTTGTCGTCGAGAGTGTCTCTCTGCCTGAGGAGGTGCTCAAGAGCTTCCGCGAAGCGCAGAGCATGAAGATGGTTGGTGCCGGAAACTACACAGAGTTCCAGGCTGCAAAGGCCATTCGCGGTTCTTCGGACGGCGGTGGTGGTGGAGCCAATACGATGATGGAAGCAGGCGTGGGCATGGCGATGGGTCAGATGCTTGCAGGTCAGATGGCGGGAGGTGCGCAGACGCCGCCACCCGCTCCTGCTGCCGCGACTCCTCCTCCTGCTCCGTCGGAAGCCACGTTCCACTACAACGGTGTGGCCGGCTCTGGTCAGTTTACGGCAGCACACATCGCTGGTCTGGTTGCGGGCAATCGCAGCGGGGCTCACAACGTCTGGGCGAGCGGCTGGCCGGAGTGGAAGTCGTGGTCTGATGTTCCAGAGGTCGCCGGCTTGGTGCCCCCGCCTCCTCCGGGTGCTGATGAGCCGCCTCCTCCACCGCCAATCACGGGCGAATGAGCCAGTCTTACCCGTGCTCAGGCTGCAACGCGGATCTCAAGTGGTCGCCCGGAGATGGTCAGCTGGTGTGTCCGTACTGCGGCACCACCAACGATGTGGGCGAAGCTGGTCCGTCTGAGGCAGTTGAAGAGCTCGATCTCGACAGCATGTTGGCTTCAGCCCCCACCGGCTGGAGCGCGGAAGTCTCGGAATTTAAGTGTTCGCAGTGCGGTGCATACACGACGGTAGAGCCCCACGTCACGGTCAGCAGCTGCGCATTCTGTGGCACGACCAAGCTCGAACTTCAGCCCCAGCAGGGCGATGTCATCCAGCCCAAGAGTCTGCTGCCCTTTGGGATAGAGCGAGAGATGGCAAGGCGGGGCTTCGGGGCGTGGGTGAAGAGCCTGTGGTTTCGACCCAATGATCTCAAGCAGATGGCTCGACTCAATGCGCTTCAGGGAGTGTATGTCCCAGTCTTCACCTTTGATATGAAGACCCGTACACCGTGGACGGCGACGGCGGGGCACCACTACTATGTGAACGTGCCCGATGGGAAAGGGGGGACTCGTCGGGAGAGACGAACCCGATGGGTTCCTGCTTCGGGCACCATCCGCCGAAACTTCGATGACTGGATGGTGCCAGCCACGTTTGGTCTGTCCCACGACCTGTTCAAGGGACTGCTTCCCTACGACACCAGTAAGCTCGTGCCGTACGACAGCCGATACCTCGCGGGCTTTGTTGCCGAGCGGTATCAAGTGAACCTCTCGGCCGCATGGGACACGGGTCGAACCGAGATGGTGGGCGTCATTCATGGTCTGGTGGTCTCAGATATTCCTGGCGATACCTATCGAAACCTCGATTACGACATCAAGGCTTGGGACAAGACCTTCAAGCACTGCCTCGTTCCCGTCTGGATCGCGGCCTATCGCTACAAAGATAAGGTCTATCGATACCTGGTGAATGGTGTCACAGGGGCCCGCCATGGGACCGCCCCGTACAGCTGGGTGAAGATCACTGCGGCCGTACTCGCGGTCGCGGCTGTCATCGGTGCAGCGGTCTGGTGGCTTGACCAAGCCTGAGCATAAAGCACGGTAAAACTTGGCTTCGCCTTTGCTATAGTCTCCCCCTAAGCGGTGCCCGCTGTGGGGGTGGTGGCCGCGGATATGCCAACCGAGAGGAGTCACCATGGCATTGGTCGATGTCATCCAATGGAACGCGCCGCGTGGTGTGTACGCCGTCAAGCACCCCAAGACTGACTTGGGGACGTGGACACAGCTGATTGTGCAAGAGACGCAGGAAGCGATGCTCATGAAGGAGGGCCGCTACTTTGGGCCTTTCGCTCCTGGGCGCCACACCCTGGACACCAAGAACTTCCCGTTGCTCGAGAAGTTCATGCGCATCCCTTTTGGTGGGAAGACGCCCTTCACGGCCGAGGTCTGGTACGTCAACAAGGCGACAGCACTCGATGTGAAGTGGGGAACCGCTGCACCCATGCAGTTGAAAGACCCCGAATACAACATCATGCTTCCGGTCAGGGCCTTTGGGCAATTTGGCATCAAGATCACCGAGACCAAGCGCTTCCTCGAGCGCTTGGTGGGCACACTTCCTGCCTTCACTGAGTCGGAGCTGGTCTCCTATTTCAAGGGAATTGTGCTCTCGCGAACGAAGGATCTGATCGCTGAGCACATCTTGCATCAGAAGATCTCAATCCTTGAGATCTCCGCCTACCTCTCCGACGTCTCTGAGTTGCTTGAGAAGCACCTCTCCGAGGAGTTCGCTGAGTACGGCCTGGGTCTGGAGAAGTTCAGGGTCATGTCGATCTCGACCCCAGAGGATGATCCAGCAGTCATGCGACTCAAGGAGGCGCTGGCTAAGAAGGCGGAGATGGACATCATCGGCTTCAACTATCAGCAGGAGCGATCATTCGAGGTCATGCAAGCCGCGGCCGCGAATGAGGGCAGTGCGGGCTCGGTCATGGGTGCGGGTGTCGGTGCTGGAATGGGCATCGGGATGGGTGCGGCCATGGGGGGACAGATGGGCGGAATGATGGGGCAGCTCAACACGGCCACCCCACCACCTGCTCCAGGAGGGGCCCCCTTCGGTGGGCCTGCAGTTCAGTTCTTTGTTCACCTCAACGGCCAACAGATGGGGCCGTATCCAATGGCGACCCTCAAGCAGGGTGCAGACTCTGGTCAATTCACGGCGGAGACGCCGGTGTGGACTCAGGGCATGCAGGCCTGGCTGCCAGCAGGCCAGGTGCCTGAGCTTCAGGGGCTGTTCCAGGCCAGTCCACCACCCTTTGGCGGGTCTGCTGGTGGCGGACCGCCGCCCTTCCCGGGAGCCCAGCCACCGGCCGCTCCGCCGGCCCCACCTGCTGGACCATCTGATGAGCCCGACACCGAGTAGGGAGACCTCATGAGTACGACATCGAAAAAGACCGCCGTCTGGGTGCAGATTGGCATCATGGTCGCATCAATCGCCGTGTTTCTTGGCGCCATGTCCCTTGTTGGTGGGGGCTTCTCAGGACGAGGTGGACGCTTCTGGGTGACCGTCGTCAGCATCGTCTTTGCCCAGGTGGTTTGGTTCAACGTACCCATCTGGATGGCCGCTTCAGATGCCAGAAACAAGGCCTCCTTCCCGTTTCAATTTACGGCCATCAGCTTCTGCACAATGTACGCCGTTGGCGTGTTCGGCATGGCGCTCATCGTGGTGTTTACCGGTCTGCCCTCCGCGTGGGTGTGGGTCGGGCACATGCTGCTTCTATTCTTCTTGGCGACCAGCCTCGGGGTCTACTCCATGGCGAATCGGGCCATCGAGCAGATGGACGCCCAGGACAAGCAAGCCAAGGCTGGAGCGGCAAACCTCAGCCTGCATGTCAAGGCTGTCGCAGATCGGATGACGATGTGCGAGGTGGCTGGAGTCGAGGATGCGTCAGCCGCAGTCAAGGATCTGGTCGATGCCATGCACTACGCCACCGGTGAGTCGCTGCCTGGCTCAGAGTCGGTAGACGCGGAGATTACTGCCAGCTTCAAAGCGATCGAGATCGCGCTGATGAGCCTGGATGAGGCCGCGGATGGTGAGGCCGTCGCCGTCGAAGTGTCGACGATTTGTAGAGAGGTCAAGCTGGCAAAGCTCGCGATCAAGCGGCGTGAAGACCTCATGAAAACCCTTCGATAAAGTGCTGTTTTTTCAGGGCGCTTGATCTACACTGAGGACCCAAGATGGCGGGTGCCGGGAGGAACACATGAGAGCATGCGAGTTTTGCGGCGCTGCCGTCGATGAGTCCACCAACACCTGCACGGGCTGTGGTGCACCGCAGAGCACCACAGGGGCTCCAGCGGCTTCTGCACCGACATCCCAAATGACCGCTGCCCAAGCAGTCCAGCAGGCCGTTCAGGCTGATAAACCGAAGGGCAGCGTCGGCTGCCTGATCGGTCTGGCGATTATATTTTGGCCCGCGGCCATCGTGTACTACTTCCTGCGGCGCTGGAAGTAGTCGAGGGTCTGACTCGCCTCAGCCTCAGTCGTTGGTGTTCTTGACGTAGAGCTCATCGAGTTGGGCCGCATCGACCAGGTTGGGTGCGCCGGCCATGATGTCTTGGGCGGTGGTCGTCTTCGGGAATGCGATGACGTCGCGAATGTTCTCTGTGCCACACAGCAGCATGCACCAGCGGTCAAAGCCCATGGCAAGGCCGCCGTGAGGCGGAGCGCCGTACTGCAGTGCGTCCATCAAGAAACCAAACTTGTCTTGGGCTTCTTCGTCAGAGAGGCCGAGTGCCTCGAACACCTTTGCCTGCACTGAAGAGTCGTGGATCCGAATGGAGCCGCCCCCGATCTCGTAGCCGTTGCACACGAGGTCGTAGGCATCGGAGAGAATGTCGCCCATCTTATCGGTACCGAGCCAGTCGATGTGCTCATCGAGCGGCTTGGTGAAGGGGTGGTGCATACTCGCCCATCGCGCATTGTCCTCGTCCCACTCGAATGCAGGGAAGTCGACGACCCATACAAAGGCAAAGCTTCCAGCCGGAATGATGTCGCGCTCTCGGGCGACATGCTCGCGAAGCTTGCCAAGCCCAGCATGGACATGGGCCTCTGGACCTGCGGCCACGAGCACCACATCACCGATTTCGACATCGGGAATCATGGCGCGGTACTGCTCCTCGACCTTGGAGAGTGGACCAGTCCAGCCATCGGCCGTGACCTTGCCCCAGAGCAAGCCACCGAGGCGATACCGCTTCACAAACTCGGTCCAGCCGTCCAAGACTTTACGGCTCGTGCCCTCGACCGCTCCCTTGACGACCATGGCCTTGACAATGCCGCCTCCCTCGATGGCACCAGCGACCACCCGGAACTCGGTGCCCGACCAGTCCAACGTGGTGTGCTCCATTCCGAAGCGCATGTCCGGCGCGTCACGACCGAAGCGGTCCATGGCCTCGTGGTACGTGATCGTGGGAATCTCGCCGACCTCAACACCGATGACCTCTGACCAGACGTGGCGGGTCAGGCCGTTGGCGATCTCGACAATCAGCTCACGGGTACAGAAGCTCATCTCCACATCGATCTGGGTGAACTCAGGCTGACGGTCCGCCCGGAGGTCTTCGTCACGGAAGCACTTCACGATCTGGAAGTAGCGATCCATGCCAGATACCATCAGCAGCTGCTTGAAGATCTGAGGGCTCTGAGGCAGTGCGTACCAGTGGCCAGCGTGTACCCGACTGGGGACCAGGTAATCGCGGGCGCCCTCAGGCGTTGAGCGGTTCAGGATTGGGGTCTCGATCTCACAGAACCCTTGTGTATCCATGTAGGTGCGGGTCGCGAGTGCGGCCTTGTGTCGCAGCATGAGTGCGTTCTGGAGTGGAGGACGTCGCAGGTCCAGGTACCGATACTTGAGTCGAACCTCTTCTGATGCGGTGGCCTCTGAACTGATCTGGAACGGGAGGGGCTTGGTTGGGCTGAGCAGTCGGACTCGGCTCGCGAGTACCTCAATGGCGCCAGTGGCCATCTTGGAATTCACAGCGCCCTCGGCCCGCGCGTGGACCTCGCCTTCGACCTCAAGCACGTACTCGAGCCGTGTAGCCTTGGCGTCCTTCCAAGCCGCATCACCGCAGCGCTCGTCCAGTGTGATCTGAACGGTCCCCGAGCGGTCTCGAAGGATCAGGAACATCACGCCACCCTTGTCGCGAACTGAGTCAACCCAGCCCTGTACGATCACAGTCTGACCCGCATGTTCGGTGCGAAGCTCTCCGGCGGTATGTGTGCGGCGCTCGATGCTCTCCATCATTGTCTCCTCTGAGGGCCCACCGCATAATCCAAAACCAAACCTGGCGCCGCTGGTTATGGGCGCATCCCACAGTTTGGAGTGAACGATGAGGGTCTTTGTCACAGGCGGAAATGGATTCATCGGTAGTCGCGTGGTGCGTCAACTGCATGCAGCTGGACACACTGTTCGGTGTCTCGTACGCGAGACAAGCAAGACCCACCGAATCGATGGCGTCCCATTTGAGCGTCACATCGGTGATGTCCGAGACGTGGACTCGTTGGTGGCCGGCATGCAAGATTGCGACGGGGTCATTCACCTCGCCAGCATCAGCTCGTGGGATCAGATTCGCTCGCCCATCATGCGAACGGTCGTCATCGATGGAACCCGACACGTGCTCGAGGCGGCCAAGCGCTCAGGTGGACTGCGGACGGTCTTTGTCTCGACCTGTGCTGCGATCAACGGTACCCCCCGACCCGAGCTGATGAACGAGGAGACGCCCTTCACACTCGATCCGAAGACCTACATCTATGCAGGTGCCAAGCATGAGGCAGAGGCCATCTGTGCTGAGTTTGCTGCCGATGGGTTGCCTGTCATTACCGTGAACCCTTGCGAGGTTTACGGCCCCGAGGATGAGGATCTCATCACAGCCAGCTACCTCCTCGATGCGCTCAAGGACTGGCCGGTCATGTCGCTGCATGGCGGTACAGCCGTCGCCCACGTCGAAGACATAGCGGGGGGCATCATCGCCGCTCTCGAGCGTGGACGAGGTGGCGAGCGCTACATTCTTGGTGGAGAGAACCTTCACGTGCGGGATGTGATGGAGCGCACACTGAAGGCCGGAGGCCAAGAGGGTAAGTTCATCCTGCAGCTTCCGAACAGCCTCATCAAGGGCGTCATCAAGACTCTGGCAGCGCTCCGACTGCCCACCCCGGTCATTCCTGACCTCGTGGACTACGGCACCTTGTTCTGGTTTGTCGACTGCTCGAAGGCAGAGGCTGAGTTGGGCTACACGCATCGCCCAGCCGATGAGACCATTCAAGACGTGGTTGATTGGCTCATCGCAGAGGGCCTGGCTCCGCGGGCTTAGGTCCTGCGCCAGTCTCCGGGCTGCAGCCCATCGAGGCGGTAAGGTCCGACTGCATACCGAATCAAGCGAAGGCATGGGTGACCGACGGCAGCGGTCATCCGCCGGACCTGACGATTCATGCCCTCGCTGATTTGAAGATCCAGCCACGCGGTGGGCACAGACTTCCGAAATCGCACCGGCGGGTCTCTGGGCCAGACCGCTGGCTCTGTGATGCGCTGAACAGTCGCGGGACGTGTCAGGCCACCCTTGATCTGGACGCCAGCTCGGAGTTGGTCCAGTGCGGCGTCGTCAGGTTCGCGCTCGATCTGTACCCAGTAGCCCTTGCGCTTATTGGCGCTCGGGTGGGCGATGCGGTGCTGAAGCTTCCCGTCGTCCGTGAGCACGAGCAGTCCCTCGCTGTCTCTGTCCAGACGCCCCGCTGCGTAGACCCCGGGAATATCGAGGTGGTCCGCGAGACATGGTCGTCCGTCGGGGTCTGTGAAGGTGCTCAACACACCGTAGGGCTTGTTGAGCAGGATGACCGTCGCCACTAGTCCACTTCGTTGTCGTCGTCGGCGCTCGAGCAGCCCGGATCTTCAGCGTCTGTCTCACCGTCGAAGTCGTTGTCGACGCCGTCGTTACACGCAGGACCATCGGGGTCGGTGCCGTCGTCTTCGAGTAGGACCACCACCGATGTACAGACGGGGTCGTCCAGGTCTGTCCATCCGTCGCCGTCGTTGTCTTCGCCGTCGTTACACTGGGTGGACGGATCCGTTTCGTCTGAATCTGTGGCGGACTCGCATCCTGGGTCGTCCGCATCGATGACACCGTCGCCGTCGTTGTCGATACCGTCGTTACACTCATCGGTACCCAGGCCACCGTCCTCCGTGAGGTCGAGCTCGGACGTACAGTCTGGGTCGTCGAGGTCGGTCCATCCGTCGCCGTCGTTGTCTTCGCCGTCAGCGCAGTCCGCGGTGTGCTCCTCGCTGCTATCGAACGGGTTCGAGCAGCCGGGATCTTCACCGTCGGTGAAGCCGTCGGTATCTTCGTCGAAGCCGTTGTTGCAGGCGAACATGAACATGAAGCCGGACTCCGTACCGCTGACCGCACAGTCTGGGTCGTCGAGGTCGATCCATCCGTCGCCGTCGTTGTCAGTGTCGTCGGAGCAGTTCACGTCCGGTCCGATGTCGTCGTCCTCACCGTCGTCCCACGGTGCCCAGCACTCGGCGTCGTCGGCGTCGATGTCGCCATCGCCGTCGTTGTCTTCGCCGTCGTTGCACTCGAAGCGTGTGTCGAGCCCGCCGATCTCCGTGCCATCAGACAAGCAGTCCAGGTCCGCGGCATCGGTCCAGCCGTCGCCGTCCTCATCGGTACCGTTTGCACATTCGTCGGCGAGCAGGTCCTCCACGACGTCCCAGGCACTGTCACAGCCAGGGTCTGCGAAGTCGAGGGTGAAGCTGCCATCGTTGTCGATGCCGTCGTTGCACTGGGTGTCACCGTAGCCCGCCTCGAAGCTCCCCTCGATGCAGTCGGGGTCGTCCAGGTCCACCCAGCCATCGCCATCGTCGTCCAGGCCGTCCTCACATGAGAATGCCGCCTCGTTATCGTCGACGGCCTCCATGCAGTCTGGGTCTTCTGCGTCCACGAGGCCGTCGATCTCGTTGTCGATGCCGTCGTTGCACTCATGGGGCCCGAAGCCGAGCTCATCCGTGCCGCCGTCGTGGCAGTCGGGATCATCCCCGTCCGTCCAGCCGTCGCCGTCGTCATCGTGACCATCTTCGCAGCTGATCGCCGCGGTCTCGTTGTCGTCGAGGGCCTCCATGCAGTCTGGGTCATCCGCATCCACCAGGAGGTCACCCGCTGGATCGTTGTTGATGCCGTCGTTGCACTGGGTGTCACCGAATCCGATCTCGTCGGTCCCGCCGTCCTGGCAGTCGGGATCGAAGGCGTCTTGCCAGCCGTCCGAGTCGTTGTCCATACCGTCGTTACAGTCGGTGACGGGCTCGCCGGTCTCATACAGGTCCGTTGCGCTGTCACAGCCGAGGTCATCGGCATCGATGAAGCCGTCGCCATCGTCGTCCGTGAGGTTGTTGCAGGGATACAAAGATCCGCCTGAGATCTCGTCGTCCGTCGGTGAGAAACACTCGGGGTCGGCCATGTCGGTCCAGCCATCGCCGTCGTCGTCTCGGCCGTTCACGCACCCGTCGTTGTTCTCGTACATGTCGCTGCCATCGAGGCAGTGGAAGTCATCGCTGTCTGTGAGTCCGTCGCTGTCGTTGTCTTCGCCGTCGTTGCACTCTGGCGCGTCGTCACCTTCACTCAGACCGGCTTCTTCTTCACCCTCGATACAGTCCGGGTCGTCGCCGTCGGTCCAGCCGTCTGCGTCGTCGTCCAGGCCATTGTCGCAGCCCAGAGCCTCTGCATCAGTGGTCGCGTCGAGACAGAGGTCGTCAGTCGCGTCGATGTAGCCGTCGCCGTCGTTGTCCTCGCCGTCGTTGCACTGGGTGTCACCGAAGTCGCTCTCGTAGTCGGAGTCGTCACAGTCGGGGTCGTCTGCGTCCACCCAGCCGTCGCCGTCGTTGTCCTCATCATCTTCACAAGGCAGAGACTCATCGTCGTCAAACGGACCGGTGCAGCCCGTATCCGCCAGGTCAATCAGGCCGTCGCCATCGTTGTCGATGCCGTCGTTGCACTGGGTACTGCCAAATCCGGACTCGTCTTCTCCAGCGATACAGTCTGGATCCACCATGTCGATGTAGCCGTCGCCGTCGTCATCCAGCTCGTTGTCGCAGGAGCCAGCCTCGGAGTCGTCGGAGGCGTCGTAGCACTCAGGGTCGAAGGAGTCGGTGAGTCCGTCGCCGTCGTTGTCCTCGCCGTCGGAGCATTCAGAGATGTCCGCCCAGGTGAGCTCGTCGTCGCCGTCCGGATCACCCTCGCAGTCTGGGTCAGCAAGGTCGGTCCAGCCATCGCCGTCATCATCCTCACCGTTGTTGCACTTGTTGTTCTCGGTCGTGTCGAGGGCGTCGGAGCAGGCGGAGTCTTCGCCATCGATTGCGCCATCGCCATCGTTGTCGATGCCGTCGTTGCACTCGTAGTCTGCATCGAAGCCATCCTCTGGGATGTCTTCACCGCCGTAGGTCCACTCCGCGCAGTCTGGGTCGTCCATGTCGGTGTAGCCGTCGGTGTCGTTGTCTTCACCGTCGTCACACTGTGGCCACGGCGAGACCTCATCGTCGGTCGCCAGCGCGCAGTCACTGTCCTCGCCATCGATGGTGCCGTCGCCGTCGTTGTCCTCTTCATCGTTGCAGCCGAGGTCGTCTCTGAAGCCGGTCTCTTCGGTGCCGCCTTCGACACAGTCAGGGTCGTAGGCCAGGCCTTCGTCGTCGCCCACTTGGTAGCCGTCGGTCCATCCGTCACCATCGTTGTCGATGCCGTCGTTGCATTCGTGGGTCACGATGCCCTCGGCATCATCCAGCCCGTCCTCACACTGCTCATCCGCCGCGTCGATGGCCCCGTCGCCGTCATTGTCGACGCCGTCGTTGCACTCTGTGTCGCTGGTGGGGTTGGTCTCGTAGCCTTCGCCGTCGGCGCAGTCTGGATCGTCTGTTCCCAGCCAGCCGTCACCGTCGTTGTCAATGCCGTTGTCGCAGAGGGGTCGCTCCTCATCACCCAGGACGCGCAGACCTATACTGAGCTCTTGCACCGTTCCGTCAAAGGTGAGGGGGCCGAGCGTGTCTGTGCTCTGTACGGTGATGTCTCCCACGGAGAAATTACCGCGTCCCACGGCCGTGATCAGTCCATCCACCTTCACCTCAAAGGCGGACGTGTTGGAGCCTGGTCGGAGCTCGACGACAGGCAGTTCGCCGTCGTCCCCTGTGGTCGGATCGACATTCAGGATGAGGTCATCGTCTCCGTCACCATCGTGATCATCGAGATCCATCCACGAACTGATCTCGGTGGTCTCAGCGGAGTACGGAACCTCGTGCATGAGGACGACCTTCAGCTCTTCAGCTGCACCAATGACCGACTCGACGTCGGCGTCGAAGCTCAGGAGGATGGCGTCAGTCACCTCGACTTTCTCGTCCTCAGCGGCACAGCCAAGGAGTAAGGAGAGGAGGAGCGGGGCGGGCAGGGTCAGACGCTTCATGGGAGGCTCACCAGGATGTTGCCGCTCGGGCTGGTGTTGGGCGCGGCGCCACCGCCGCCTGAAGAACTCAATACCGCCGCCGCTGCACTCGCTGCGACCACGGAGCCGACCGTTGTATAGAACAGCCAGTGCTTGTAGAAAGGCGTGGCCTCAGTCAGTACAGAGGGCGCAGCGCCGTCCTTGGGCCTCAGCTTCGCGCGGTAGTGGGCAGAGCCTTTCAGGGGGACCTCGACCGTTTGGTCGATGGTCTTCATGCCAGGGGCGCTGACGACCATGTGGTAGCGGCCTCGCTCGACCTTACCGATGCGGTAGCTTGGTGCGGGTCCGAGACCCATGCCCTGTACCTTGAGCGTGGAGTCCACGTTTCCTGTCCGGAGGCCAAGCGTTGCACCGCTCTTTGGCAGCCGTGCCTCGACCTCACCCTTGGAACCATCGGACGTGTCGATTCGACGGAACACGGAGGCATGGCCCTTCTTCTTGAGCTGGATCGTGTGCTCACCACTGGCCACACCCTCGAGGGCCAGGGGGGTGAGACCAACCGGCTCGCCGTCCAGCAGCACCGTTGCACCGCTGGGGCGAGAGAGAACACTCAGCAGGCCCTCGGAGCTGAGCATCTTTGAGGTGATGAGCAGGTTGCCGCCCTTCACAAACTTGAAGCTGCCCTTTTCGGTCTCATGGCCATCTGCTGTCAGCGTGTAGTTGTAGCTGCGCTCTTTGAGGTCTTTCAAGCGCACAGGCGTTGTCCAGGTGTCCTTGGTGCCGCTGATTGTGAGTGTGGCACCCGATGGCTCGACCAGGAACTCCACCGATCCTTTGCCCTCGAAGAGTCGGGCACTCACCGTTGTCGCCTGGTTGGGACGAATGTGAATCTTGCGCACGAACGGCTCATAGCCATCTTTCAGAACGCGGATGGTGTAGGTGCCTTGGTCGACATACTTCGTGAGCGGTGCCACACCGACCTTCTCGAGGCCGACGTAGACCGTCGCTTCACCTTTGTCTGTCGTGACTTTCAGCACGCCGCTGGCCTCTTCGGCCTTGGCCTGGCCGGTGAAGACCAGGAGTAGCAGTGCAGTCAGGGTGATGAGTTGCTTGAATGCGTGAGATGCCATGGGCTCTTTGCCCCTCCGATGAAGCGCAGCGTAGCAGACCCTTCGCGCGTACGCGAGGGGTGGGTTTTTTATCCGGCGACTCGGGCGTCGCCGTCACGCCTTGTGACGCCGCGCTCATCGAGCCATTCGAGCAGTGGAATTGCTGTGCGTCTGCTCAGGCCAGTCATGGTTTTGAAGTCCCCTGGGGTGAGGCGCTCGGTCCGCTCGAAGAAGGCCACAATTTGTGCTTCGAGATCGACGAGGAGTGCGGACTGGACCACCCTGTCAGCGACCCGGGTGGCTTCACCTTGGTCGAGGAGAAGCTGTGTTAAACCGTCCATACCCGTGATGAGCTCTGCGAAGGGTTGCCCCTCCAGGCCCGCCGTCTCGAGGCTGTTCAGCATGGCCTCACGGGCAGATTCTTGCTCGGGCGTCAGTGCAATCGAGAAGGTCGCCAGGCGAACGCTCGGGCCATCGGTAGCCAAGGTTCCAGCACCGACCAGGGTCTCAATGAGTGCATCGAAAGCCTTGTCGGTGAGGGCAGCGGTGATCCCCGAGTGGAGCGATCGACGCGGGGCGCCCGGGTCCAGGGGATGCGCTGTATGCCACTCCGACAGACTGGTTGTGATGTGTCTGGTCAGCGCATCGATGTGTTCTGAATGGAGCAGCTTATCGGCCAGCGCCACCCCGCCCTCGGCTCCCCGAATCGCGGCTTGGGATCGGCTGAGTCCTGCGGGTCCTGCCCGGTGAAGTAAGCGGGAGCTGTCACCTGCGAGGAGCTCACTGAGGTCATGCTCGAAGCTCGGATGATGCTTGCGCTTGGCCCGACGCGACCACGGATCGAGGATGATGCCTCCGCCCAGGGTCTGCAGGGGCGATTCCCGTCGGATGATGAACCGGTCTCCGGGAAGGGCGACGATCGGGCTCTCCGTCCGCAGTTGTACAAACTGATTGGCGCCAGGCTCGAGGGCGTCTCTGCCAATCGGTTCGGCCACAGCCAGGACCTCGGCGGTCCCAATGAGTAAGCGGACGTGCTGTCCTGCCGCGATTCGAGGGGCCTGGCTGAGCATGCTGAGGTGAACGTCCAGAACGGAGGCTGGTGCGAGTTCAGCGTCGGACACGACGACCATGCCGCGTGCGAGGTCGTCTCGCTCCACTCCCGCCAGGTTGGCTGCAACGCGGTGACCAGAGCTGGCTTGGTCCACGGCTTCACCATGGACCTGCAGTCCCCTGACCCGTGAACTCAGTCCGAGGGGCTGGATCCACACCTGAGCGCCGTCTTCGAGGGGGGCGCCAGAAGCTGTGCCGGTGACCACCGTGCCGAACCCACGCTGAATAAAGGCCCGGTCAATCGGAAGGCGGAAGCAGCTGGCCTCGTCGCGATGTCGGTCTGGGTCGTCCGCGATGTGGGCGATCGCAGCGCGCACATCATCGAGCCCCTGAGGGGTATCGCCCAGGGCGGTTGTGAGTACAGGAGCATTCTCGAGGAACGTTCCAGCGACGGCATCCTGGACGTCCATCTCAGCCAGCTCGCGAGTCTCTTCATCCACCAAGTCGCACTTGGTCAAGACCACGAGGCCGTGACTGAGACCGAGGAGCGAGAGGATGGCCAGGTGCTCGGCCGTCTGAGGCATCACGCCTTCGTTGGCCGCAACCACCAAGACGACCGCATCGAGTCCGGATGCGCCGGCAATCATCGTACGGACCAGCTTTTCGTGGCCCGGTACATCGACGAAGGCCGCTGCGCGTCCATCGCCCAGGCCGAGTTCTGTGAAGCCGAGCGCGATGGTGATTCCTCGCTCTTGCTCCTCAGGAAGTCGGTCCAGGTTCACGCCCGTCAAGGCCCGCACCAGTGATGTCTTGCCGTGGTCGATGTGTCCGGCGGTGCCGATGATGAGGGGCCGCTTGGACACGCGCTATCCTCGAGTCAGGCGTCGGAAGACCTCTTCGAGGTTGCTCTGGGCGCGGGTGAGTTCAACCATCACGAGTCCCTGGGCCTTTGCAAATTCGAAGAGGTCTGCCCTCAGGTCACGGTCGGCCAAGATCTCGTAGGCCATCTGGTCGAGGGTCTCGCCCTCGAGGCGCTTGACCTCATTGATGCCCTTCATTTCAGACAGGGCGACGGTGAGATTCCGGCGGTCAGGGTTCACATCACCCGGCTCGAAAATGACCTGAATGAGCAGGCCGCCTTGCTCGTTCGCAGTCACCACGTCTGTGCGCCCGTCCGCGACGATACGCCCCTGGTTGATGATGAGGACGCGGTCACAGGTCGCCTGGACCTCGCTGAGAATGTGGGTCGACAGCAGCACCGTCTTCCGGCGTCCAATCTCGCGAATGAGATTCCTGATTTCGACGATTTGGTTCGGGTCCAGCCCGGTGGTTGGCTCGTCGAGGATGAGGATGCTCGGGTCGTGTAGCAGTGCCTGTGCGAGGCCAACCCGCTGACGGTAGCCTTTTGAGAGCACACCGACCTTCTGGCCCATCCGACCAGCAATGCCGCACTGCAGCGCCACCCGCTCGATAGCGCGGGCTCTCTCAGCTGGTCCGAGTTCTCGAATCTGTCCGACGTAGTCCAGGTAGCCGTGGACGGACATGTCCGGGTAGATGGGGGCATTTTCTGGCAGATATCCAATCTTCTTTCGTGCCTGAATTGGGCTGGCTACGACGTCATGTCCCTCGATGGTGGTCGTCCCCGCGGAAGGTGACATGAAGCCCGTGAGGATGCGCATGGTGGTGGTTTTTCCTGCGCCGTTCGGCCCGAGAAAACCCACGACCTCGCCGTGTCCCACCTCAAAGTCGATCCCACGCAGGGCCACGTGTGCGCCGTAGGACTTGTGCAGATCCTGAACCGCGATGGCGGGCATGGGCTGGCTCCGTGTCGATGAAAGACACCTAATCGTCCCTGGCCGAGTTGGCTCGCCATACGCCTTTGGGCTATCCGGTGCGACGTTCAAAGGGGGCACAGTTCGTCATGAGTCGTACAGAAGCCAAACTGTTGAAGCACGTCGCGCGCTGCAGCAAGGAGCATCGCCTGCTCGAGCCGGGCGATAAGATCATGGCCTGCATGTCGGGAGGCAAGGACTCCTACGTGATGCTTCATCTGCTTCGAAAAATTCAGGAGCGGGTGCCATTTGACTTCGACATTGTCGCAGTCAACCTGGATCAGGGGCACCCAGGCTTCCCAGGACACCTTCTCGAGGACTGGTTGAAGTCGGAGGGCTACGACTACCGCATGATCACGAAGGACACCTACTCCATCGTGACCGAGAAAATTCCCGAGGGAAATACCTATTGCTCGCTCTGTTCACGACTTCGCAGGGGCATCCTCTACAACGCAGCGGTGGAGCTTGGGTGCACCAAGATTGCGCTGGGCCACCACCGGGACGACATCATCGAGACACTGATGCTGAACCTGCTGTACTCCGGACAGCTCAAGGCCATGCCGGTTCGGCTGCGCAGTCAGGATGACCGGAACACGGTCATTCGTCCGCTCGGATACTGCTCTGAGGAAGAGGTGGCGGCTTACGCTGAAGAGATCGGGTTTCCGATCATCCCGTGTGACTTGTGCGGCTCCCAGGACAACCTGCAGCGGCAGAAGGTCAAGCGTCTGCTCAGTGAGCTCAACGCGGAAAATCCGAAGGTCAAGGGCAACATGATGGCCGCCATCAGGAACGTCAGTCCCAGCCACTTGATGGACCTGTCTCTGCGCGCTCAGGTTGGACTTGATCCCATCACGGCAGTCACGCCGACGGCCTGAAAACAGGGTCCCCCGGTGTGAGCCGGTACTGTATCAGGGAAAGGAACAGCGTCAGTTGGGTGTCGGCGGGTACGGGGAAGGTCCGCTTCCGATTGGCCACTGTCCAGGGGACCCGAAATGTGTAGCGAAGGTGTGGATCCGCCGCAAACCTCTTTTTTCGGTGAGTGCCTGTGGACAAGTGTGCAAATCGCTGTCAGGACAGCCACTTAGATCACACCTCTCTTTTTTCCGTGAGGTCGACACGTAATTCCACCCCCTGTGGTGCCGCGCGATTACACCGTTTTCATGAGTGACAGGCCCATCCCGTGTTTGGTGGTCAGCGGCTTTTTGGGGAGCGGCAAGACCACACTGGTGCGCCGGCTCCTCGATGAGGCCCAGGCCACAGGCGCCCGTGTGGCTTTTATATCCAATGAGCTCGGCGAGCTGGGGATCGATCAGGCCATGCTTGGCGGTGGCGAAGAGACCTTTGTGGAGCTGGCTGGCGGCTGTGTCTGCTGTGCCCTCAACGATGAGCTTTACGACACACTCATCATGCTCAAGGAGCAGGTGGATCCAGACCGAATCGTCATCGAGACGTCCGGCGTCGCCATCCCTCACGATGTGCAGATCACGTTTTGGCAGCCGCCGATCAAGGATTGGGTGAGCGAAGAGGCGGTTGTGGTGGTCGTCAATGCGGAGCAGCTGAGAGATCGGACCGAGGTCCTCGGTACGTTTGTGGAGCAGCTCGAGAACGCTGACCTCATCGTCCTCCACAAGGTGGACCTGGTCGAAGCTCAGCTCATCGAAGAGTTGAAGACCAAGGCTGCCGCTTACAACCCAGGCACCCCTGTTGTGGCCGCGACCTTCGGCGATGTCGATCCCCGCTTACTCCTCGCCGAGCGCGGGCCTCGTGATGAGCCGCCAGTCCACGTCGAGCACGATGACTGCGCTCACCACCACCACGAGACGTTTGAGTCCTTTGAGGTATCGGTGGACCCGGGGCAGACTCAGGCAGCGGTCGAGGCGTCGCTTCGGGCGCACGGTGCGCTCAGGACCAAGGGCTTCGTCGTGCTGGACACCGGAGAGTCGCTGGTTCAAGGCGTGGGGAGACGAATAGAGTTCTCGCCACCGCCAGCCCCCGTGTCCGAAGACATGCTCGGTCGGGTGGTGGTCATCCGTCGAGTTGAGTGAGGGCGCTCACTGCGCTACAGATGTCCACGTTGAGGCGCACACACCATGAAGCTTGATGGACGAATTCTCTATCTCACAGAAGACACTGGCCAGCTCTCGGCCCAGCTCGGTGGTGGTGATCTTGAGCTGAGCAACGACGCTGACATGCACTACGGCGTGAACACAGACGCCATGATCAGCGGGCGCGCCTGCACCCTCGGCTACACCCCAGAGATTCTGGGCCCGTACTTCCTTGAGAACTTCAAGGAGACGGTCGCCAAGGATGATGTGCGGACTGGCGGATTTCAGGTCATCGTGGGTGGAGACGCCTACGGCTCTGGGTCGTCTCGTGAGGTGGCGGTGGTTGCCCACCAAGGCGCGGGTATCCAGTTGGTCGTCGCCCGAAGCTTCCAGCGCATCTTCCAAGAGAACATGGTGTACGCGGGCATGCCGTTCACCACGGACTATGGCGTACTCGACCAGCTGCGTGCCGGTGAAGACGTCGACATCTCGACCTTCTTTGACGAGCTCCCGCCCTTCTTCAACCAGGTGGCGAATGCCGGCGGCCTTCTGCCCTATGCCAACAACTGGCTCGCGGGAACGGTCGACCCCTGGTACCAGACTCAGACCGAATCACGACCACTCAATGTGGTCGAGAAAATAGTGGCTGCGCGTGCATGGGCGGGCGGTCGACCTGGAGAGGGCAACGGGCCGCGGTTCGGTATCTCGAGTGTCGGGCCGGGAGATCAGGTGCTGTGCCGGGCGGGCTTTCGCGGCATGCACGAGTACACCGCTGGCATGGTCATGGACCTCTACGAGACAGCCTTCGGTCGCGTCCCTGTACAAGACCCGGATCTCTGCGCCGCCTTCGAGGACCACTTCGTGCTCATCGACCAGCCGTCGGTCCCGGCTGCAGTCAAGGACTCACGCCTCGGTCCGGCCAAGCAACTCGCTGCACAGATGGTTGAGGCCTGTGAGTCTCACGGCATCCGACTCCACGGTCCTGGACGCGCTCACCAAGCTGGTGTGTGTCACCGCATCGTCGTGGAGGAGTACGCACGCCCTGGCGATGTGGTGGTGCTGACCGACTCACACACACCAACGGCAGGCGTACTGAATGCATTTGCCTTCGGCGTGGGCTCCACAGCAATGGCCTTTGCGCTCCGCACGGGGCTCATTCCTGTGACTGTGCCAAAGGTTGTCCGTGTCGTGGTCACTGGAGATGCCAAGGGCGTGCTGAGTCCCAAGGACCTCGTGCTGCATCTCATCGGCGACCCTTACTTCCGCGAGGAGCACTGGCGTACAGGACCCACCGACACCTGCGTCATCCAGCTTGGCGGTTCAGGGCTCGACCAGTGGAATGTTGATGAACTGAGCGTCATCACGAACATGACGGTTGAGGGTGGCCTCATGACCGGTGTCGTGGAGCCATGTGAGCCCCTCCGAGCGTTCCTCAAGGACCGGCGCGGTGAGGACTATGCAGACTGGATGGTGGCCCCCGATGAGGGTGCGACCTACGAGCGGGTCATCGAGGTGAACCTCGACGAGGTGCCGCTCACGGTTGCAACTCCAGGCGATTCTCGCAACCGCCTGAGCTTGGCCGAGGCATCGGACGTCGACATTCACAATGTGGTCATCGCCAGCTGCACCGGTGGCTCCATCTCAGACCTTCGTGCAGCAGCGGATGTACTTCGTGGTCAGAAGATACACGACAGCGTGCGGGTGACTGTGACGCCGTCGAGCGAAGTCGTGGCCAAGGAGGCCGAATCCGAGGGGATCTTGGCGCTGTTCCGTGAGCTCGGAGCTGTCGTGTCGCCTCCCGGGTGCGGCAGCTGCATCGGCAATGGCCCAGGCGTCCCTTTCGAGGGCGAGACCACAGCGAGCACCACAAACCGCAATTTCGACAGGCGGATGGGTGCGCCAGGGCCGGTTTACCTGGTCAGTCCAGCAGTGGCGGCAGCCAGCGCGATAACGGGCACGCTGACCGATCCCCGGAGCTTGTAGTCGGCTGAAGAGCGCCACGGATCCCCCGCACCATGGGGTCGTCCATGACATTTCGCTGACACGTCACGCCGATGTCACATAAAGTTCGGCGGAAACCCCATAAAGGCGGCATCCAATTCGGGAAATCCCCATCCCGGCCGGAGGATCTTTATGTTTACGCGTTTATTTGTTCCCCTCGTTGCGATCGCCTGTACCGGTGGCATCAAGGACGGCGTCACCGACACCGAACCTGAGACCACTCCGCTCCCAGAAGACGGTGGTGACGAACAGCAAGACGACACTCCAGAGGTAGAGGCAGAGGCTGAGGACGACACCTCCGATGAGGATGGCCCGCGGCCTGATGATGAAGACGCTGTCGCCATTGAGGACTTGGGCTCGCTCACGGGCATCGAGCTTGAGGTCACATATGAGACCTGGGTGGACGACATGCTTGTCTGCGCCAAGGAGGTCGCCGTCACCGGCGTGCCCTACACCGGCGAGTGCGAGGGCTGTGAATTTGCCTTCTCCATCGAGGGTGAGCTCGTTGAGGACAACTCTGAGGCTGGGTGCTTCGCGTCGGACTACCAGCTCCTTCGAACGGACAACGGCATCGAGGACCTCGTCCTCGCATATTCCGAGCTTCTCGAGGTGGACCGATGGGGAGAGGTAAGCACCTACGCGGAGGCCATCTTCGTGACCTACTCCAGCGGCTGGTACGGTGGCGGAAGCGCCAACACCCGCGTGCTCAGTCATGCTGACGGTGGTGAGGACCCCGGTATCTTCCGCCGTGATGGCGCGGAGTTCGTGTGGGGTGGCGACTTCGAGACGACCATCAACGGCGACGACCAGCTCGTGGACTACTGCGATGGCGGGTACACGCTTGGCTGGGATGGTACCGAGCCCAGCGGTGTCTCGACCATCACTGAGGACGTGACCTGCGACGGCAAGCAGGTTGACCAGTGGACCATCACTGTGGACGAGACACAGACGGTTGAGATCGCTGCAGACACTGTCAGCGCTGAGACTACATTCGATCCCCGTCTGTTTGTGATCAACGAAGACGGCTGTGTGGTCGCCTCTGCCGACGACAACTTTGAGTGCACCTTCCCGCCACCATCTTTCCGCTGCCCCGCGACCAGCGTGGAGCTTGAGCCTGGCGAGTACACCATCATGGTCAGCAGCTTCATTGATGCCTGCCTCGAGGGAACCGAAGACGGAGAGTACGAGCTGCGCATCGATGCGGAGACACCGATACGGGCGTCGCTCGTGGATGACGACATCTTCCGCTACGAGCAGATTCCAACTGAGACGGACTACCGTGCCGCCGGGACGCTGCTGACTGAGTAAGGACGGACGCGTTGTGCCCGGGTGTTAAGCCCGGGCATGCGCGAACTTGACCTCATTGTTTTTGGTGCGACCGGATACACCGGGCGCTTGGTGGCTGAAGCACTGCTTGAGTTTCCTGAAGACGGCCTTCGTTGGGCCATCGCGGGGCGAAGCCAGGAGAAGCTTGAGGCCATCCGGACTGCGCTCGTGGAGCGCTTCCCGGAGGCGGCATCGCTGGACTTGGTCGTGGCCGATGTCTCAGATCCAGAGTCCATGCGGGCCATGGCCAAGCGCACCCGTGTCATCTGCACAACGGTCGGGCCCTATGGGCGGCTCGGCGACGCGGTCGTCAACGCCTGCATGGCAGAGGGGACAGACTGCTGTGACCTGACCGGAGAGGTCAATTGGATGCGCAAGAACATCGACGCCCACCACGATCAAGCGGCAGCAAAGGGCATTCGAATTGTCCACGCCGCGGGCTTCGACTCCATTCCTTTCGACATCGGCGTCTACGCCTTGCAGAAGGCCGCCACTGACCGTCTGGGCGGTCCGGCCACCACGGTTCGCACAATCACGACTCGACTCAAGGGCGGCTTCTCTGGTGGGACGGTTGCATCGATGGCGCTCCTGTTTGACGGGATCAAGCGAGACCGCAGCATCCTCCGACTGATGGGCAACCCCTACGCCCTCGACCCAGGCTTTCGTGGGCCGGACAAGAACGACAGTCGTTCGGTGAGCTTCTGGACCACACATCAGGCATGGACTGCACCCTTCATCATGGCGGGCTGCAACACCCGAGTGATCCGTCGGTCTCACGCACTCCTCGGACGACCGTGGGGGGAGGACTTCTCCTACGCTGAGGCCATGGGTACAGGACGCGGGCTGAGCGGTTGGTTCCGCGGACAGGTGATGCGCTTGGGACTGGGCGCATTCGTGGCCATCATGGCGATCCCGTTCACTCGCTGGGCGGCGCTCGGGACGGTCTTGCCTCGTCCGGGAGATGGTCCCACCGAAGCCCAACGACATGACGGCTACTTTGGTGCCCGTGTTGTGGGTATACGCGGTGATCAGCAGCTGAGCCTGGATGTGATCGGGAAGGGTGATCCCGGCTATCTCGCGACGTCCCGCATGCTCGCTCAAACGGCGGTTGCGCTGGCCAAGGATGAACTGCCCGAGACCTACGGCGTGCTCACGCCGGGTGGCTTGATGGGTGACGCCTTGCTTCGTCGGCTTCCTCGCGTCGGCATCCGATTTGAAGTTCGCGACTGAGCCTCGCATACAATCTCTGTATGGACATCAGACGCAAGCTCGGATTTAGCCTGGTCGCTCTGCTGGTCTTTGTGGGCTTGCTGGAGGGGCTGTGCCGTCTGCTCGCACCCTCGGGCGGTCTGATGCAGGGCGCCCTCGAGCCCACAGAGGGAGACGCCCAGGCCATCTACATGCGCGGCTCGCCCTTCCTGCTCTGGGAGCTGGCGCCCGGGGACCGTCAGGGCCCAGGCGGAGCGGTGTCGATCAACGCCGATGGCTTCCGTGACCAAGTAAGGGGCTTCAAGTCGGGACCGCGCGTGCTTGCGCTGGGAGACTCCAGCGTCTACGGCTTCGGCGTGGGGGACGCGGACGTCTTCACGGCCAAGCTCGAGGCGGCCATACCCGGGACCGAGTTCATCAACGGCGGCGTGCCCGGCTACTCCTCGACGCAGGCGCTGAATTTGCTGTGGGGTCGCGGGCTCTCGCTCGAGCCAGACCTGGTGCTGGCCATGACACTCTGGTCCGACAACAACTTCGACACCTTCGTGGATGCAGATCAGATCGCCACCTACGCCGCATGGCGACGCTCGGGCGTTGCTTCCGTCGAGGCCGTCCTCGAGCACTCAGCCATCTATCGCGCGCTCGAGTACGCCATGCGCAAGCGGGCTCCAGGGCGTGTGGGCTGGATGGAGCTCAAGCGGCAGACGCCCAGCGGCAACCGGCGCGTGCCCATCGCGCAGTACGCCCGCAACCTCAGGGAGTTCTGCACGACCCAGGCAGCACGGGGAGGCGGGGTGGTCTTTGTCATGCTGCCCAACCGAAACGACCTCACGCGGAAGGCTGCAAACCCGCCGTGGGCGCCGTACCGGCAGGTGATGCGAGAGGTCGCGACGAGCTGCCGAGCACCGGTGGTCGATCTGCCGAAGGCCTTCGCTCGAGACGGGCGGCCTCACTTGTTCTTGGACGAGATGCACCCCAGCCAGATCGGACACCAGCTGATGGCCGATACCATTGCTGAAACCTTGCGAGTGGCGGGCTGGCCAGAGCGGCCGATCGAGACCACGCTGCCGTCCGGACCCGCACCAGTCGTGGCCGACCCCTTCGAAGGTAAGGGCAACCAGCTGGGTCTCTTTGGCGGGTAGCTGACGACGAGTTGCCAGCAGCCGAGCGTGTCCGGTGAGGTATGGTGACGGACCCACGTACTGCCGTCCACGGCATCGGAGACCCCATGGCCCGCTCACTCACGATCCTGCTGCCGCTTGCGCTCTTGCTTGGGTGTGGAGACGCGTCCAAGGACACAGCTGATGCTGACGCCGACGCCGACGCCGACGCCGACGCGGACGCCGATGCCGACGCGGACGCCGATGCCGACGGGGACGCCGATGCTGACGCGGACGCGGATGCCGACGCGGACGACACAGGAGAGGCTGATTCGGTCGATACCGATGGCGACGGCCTACCGGACGTTGATGACTTGGACGACGACGGCGACGGCTTGTCCGACGAAGACGAGGCTGCACTCGGAACCGACCCTCTCGACGCAGACAGCGACGATGATGGCGTCATCGATGGCATCGAAGCAGCCACAGATACGGATCCGAACAGCAGCGAGTCTGTGCCATCAGCGGAGTCTTACGCGTGGGTCGAGCCCGATGGCTTCCCCGCGGTCACATTCAACACCGAGGCACAGATTCAAGCGGTCGACATGGCCTTCTTGATGGATACGACGTCGGGTTGGGCTACTGGAATCGCTGCGCTGTCAAGCATCTTCTCAGACATCGCAGACCCGCTGATGGCCGATGTGCCGAGCATGCAGTTTGGCTATGCGACGTTTGACGACTACGCCTACAGCTCTTTTGGGTACGAGTCTTCGGGTGACCTGCCGTTTCACCTCCAGCAGCAGATGACGGACGACCTGCCCCTTGTGCAGGAGGCGATAGACCTGACGTCCATACATTTTGGAGCGGATGCGCCAGAGTCGCTGATGGAGGCGCTCTACCAACTCTTAGCAGGCACGGGCTACGACCAAGGATGTGACGGTGAGCTGGACGGGGTCGATGTACCCCCATTTATCGCGTCTTCAGATGATGCCTTCGGCGGCACTGTGGCCGGGGCGATGGATCCATCGTCGTCCGGTGGCGGGTCGCTCGGCGGAGTGGGCTTTCGTGACGGTGCGCTGCACCTCGTGGTCTACCTCACCGATAGCCCGATTAGGGACCCTGATGAGGGTGATCCGTCGCCGGGAGGCTGTGCATTTGATGCAGGAATGGACAACGTTGTGGCTGCAGCCTCAGCCCTCGATGCACGAATCATGGGTGTCTGGGGAGGCATGAGCATGCCTGACACTGAGGCGTCAATGGATGCGCTCGCTGTTCGGACCGGCTCAGTGAGCGCTGAGGGCGAGGCGATGGTCTTCGACTGGGGTTCTGGTTCGAGCAGTTCGATGCGGGAGGCGATTCTTGACATGTCGGAAGACATGCTCGGGCGTGACTTCTCCGAGTTTACTGTCACCGTCACATCGGACCCGTACGATGTGGTCAGTCGCATTGACTCTGACAAAGAGTCGGGCGTGACCATGGCCATGGAGGTGGTCCCGGTAGAGCTCACGGTGCACCTCAACCTGCCCAGTGAGCCGGGACCTGACCCAGTGATTCACGTCATTGAGTACGCGCTTACCGGTGATGGAACGACTGCACTCGGCACAGGACGGGCCGTCATCGCGGTGGGTGCTGCCGGCAGCTGACGCGCTGAACTCCAGCAGAGGCCACATTTCCCCTTAGCTTTTTGCGTCCCGATCCCACCCTCTGGGTTAGACGCCGATCGGTTGGGGGAAATATGTACAGAAACGTGAGCCTCGCGCTCCTGCTGCCATTGCTTGCGTGCGCTGGCGGAGAGTCCGAGGAAAAGACTGGCGATGGTGGAGCGGGCTTGCCCGACCTTCCCGTTGATGGCGATGGCGATGGCGACACCGACGCCGATGACTCGGATGCGGACGCGGATGCAGGTCCGGACGATGATCCGGGAGATGACCCAGGCGATGACTCGGGAGACGTGGTCGATGATGAGATCGTTCTGCCACCCGGCCTGAACGGCACGGTGGTCGATCCTCGTCTTCCAGCACCAGAATTTGTGGCGACCAACTACGACGGCTCGACGCGCACGCGCAGCGACCTCGAGTACCGGCCCACTGTCATGTGGTTCTATCCCCTCGCCGGGACGCCTGGTTGAACGTCAGAGGGTTGCGGGTTCCGCGACAATTACGACGCTTTTGAGGCGCTCGGTGTTCAAATCGTGGGCGTCAGCTTTGCCGATACCTCCACGCTTCGGAACTGGGCAGACGACCAGGGTTTCCAGTACGAGCTCTGGGATGACACCAACAAGAATTTGGCGGTCTACTACGGGGCCGGGACAGCAGGCTCTTGGGTCCCAGATCGAATCACCGTGCTCCTGGACGCCGATGGCAACCAGCTGCTGACCTACGACAGCGTCTCTGTGCGCGACCATGCAGGCGATGTTCTCGCCGACGTCCAGGCCATCTTCGGAGAGTGATCTGACTCAGATGAGTCCGAGGGTGCCGGTGGGCTCCCAGAGCGCAATCTCAATCTCGATATCGCAGGCTGTAGCCGCCTGAGTCATGACGTCCCTGTAGCGGCCCACGTTTGGGTCCATCTCGAAGGCCACACTGAACCAGCGAATCCGTGTGATTCCCCACTCCGTCAGCGTCTGAGCCACCGCCTCAGCCCGTGCTGCGACCTCTCCTGGCTGGAGCAGGTGGTCGTAGTAGGGCAGCGGATGGTCAGCCGCGATGAGACCATACTCACCGGACAGGATGCCAAATTTGGCCTCAGCGCTCTTGGCGGCTGCGGCCACACCGTTGATGCGCTCGGAGGTGTAGCGCTCGATGGCTGGGAGCTCGCCCTCAGCGCCGTCTTTCTCAGCTGAACAGTAGGTGGCAAAGAGCTCCATCTACTTCTTGTCTACGCTGCACTGGAAGCCGATACAGCGCGCCTCGTCTTGAGCGGTCTCTTCGTCTTCTGCTTCGATCTCATTGAGCAGGATGCCCACATGGTGCATCTGCTCACGTGTGAGTCCGACGCTGACGATGCGATCTGCGCTGACCCCTGGGACGAGCGTGGTCAGCACGGCGACGCTGTCGGCGTCCTCGAGCGCTGCCATCACGTTGCGGCCAATCTGATCAGTGGGCGAGATGAGCTCACCCATCACAGTCGGGGTCTGGCCATCGGGAATGCTTGGGTCAGTTTTATCGCTCATGAGACCTCCTAGAGAGGGTACGATGACACCCGCGGCGCAGCCTGTCCATCCAGACGCGCTCAACCACCGAGGATGGCGTAATGAGACCTTTCGTTTTGGCACTGACCTTGGCCGGTGGTTGTGCGGGTGAGGTGACCAAGGAGACCGGCTGTCCCGACAGCAGTAACTGCACCGAACCCATGGATGCGGATGCGGATTCGGATTCGGATTCGGATGCCGATTCCGACACTGACGCCGACGCCGACACGGACGCCGACACGGATGCCGACGCCGACGACACTGGAACGTCGGTCCCGTATGGCTTGGATGAGCGCCCCAACAACGC
>Ga0115012_10000178_pt1 | contig 37205 bp, 32 predicted proteins | sample TroAtlMetagenome_FD_88706 | JGI IMG/M metagenome (GOLD analysis project Ga0115012, IMG submission 88706) | Marine eukaryotic phytoplankton communities from Atlantic Ocean - Tropical Atlantic ANT10 Metagenome | ecosystem: Environmental > Aquatic > Marine > Oceanic | place: Tropical Atlantic... | reverse complement strand
TAGGCAGGCCAGAAGGAGCGCGAGAAGGCGCGGGAAGGCGATCGTTGCCCGCAGCCCGCCAAGCGCCGAGCTGCCCAGTTCGAGCCGCGCGCCGTGGCCTTCGGCGACCGAGCGCACGATGGCGAGCCCCAGTCCCGAGCCGGCGGTCTTGCGGTTGATCGAGGTGAAGCGCTCGGTCGCCAGCCCTCGGTCCGCCGGCGCGATGCCGGGGCCCGCGTCCGAGACGGTAAGACGGATCGCGCTGTCATCGCCGTCAAGCTCGATGACGATGGTGTTGTCCGGACCGCCATGGCGCACGGCGTTGTCGATGAGGTTGCGCAGCGCCTCGCGGATCGAGATTGCATCGCCCCGGATCGGCGCGGTGCCGCCGGGCAGCCCGGTCTCCTCGAGCGAGATCGTCGCCGCCCGCAGCCGGCGTTCGCGCAGCAGTTCGGCCAGCGTGTCGCGCACCAGCTTGCGCAGGTCCACGGGCTCGAGCCGGGCATCGTCGGAGCGGTGGATCACCATCGCGTTGGCAAGCAGCTGGTTGGTCAGGTGGACGGTACGCTCGGCCTGCTGCTCGGCCTTGCCGAGGCGGCCGCGCATACGCTCGGGGTCCTCGGCATCGACCGCGAGGGCAAGTTGGCCCTGTAGCGCCGAGAGCGAGGTGCGGGTCTGATGTGCAACGTCTGCAATGAAGCTCTCGGTCAGCGCCCGACTGCGGCCAAGCTGGGCGATGAAGCTGTTGATGGCCCGGAACAGGTCCGAAATCTCCTGCGGCGGGTCGCCCTCGATGGGCGACAGGTCGCGGGGCCTGCGTGCCAGCAGCGTGTCTGCGATCGCCCCGAGAGGCGCCAGCGACGTGCGGATCGCCAGCCAGACGAAGGCCAGCCCGATCAGCGATACGCCGCCAAGCCCGGTGATCCCGTAGAGAAACAGCGTATCGCGCTGCGCCTTGCGGGCGCCGAGCGTCTGGCCGATCTGCACGAAGACCCATTCACGGCCGCTGGCGGAGGTCAGCTGCCGCCCCTGCAGGATGAAGCGGAAGCCCTCGTCGAGCTTCGCATCGTAGAACACCGGCTCGGCCGAGGGCCGCAGATCGTCGGGAACCGGAAGGTCCGGCGTGCCGGTGATCTCGCCATAACCGGGCGAAAACACGCGGTAGGTGATGCGGTCGTCGGCGGCGAGGGCGAGGATGTCCATCGCCGATTGCGGCAGGTCCACGGTCGGGCCGTCGGAATTGTACGAGACCCGCTCGAGCACCGACAGCGCGGCGCCGGCCAGCAGAAGGTCATAGGTGCGGTTCGAGGCGGCGCGGGCGTAGTTCCACAACAGCACCGAGATCAGCAGCAGCAGCAGCATGAAGCCCGCCGCCATGCTGGCGAGCAGGCGGCGCTTCAGCGAATGGCCGCGGCGCGGCTCAGTCGTCGTCGCTGACATAGGCCATGTATCCCAGCCCGCGGGCGGTCTTGATCACCAGAGGTGTGCCGCCGAGCTTGCGGCGCAGCCGCGTGACGAGCTGTTCGACGGCGTTGAGGCTGGGGGTTTCCTCGAAGGTGTAGAGCTTGTCGGCCACCTCTTCCTTGGTCAGCATGCGCCCCAGGTTGTCGAGCATGATCTCGAGCAGCTGCACCTCGCGCGCACGCAGCTCGAGCAGGACGCCGTCCACATGGGCCTGTTTGGCGGCGCGGTCGAAGCGGAAGGGGCCGGCGGCGAAGACGTTGCTCGACGCCCCGGCGCGGCGCCGTGCCAACACCCGGCAGCGGGCCGAGAGTTCGCGGAAATCGAACGGCTTGACCATGTAGTCGTCTGCCCCCGCATCGAGCCCCACGACCCGGTCGTCGATCTCGCTGCGGGCGGTCAGCACGATGACCGGCGTCGCATCCCCGCGCGATCGCATCGAGCGCAGCACCTCGTAGCCGCTGCGGCCGGGCAGGTTGATGTCGAGGAGCACGAGATCGAAGGAAGAGAAGCGCAGCAGGTCGTTGGCCTCTTCGCCGTTGGACTCGCGGTCGACGGAATGACCCTCGCCGCGAAGGCGATCGAGGATCGTCTCGGCCAGTTCGTCATTGTCTTCCACAAGCAGCATTCTCATGGCCGCTTTCCTATCCCGTTGCCGCGAGCCGGAGAAGCGCCAACCGTGCTGCCCTGCGACATGTCAGCGTCCTGTCAGTTTGGCGTCAGCATCGCCACAGCAATCGTGACGCATAAGGTGCGTCGCCCGATGGGCACCGATTTCCTGGGAGGATCACATGACCATCACTCGTCTTTCGACCGCGTTTCTCTGCGCCCTGACGCTGGGCGCTCCGGCCTACGCCCAGAGCGCGATCGACAACCCCGAATGCGTCGCCCCGGCCAACCCCGGCGGCGGCTTCGACCTGACCTGCCGCGTGGCGCAGACCGGCCTTCAGCCGCACGTCTCCGAGCCGGTGCAGGTCACCTTCATGCCCGGCGGCATCGGCGCCGTGGCATTCAACCAGTTCAACACCAACCGCACCGATGACGGCTCGGCCATCGTTGCCTTCTCGACCGGCTCGCTGCTGAACATCATCCTCGGCAAGTACGGCGCGTTCGACGAGACCGACGTGCGCTGGCTGGCCACCGCGGGCGCCGATTTCGGTGCCGTCGTGGTGCGCGCCGACAGCGAGTTCGAGACCCTCTCCGACGTCATGGACGCGCTCAGCACCAACCCAGGTGACGTGGTCGTCGGCGCGGGTGGCTCGGTCGGTTCGCAGGACTGGATGAAGGGCGCGCTACTGATGCGCGAGGCCGGCGGCACGCCGATGCAGATGCGCTACGTGGCGTTCGACGGTGGCGGCGATGCCATCGCCTCGCTGCTCGGTGGCTCGATCGAGGTCTATACCGGCGACGTGGGCGAGATGGTCCCCTATCTCGACAGCGGCGACATGCGCATCCTCGCGACGCTGTCGCCCGAGCGCCTCGACGCGCCGTTCGACGAGATCCCGACCGCCAAGGAGCTGGGCTACGACGTCGAATGGACGATCATGCGCGGCTTCTACACGGGCAAGGACGTGTCCGACGCCGACTACCAGAAATGGGTCGATGCGTTCGACGCGGCCTACGCTACCGACGCCTTCGCCACGGTTCAGGCCGAGCGCGGCCTGCTGCCGCTCAACATGTCCGGCGACGAGCTGACCAGCTCGATCAATACGACGATGGACGAGCTTCGTACCATCGCGACCGAAGCGGGCCTCATCCAGTAACGCCCGCTTTCTCCCCGCAAGGCCGCCTCCTTCCACTCCGGGAGGCGGCCTTCGCGGCGCTCCGGGCCGTGATGCCCGGCCTATCCCCGACATTCCGACCCCCCGAAATCCCGAACCAAGGAGGCTCTCCATGGCTGACCGCATCTTCGCGGCGGTGCTTCTGGCGGTGACCATCGGTTATGCGGTGATCGCCTTCACCGTCATCCGGGCTCCGTTCCAGTACGACCCGCTCGGCCCCGAAAGCTGGCCGCGCATCCTCTCCATCGTCGCCATTCTGTGCCTGCTCTACATCCTGTGGAAACCCGACGCGATCGGCTTCGACATGACCAGGCAGGTCTGGTTCCGCCTCGGTGCCGCCGTGGTGCTTCTGCTGGCCTACTCGGATCTCTACGAGCCGCTTGGCTTCATCCTGTCGACCATCCTCTTCGCCACCATCATGGCGCTGATGCTGGGGGCGCCGCGCCTGCGCGCGGTGGGCTTCGGCATTGCCGCCGGGGTGTTCGGCTGGCTGCTCTGCGTCACCCTGATGGACCTCAACCTGCCGGAAGGCGCGCTTTACGAAGCGGTCGACGACAGCTTCCAGCAAACCGAAGAAGAAGGAGCCAGCTGATGGACGCGGTTCTCTCCGGTCTGGCGACGGGCTTCTCCGTCGCGCTCGACCCGTTCAACCTCATGCTGGTGCTGGTGGGCTGCTTCGTCGGCACCCTGATCGGCGCCCTGCCGGGCCTTGGCCCGATCAACGGTGTGGCGATCCTGCTGCCCATCGCCTACGGGCTCGGCTTCCAGCCCGAGGCGGCGCTGATCCTGCTCGCCGGCATCTACTACGGTGCCGAGTATGGCGGCCGGATCTCGTCGATCCTGCTCAACGTGCCCGGCGATGCCGGCGCGGTGATGACCACGCTCGACGGCAACCCGCTGGCCCGCGCCGGCCAGGCCGGCCGGGCGCTGTCGCTCTCGGCGGTGGCCTCCTTCGTCGGCGGCACCTTCGCGGTGATCCTGATGTCGCTCTTCGCGCCCGCGCTGGCCGGCTTCGCCGTCACCTTCGGCCCCGCCGATTACGTGGCGCTGATGGTCTTCGCCTTCGCTTCGCTGGCCTCGCTCGTCGGCAAGAGCACCGTCAAGACCCTGCTCGGTGCCACCATCGGCCTGATGCTCGCCACCATCGGCATCGACGCCAACACCGGCGTGCCGCGCTACACCTTCGGCATTCCCGACATTCTCGCCGGGATCGACTTCCTGATCGTCGTGGTCGGCCTGTTCGGCATGGCCGAGCTGCTGACCCTCGTCGAGCAGCAGGCCCGCGGCACGCTCAAGTCGCTGCCCGTGGACCGCAGCTTCGTCACCATGGCGGACCTCGCCAAGAGCAAGTGGACCATCGCCCGCAGCTCGGTGATCGGCTTCTTCATCGGCATCCTGCCCGGAACCGGCGCCTCGGTGGCCTCGGCGGTGGCCTATGGCACGGAGAAGCGCATCTCGGACACCGAAGGGACCTTCGGCAAGGGCGACGTGCGCGGCCTCGCGGCGCCGGAAGCGGCCAACAACGCGGCCGCAGGCGGCTCGATGGTGCCGATGCTGACGCTTGGCATCCCGGGCTCGGGCACCACCGCGATCCTGCTCGGCGCGCTGCTGATGTTCAACATCCAGCCCGGCCCGACCATGTTCACGCAGCGCCCGGAAGTGGCCTGGGGCCTCGTGGCGTCGATGTATATCGGCAACGTCGCGCTGCTGGTCATCAACCTGCCGCTGGTGGGACTCTTCGCCCGCATGTTGACGATCCCGCAGCACTACCTCACGCCGCTGATCGCGGTGCTGGCCTTCATCGGCATCTATACCATCGTCGGCAACCCGCACGACCTGTTCATGATCACCATGCTCGGCGTGTTCGGCTGGTTCCTGCGCAAGCTCGACTTCTCGCTCGCGCCGATCATCCTCGGCTTCGTGCTGGGCGGCCTGTTCGAGGACAACCTGCGCCGGGCCCTGTCGATCTCGGGCGGCGACTGGAGCATCCTCGTGTCGAACTGGAAGAGTATCCTGCTCTACGTTCTGGCGCTCTTCGTTGTGGTGCTTCCGATCTGGCTCGCGCGGCGCGCACGCGGTAACGCAATGCAGGACGCAGAATCGCACTAGGACCCGCCATGCAGGTGCCAGACAACATGAAGACAGCGGGGCTCACGGGCCTCGCGGCCCTCGGAGGGGCGGCAATCGCCGCCCTTCTCGGCGTTCCGGCAGGGGCGCTTATCGGGGCGATGCTCGCGGTGGCGCTGATGGCCGGGCTCGGCCACGCGGTCACCGTGCCGGTCATCGCGCGAGACCTCGCCTTCCTCGTGATCGGCATCTCGCTCGGCGCGGGCATCGATGCCTCGGTGCTGCCGCACCTGCCTGGCTGGTCGATCAGCCTGCTCGGGCTCGCGGTGGCGCTGGTGGCCACCATGGCGGCCAGCACCTTCCTGCTGCAGAGGGTGTTCGCCGTCGACTGGCAGACCGCGGTTCTTGCGAGCGCGCCCGGCACCATGTCGAACGCGGTGGCGATCGCGGTCGAGGGCAAGGGAGATGCGTCGGCGGTGATGATCCTGCAGCTGATGCGGCTGGTGATCCTCGTCACGCTGGTGCCGCCCCTTGCGGCGGTGCTGGGCGCACCGGATGCGGCGGCGGGGGGCGAGCGCCCGGTGATGCCGTTGCTGGCGCTTGCTGGGCTGCTTGTGGTGGGGCTGCCGCTGGGGCGCTTCGTGGGCCGGCGCGGCATCTCGGCCGCCTGCCTGCTGACCGGGATCCTGTTGAGCGGCGTCGGGCATGGCGCCGGGCTGATTCACGGGACGGCGCCGTCGTGGATGGTCTTTCTCGGCTTTACCATGACCGGTGCGGTGCTTGGGACGCGGATCAGCAAGGTCGATCTGCGCTCGGCGTTGAAGCTTGCCGGGGCAGGCACGGTGGTGGTCGGTATGGCGCTTGGCATGGCGCTGGTGTTTGCGCTGATCACGCAGGCGCTGACCGGGTTCCCGCTGGGCCAGATCCTCATCGCCTATGCGCCCGGCGGGGTCGAGGCCATGGCCGCGATCGGTTTGGCCCTTGGCTACGATCCGGCCTTCGTGGCGGCGCATCATTTCGCGCGGATCCTGATCCTGCTGGCGCTGGTCCCGGCCTTCCTGCGGCGCGGCGCGTGAGCGCCTGACACGCGGCGGCTGGCTCGCCACCGTCACCATCGCTTCTACCTCAGCACGCCAGTTTCTTGCTCCCCTTCGGCTGGCGCTCGAGCGATGCCTGCTGCTCGATCAGGGGCCAGTCATAGAGCATCGGGATCATCTGTCCCTCGGCCCAGATGCCATGCTGGTCCTGCCCGTGGGGGTGCGTCGTATCCGCAGCGGTGCCGTGGCAGGCAATCCAACGGCAGGCGGACCAGTCGGAGAGGTCGAAGGCATAGCGTGCGATGGCGGCATAGCGCGCCGCCAGACCCTGCGCCGGGACGATGCCGGTCGCGCAGACGGTGTCGTTGTCGCCCCCGATCGCGGCCGTCGCCAAGTCAAGCGTCCCGGCCGACTCGGGAAAGACCCGTGCCAAGGGATGCGCGATCACCGGGCGGTGCACCTCGCCCCATGGCGGGGCCTCGCCCTCGGTCAGAATATCCTGCAACGCCGCTTCGGTGAGGCCTGCCCAGTCGGTGCCACGTATCAGCGTGGTGTCTCCCGAGCGCAGCAGACCGGGCAGCACCCACCAGGTCTGCGTGAGCATGTCGCCGGGGCCAATCATCTCGGCGGCGGGGCCTTCGGGGCGGGCAAGACCGGCCACCTTCGCGAGGCGCTTCGACATCGCAAGCCGCAAGCGCGCGTATAGCGTTGGCGTGATCGCGGCCTTCTCCATCACGCCGTCCCAGTCGAGCAATTGCTGGCAGAGCGCCGCCGTCTCGCCGGACTGTGGCTGGTGGCGGGAGAGATGATCGCGGAAAAGATGCGCGGCGGCGCTGCTCTGGTCCATCATGATCGGGCTCATGGTCTCGATCGACAGCGACTCGAGCGCGTCGAGCCGGGCGGCGATCCGCTTGGCGCGATAGGGTGGGGCCGCGTCGGTGCAGAAGTAATATCCCCCGATATCCGGCACGACGCGGTTGTTGGCGGTGATGATCCGCCCGACGGGCGGATCGATGACCGCCGGCATGTCCTCGAAGGGAACGCAGCCGTCCCAGTCGTAGGTGCCGCACCAGCCCGGCACCGGAAGCCAGCCGTTAAGCGATGGACGGCGCGGCAGGCTGGCCCGGACGCGGTGGCCGATCTGGCCATCGCGGTCGGCGGCCACGAGGTTGTGGTCGATCAGCGCCCAGCCACGGGTCGTCTCGTGGAGCTCCGCCACGCTGCCAGCCCTCAGCATCCGTGGCAGGCAGTCGAAGCTGTGCTCGTCTTCTGCCAGCTGCGGCGAGGCAAGCGTGATCGCCCCACCTGAGGCGGGGTCTCCGCAGATCACAGGACCGTGGCAGGTGCGATGGATCGTGACCTGCTCGGGCGCATCCTGCCCGCGCACATGGATGGTGTCTTCCTGGATCTCGGTGTCGTGCCAGGTGCCCTTGTGCAGGTAGCGGCGGCCCGCCTCCTCGAAGCGTTCGATGAAGAGATCCTGGATATCGGCCATGGCGTGGGTCACACACCACGCCACCCGCGCATTGTGACCCACATGCGGGAAGCCCGGCACGCCTGGCACCGTCAGCCCGATGGCGTCGAAGCTCGCGCCAGCGACGTGGGCCTGAGCGTACATGGCGGGCATCTCCAGTTCGCGATGCGGATCGCCGATCAGGATCGGCTGACCGGTGTCGGTGTGAGCACCCGACACCACCCAGTTGTTGCTGCCGCCTCCAGTCGCGTCCGGCTTCACCAGCGTCATCAGCGCCTCGATTGAGGGTGCGAGATCCGCCAGCGCCGCCACCCAGCGCCGGCCTTGCGCCCCGGGCGGCAGCACGAAGCGATCCTGCCCGCCGTCATCGTGGCGGAGCAGCGAGAGTCCCTCGGGTCCGACCGACGGCAGCGCCGCGGCGCGAAACAGCTTTAGCCAGACCGAACCCATGGCCAACCCGATCTGCCGCATCACGGCGATGCTGTCCCAGGGCTGCCAGGGCCCGGGGCCGTCAGGCTGGTCAAGCAGCGCGTATTCCCTCGGCAGCTGGCCCGCTCGCAGCAGTCGCGCGATCTCGGCATTGGCGCCACGCGAATAGGCATCGAGCATGGCGCGCGCTTCTTTGCCAAGCGCGGCGTAGTTCTGTTTTGCCAGCGCCTCGCCGCCGGCACGGTGTGCGAAACGGTCACCGGGCAGCGCTTCAACACCCATCCATTCGGCAGCGCGGCCGTAGGCGCGGCGCCGGGTCAGGTCCATCTGGAACAGCCTGTCGCGGGCATGCACGCAGCCAAGCCCCTGCCACGCCGCGGCATCGCTTTCTGCGCGTATGTGCGGGATGCCGGCAGGGTCTCGCCAGATCTCGAAGGCGGGGTCAGGGACGGCGGACATGGGGAGGCTCCGTGTTTTCCGAGGCGCCCAGAAATTCGGCAGATCACCGAAAATACGGACATTTCCGGTCGAAGATAGCCGCCTGCGCCGGACCGCCGCCACCTATCAGAGTTGACAGGTCGCCCGTTTGACGGCGGTGGTGGAACCTGTGAAGCTCACGACGGGGACCGATCGGATCACCAGATGCAAGACGCGCTAGAGGCCATCCGCAGACGCCTTTCCGAGGGCAGCCTTCTCGAACAGCGGGTCGATGCCGCCTTCCGCCACATGCAGGGCGTCGGATTCGACGGGATGATCTACGATTACACGCCAATGGTCAGTGCCCTTGGCAGCGACGTGCCCATCCCTTCCGTCTTCGAACAGCGCAACCTCGGCGAAGACATGCGCCAGCACTGGTCGGAGGATGAGTACATCCGCCTCGACCCGGTGCAGCGGGTGGCCATGCGCAGCTCGGCGCCGTTCTGCTGGAGCTACGATTCCGACATCGACAGCGTGATCCGCCCAATGCTGACCCCTGATATCGAGCCGGTCATGTCCTACCTGCGCGAGCGCGAGGTGTTCTCTGGCGTGACGGTGCCGATCCACCTGCCCAACGGCGACTTCGCAACGGTGACCGGGGTAAGCCTCGGGCGGCAGCAGAACTGGTCGGGCGGCACCTCCCGCGCCATCGCGGACCTGTCGCTGATCGCGCATCTCTTCAACCAGTCGGCGGTCGAGCTGCTGGGGTACTCCGGCGAGGACGGCGCGCGCGAGGTCCGCCTGACCCCGCGCGAGCGTGAGTGTCTGACCTATGCCTCGCTCGGAAACTCCGCCAAGGAGACCGCCCGGATCATCGAGCGCTCGGTGCCCACAGTGGTCATGCATCTCAACGCGGCAATGCGAAAGCTCGGCGCGCGCAACCGCACCCATGCGGTGACCCTCGCCACGCGGCGGCGGCTGATCTGACCCTCTCGCTTCGAATACCTCATTTCTGACAGCTAGGCCGGGCAGTCGCGCGCCGGGTAATCTGCTTCCCGAACGATCAGAAGGGACAGGGACATGGCGTCGGAGACCATATCGGTGCGCGAAGGGTTTGCCGAATTCGGAGAGTGGAAGACCTGGTACCGGGTGACCGGCGATCTCGACGCGGGCCCTCTGCCGCTGGTCGTGGCGCATGGCGGTCCGGGGTGCACCCACTCCTATGTCGACAGCTTCAAGGATCTGGCGGCGCTGGATGGCCGTGCGGTCATTCATTACGACCAGCTCGGCTGCGGTGCCTCGACCCGGCTACCTGAAAAAGGCGCCGATTTCTGGACGGTGGAGCTATTCCTTGCCGAGCTCGACAACCTGTTGAAGACGCTGGGCATCTCTGATCGCTATGCGTATCTCGGCCAGTCATGGGGCGGCATGCTTGGTTCGGAACACGCGGTCCGGAGGCCCGAGGGGCTCAAGGCCCTGGTCGTCGCCAATTCGCCCGCCAGCATGAAGACCTGGGTCGCCGAGGCCAACCGACTGCGCAAGGCATTGCCCGGCGGCATCCACGAGACGCTGCTGAAGCACGAGACCGCCGACACCATGGATGACCCGGAGTACCTTGCGGCGACGGATGTCTTCTACCGCGCACATGTCTGCCGCTGCGACCCGTGGCCGGCCGAGGTGCATCGCACCTTCGACGCGATGGCAGAGGATCCGACGGTCTACGGCTCGATGAACGGCCCGACCGAGTTCCACGTCATCGGCACGCTGAAGGACTGGACCGTCGAGGACCGTCTATCGGAGATCGACGTGCCGACGCTGGTGCTCTCGGGGCGCTACGATGAGGCAACGCCGCTTGTCGTGAAGCCCTTCGTCGACAGTATCCCCGACAATCGCTGGGTGGTCTTCGAGCAGTCCAGCCACATGCCCCACTACGAGGAGCGCGAGGCCTGCATGGCCGAGTTGAGCGCCTACCTGCGCAGCCGCGACTACGCCTGACCCTATCAGTTCCGATAGCTAGCGCTGCGCTTCGCCGGCGGTACCCTGTGAAACAGGATCGGTGACTGCCGTCAGAAGGCTCCCGGTCGATAACGGAGACAGACAATGACGCCCGAAGAGTACCTGGCCCACGACGCCGTGGGGCTTGCCGATCTCGTGCGGCGTGGCGAGACCACGCCCGACGACCTGCTCGACGTGGCCATGGCCGCGACTGCCGAGGTGAACGGCGATCTGAACGTGGTGGTCTCGACCTTCGAGGACGCAGCGCGCTCCGCGATCCGGGCTGGCCTGCCGGACGGACCTTTCAAGGGCGTGCCCTTCCTTCTCAAGGATCTGACGGCGCATTACGCGGGCCAGCCCACCGGCTCGGCCTGGGGGCCGCGCCTGGACCGACCGGCCGCGGCGGATACCGAGTTGGTGAAGCGCTACAAGGACGCCGGTCTGGTGATCTTCGGCAAGACCTCGGTGCCCGAGCTTGCCATGGACTGGAGCACCGAATCCCGCGCTCATGGTGCCTCGCGCAATCCGTGGAACGCAGCGCACACAACCGGAACCTCGTCGGGCGGAAGTGCCGCAGCCGTCGCCGCGGGCATCGTGCCGATGGCGCACGGCAATGATGGCGGCGGCTCGATCCGGGTACCGGCCTCGTGCTGCGGGGTCTTTGGCATGAAGCCCTCGCGGGGGCGCAACCCGGCGGCGCCGGACGGCGACCGCTGGATGGGAATGCTCTGCGAGCACGCCCTGACATGGACGGTCCGCGACAGCGCGGCGCTGCTCGATGCCACGGCCGGACCGCATCCGCACCAGTTCTACAACTCTCCCGCCGGGGGCGGTTTCGCCGCCGAGCCGGGCAGGGACCCAGGCAAGTTGCGCATCGCGGTCTCGACCAGAGCGCCTTACGGCGCGCCCACCGATCCCGACTGCATCCGCGCCGTCGAGGCGCAGGTCAAATTGCTCGAGGAGCTGGGCCACAGCTGCGAATGGCGCGACATCGATCTGCCCCAGACCGGTTGGCGCGACTTCAACACGATGATCAACGCCGAATACGCCACTGACATGGCGGTCGAGGCGAAGATCCTCGGGCGTCAGGTCGGGCCGGAGGATTTCGGCCCGGTGATCTGGGACATCATCCAGCTCGGCCGCACCATCACCGCCACCGATTATGCTCAGGCGCTCGCGGGGACGCACAAGGTGGCGCAGGCGGTGCTGTCGCTCTTCGACACCTACGACGCCTTCCTGTCGCCGACACTCGCCAAGCCGCCGGTGCGGCTCGGCAGCTTCGACCTCGGTGTCACGCCAGAGCAGCACTACACCAACTATCTCGCGTGGATGCCCTACACCCACCTTTTCAACATTTCCGGCTCGCCCGCGATGTCGGTGCCGGGGGTGCACAATGCCGACGGGCTACCCATCGGCTGCCAGTTCGCCGCCCGACCCGCCGATGAAGCCCTGCTCTTCCGCCTTGCCGGACAGCTCGAGACCGCACGGCCGTGGGCCGGGACCCGGCCCCCGATCCATTACGGCGCGACGTAGGCGTCAGAACGACAGGCTCAGCCTGCATCCCTTCACCCAACAGGACTCCAACCGATGACAAAAGCTTCCAAGACCCTCATCGCGCTTCTCAGCGGCGCGACCGCCCTGACAGCGCTGCCCGCAATGGCCCAGACGACCCTGACCGTGGCACGCGGGGTCGATGCCGACGGGCTCGATCCGCAGCAGGTCTCGACCACCCAGTCGAGCCAGATCACCAACCTGATCTTCGACACGCTTGTCACCCTCGACGCATCGGGCGTGGCGCATCCGGGCCTGGCGGAAAGCTGGGAGATCTCGGACGACAACCTGAGCTATGCCTTCTCCATACGCGAAGGCATCACATGCCATGACGGCTCGGACTTCACCGCCGAGGACGTGGTCTTCACCTTTGACCGCGCTCTCGATCCCGAGACCCGGAACCCCCGCCTGGGACAATACGGCCCGATCGAGAACGTCAGCGCCGAGGACAATGTCGTCACCGTCACCATGTCCGAGCCTTACGGCCCGTTCATGTCCTATCTCGGGTCGTTCTCGATCCCGATGATCTGCCAGAGCTCGGTCACCGCGGACGGCGACTTCGAGCCGGTGGGCACCGGTCCCTTCGAGCTGGTGGAATGGTCGCGCAACGATCACATCACCCTGTCGGCCAACGACGCCTATCAGAACTACAATCCGCTGATCGAGAACCCGGGCCGTCCCCATATCGACGAGCTGCGCCTCGTCGTGATCCCCGAGGCGGTCGCCCGCATGGCGGCGCTGCGGTCCGGTGAGGTCGACCTGGCCGAGCCGTCGCTGGAAGAGGCCGCGCTGCTCGACGCCGACCCGGCGTTCAAGGTCTACTCGGCTGACCTCTCCGGTCAGCAGGTTCTCACCGCGTTCACCTGGAAAATTCCGCCGCTCGACAACCCCGATGTCCGTCGCGCGATCGGCATGGGCCTCGACCGTGACGCCTATGCGATGATCGCCTACGAGGGCCTCGTGAACCCGACGACGTGTCCTGCCGCGCCCGGGTTGATCGGCGTCGATCTCGAGAAATGCGCCGAGTGGGGCGTGAGTTACGACCCCGATGCCGCCCGCGAGATCCTAGAGGGCCTCGGCTACACTCAAGACAATCCGCTTGAGGTCAATCTTTCGGTCCACGCGCTGCCCGGCTTCGACCAGATGCACCAGATGATGCAGCAGAACCTGTCCGAGATCGGCGTGCAGGCCGAACTGGAGACCCGCGAGGTCGCCGCCTTCTTCGACCACATGTCGCAGGAGAACATGCGCACCGAGGGCACTCCGGTGGTCTGGACCATGGGCTATTCGGGCGTCGACTCGGACTACATGACCACGATGTGGAAGGCGCCGGGCTTCGTGAACATGGGCCTTGGCGGCGAGATGGACGCGCTGCTCGACGAACAGCGCACCCTCACCGGGAACGCCCGCGTCGAAAAGCTGCAGGAGATCCAACAGATCCTGCTCGAGGAAGGCTATGCCGTTCCGCTGGTGTCGCCGGGCTGGAACTGGCTCTGGGCCTCGTCGGACAAGATCGACGGCTTCAAGACCGGCTTCGTCGCCTCGATCCTCTTCAATGACGTGCAGATCGCCGAGTAAGCGCCGCGCACGCACCACACCGGGCCGGCGCGGGACATCCCACGCCGGCCCCATGCATTCCCCGACCGGACCCGCCCATGCTCTTTTTCGTCGCCAGACGCCTGTTCACCGCCTTCATCACGATCCTCGTCGTGGTGATCCTCGCGGGCGTCCTGATCCATGTCGTTCCCGGCGACCCGATCACCGCCATGATGGCGCAGTCGGGCAGTGCCGATGCGGAGGACATTGCCCGCCTCACCGCCCAGTACGGGCTCGACCAGCCGATCTGGAAACAGGCGCTTCTTTATGTCGGCAACGCGCTCCAAGGCGATCTCGGCAACACAATCCGCGGCGGTGAGCCGGTGGCCGAGCTGCTGCTCGACCGGCTGCCAAACACCATCGCGCTGGCGGTGGCGGGCCTCGGGACCGCGCTGGTTCTGGGTATTCCGATGGGCTTCATCGCAGCAGTGAACCGGGGCCGTGCCGCCGATTTTGCGGTGATGCTGATCGCCATCTTGGGCGTCTCCATTCCCGGCTTCTGGATGGGGCTGACCTTCATCCAGGTCTTTTCGCTGCATCTGGGCTGGTTCCCGGTCGCCGGCACGAGCGCGCGCAACATTGTCCTGCCCGCGCTGACACTCGGTGTCGTGCACAGCGCCCTCGTGGCGCGGATGACGCGATCAGCGCTCGTGGACATCCTCAACGAGGACTACATCCGCACCGCCCGCGCCCGCGGTCTGCGCGAGCGCCAGGTGCTGCTGGTGCATGCCATGCGGCCTGCGATGATTTCCGTCGTCACGGTCGTCGGCCTGGTCTTCGCCCATCTGCTCGGAGGGCAGGTGATCACCGAGAACGTGTTCTCCTGGAACGGCATCGGGCGGCTCGCGATCCAGGCGATGCTGCAACGGGACTACCCGCTGGTGCAGGGCTTCATCGTGATCTTCGCCACCTCCATCGTGCTCGTCACCACCATGCTCGACCTGCTGTACGGGCTGCTTGATCCGAGGGTCCGCCGCCGATGACCGACACCACCACCAATACCCGCCCCGGACGCCTGCCGGCCGCACTGCGCCAGTGGAACATCGCCGTGGGTGCTCTGATCCTCGGGATCGTTGTGCTGGCCGCAATTCTCGCGCCTTGGGTCGCGCCCTACGACCCGTTCAAGATGGCCTCGGGACCGCGCCTCACCGGGCCCACTGCCGCGCATTGGTTCGGCACCGACGAACTGGGCCGCGACCTCTTCAGCCGGGTGCTGCTCGGCGCCCGCCTCTCGCTCGGCATCGGTTTTGCCGCCGTGGCCGTCGGACTGGTCTTCGGCGTGATCTTCGGCATGGTCATCGCCTTCTCTCCCGAGCGTGTGAAGGCGCTGCTGCTGCGCATCGTCGACGTGGTCTACTCATTCCCGGACACGCTGCTGGCACTGGCGCTGGTGGCCTTCATGGGACCCGGGGTCGAGAACGCGACCATCGCTATCGCGATCAGCCTGATCCCGTTCTACGCCCGGGTGACCTACGGCCTCGCCGCAGTCGAACGCGCCAAGCCCTATGTCGAGGCCGCGCAGATCGCCCAGGCGGCGCCCGCCCGGATCATGCGGATCCAAGTCCTGCCCAACATCCTGCAGAGCCTCATCGTCATCGGAAGCATCGGTTTCTCTTCGGCGATCCTGTCGGCGGCGGGGCTGTCCTTTCTCGGGCTCGGGGTGCAGCCGCCCTCGCCGGAATGGGGCTCGATCCTCGCCTCGGGGCGCAACTACATCAGCCGGGCGCCGTGGATCCTCATTTTCCCGGGTCTCGCGATCTGTCTGACGGTGCTCAGCTTCAACCTCATCGGTGACGGCATCCGTGACTTCACCGATCCCAAGAGCCGCAGGAGGCGCACATGACCGAGGCCCTGATCTCCGTCCGCGACCTGTCCATCCGCTACGGCGGCCCGACCGGTCCCGCAGCCGTCGACGGTGTGAGCTTCGACGTGAACCCGGGCGAAATCGTCGCGCTGGTCGGCGAATCCGGCAGCGGTAAGAGCAGCGTCTCGCTCGCTATCATGTCGCAGCTGCCCGACAGCGTGCATGTCGGCGGGCACATACTCTTCGAGGGACACGATCTTGCCGCCTGCGGGCGGCGCGAGATGGAAGACATTCGCGGCAACCGCATCGGCATGATTTTCCAGGAACCGATGACCTGCCTCAATCCGGTGCTCTCGATCGCCCGCCAGATGACCGAGGGGCTCGTGCGCCACCGCGCCATGTCGCGCAGCGCTGCCCGCACCCGCGCGCTGCAGGCGCTGGCCGATGTCGGTATCCCCGAGCCTGAGCGGGTGATGAGCTCTTTCCCGCACGAGCTTTCGGGCGGAATGCGGCAGCGCGTCATGATCGCCGCGGCGCTGACACTCGAGCCTTCACTGCTGATCGCGGACGAGCCGACCACGGCGCTCGACGTCACGGTGCAGGCGCAAGTGTTGGACCTGCTGGTCGAGATCCGCAATCGCACCGGCGACGGCGTTCTGCTCATCACCCACGACATCGGCGTAGTGGCTGAGGTTGCGGACCGCGTTGTCGTGATGCAGGGCGGCCGGGTGGTTGAGCACGGCCCGTGGGAGCAGGTGATCCGGGCCCCGCGCGAGGCCTATACGAAGGCGCTGATCGGCGCCCACATGAGCCTCGAAGAGGCCCTGACAGAGGGAGGTTTGCATGGCTGATCAGACGCCCGCGCCCGCCATCGAGGTCCGCGACCTGACAAAGAGCTTCCGCGTCAACGGACGCGAGGTTCATGCGCTGAACGGGGTGAGCATCTCGGTCGGCCATGCAGAGACGCTTGGCATCGTGGGCGAGAGTGGCTCGGGCAAGTCCACGCTCGGGCGCATCGTCGTGGGGCTCGAGACCATGAGCTCGGGCGAGATCCTGCACGAGGGCACCGCGATCACCGCACTGGGGCGGACCGAGCGCAACGCCCGGCTGGCGAAGTGCCAGATGATCTTCCAAGATCCCTATGCATCGCTCAATCCGCGCATGCCCATCGGCCGCCAGATTCACGAGACTCTGCGTGCGCATGGCAGTCGCCAGCTGGGGCAAAACCTTGCCACGGCTGCGGCGCTGCTCGAACGGGTCGGGCTGCCGCCGGACGCGGCCGGTCGATACCCGCACGAGTTCTCGGGCGGGCAACGTCAGCGTATTGCCATAGCGCGGGCGATCTCGACCTCACCGTCGGTTATCGTGGCGGACGAGGCCGTTTCCGCTCTCGACGTGTCGATCCGTGAGCAGATCCTCGATCTCATGGCCGAGCTGAAAGGAACAACGTCCTACTTCTTCATCTCGCACGACATGGCTGCTGTGGCGAAGTTCTGTGACCGTATTGCCGTAATGCACAAGGGGCGCGTGGTTGAGACGGGCACAACAAGCCAGATCATCGCGGACCCGCAAGATCCCTACACGCAATCGCTGCTTGAGGCGGTGCCGCGGATCGGCCGCCGGCGCTGATGGTCTCGCCGGGCCCTGAGATCCATCCCGTGCCCGCGGACTGAACGGTCTCCTCCGCCTCACTTTCCCGAGACGGCAGCTCCGTGCGCCTGGGACACTCTCGTCACGACGTCGCGCCAGACCGTATTACGACCCTTGATGGCGCGTTGCAGCGCCCTCACGCTTTGCGGCCCTCGGGGGGCGGCTACGGCATCCACTGCGATGGCGGCGCTGAGAAGGCTGGCGTACTCCAAGCCGACGTCTTGTCGATTTTTGATGCGTCATGTATCAGGCGTCAACCATGACGACGAGCGGTGCGGCGGGCAGGCATCCTTCACGGGCAGCGCGCCTTTGAAGGCTGCCGTGTGAGGTCTGGCCCCGGCGTCGTCATGTCGGGCCAAGACAGGCGCACGAGACTTCAGGATAAGGACCCATGAGGTGAGCACAGAACCACTCGTCATCGTCAACCAGATCGACCCGGCATTTGGCGCATTCCTGCGCGGCCTGGACTGCGCGCCTACGGTGATCGACACGGAGGATCCTGACCGTCCCTGGATCATCCCTGCAACGACGGACGTGCTGATCACCCGGGGGCGCAGATGGCAGGACGCCCCCGCCAGTGCGCCGGAACTGCCGCGCCTGCGCTGGGTGCAGACCTACTCGGCAGGTGTGGAGAGCTACCCGGACTGGCTCAAGTCCGGGCGCATCGTCACCACGGGGCGCGGGCTGACCGCGCCTCAGATTGCGGAGTACATTCTTTCTTCCATGCTGCGGGTCGAGCGTCGGATTGACGAGATCCGGGCGCGCTCGGCGGCGGATTGGATCGAGCCTCAGCTCGGCACCCTCGAGGGCAAGACCCTGGGCGTCATCGGGTACGGGGCGATCGGGCAGGAGACCATCCGCCGGGCGCAGGCCTTCGGGATGCAGATCGTCGCCTCACGGCGCGGCGGATGGGCGACGCCGGTGCCGGGTATCTTCGGATTGGGCAGTGCAGAAGAGGTCATGTCGCGGGCCGATCACCTGGTGCTTGCGTTACCGCTGACGCCAAAGACCCGGGGCATGTTCGGATCGGAGATGTTCTCGGCGGCCCGGCGTGGACAGCACTTCGTCAACATCTCACGCGGGGGGCTTGTCGATCAGTCCGCGCTGATCTCGGCGCTGGATGCGGGACAGCTCGGCTTTGCCACGCTCGATGTGACCGACCCGGAGCCTCTGCCCGATGGGCACCCGCTCTACACGCACCAAAAGGTCCTGATTACGCCGCACGTTTCCTACGTCGGAGCGCCCGAGGTCGAGAGATTTCAGGCCAAGGTCGCCGCGAACCTGCGGGCATTCCTGGCGGGAACCGAGATGACGGACGTGTTGGTCCACGCGCGCGGATATTGATCTGGCGCCCAGAACTTCGGGATGGGATCATGTGCCTGCGCCGGATCGGGCCGCATGCGTCGCCTAAAGCCGACCGGGGACGGGCTGAGAGTGTTGATTTATTTTGACGCATCATGTATCAGGCGTCATGCGTGATAAGAAAGGATGCACCGTGCAGCCAACTTTGCCTCTCCGAGAAAGTCCTGGCGTGGAGGGGGGCAAGCGGCACAGACATCCTTCTCGCGGCGAAACCGGTTCTCAGTCCCGACGATGCGAGCGAGCTTCTGACAAAAGGCTGGGGGGACACGGCAACGCTTTGCCCTTTGACCGGTGAGCGGGATCTGAATTTCGTCGCATCCGAGGCTGATGGCGCCACAAGCATTCTCAAGATCTACAACGCAGCCGAAACAGAGGCCGCCCGCGACATGCAGCACCGGCTCATGCGGGCGGCTGCCAAGCAGGATGTATTCGACGTACCGCACTTCCGGCCCGCGCTGGACGGGCGGGACGAAGTGGCACTGGTCCACGGCGGCGAGACGCACAACCTGACCCGCACGAGCCTGCTACCTGGGCGCTCACCGGTGACGCCGGGGGACGATGCGCTGCGGCTTGCACTCGGGCGCACGGCCGGGGCGCTGACGCGAGCTCTGGAGCACTGCGAGGCCCCCGGGATGGACCGCAACCTGCTATGGAACCACATGCTTCTTCCGCGTCTCGCACCGCTGCTTCCGCTGATCGAGAACCCGGTGCGGCGAAGCTGGGTCGCGGACCACATCACACGCTTCGACGCGGTCATCGCGCCGATGGCCAGCGCGTTGCCGCACCAGGTGATCCACAACGACCTGAACCCGAGCAACATCCTCGTGTGCGAACAAGCCGATGGCATCCGGCTTGGCGTGATCGACTTCGGCGACGCGGTGCATGCCCCACGCATCAACGAACTGGCGGTGGCGGCGAGCTACTTCATCGACCCGTCGCTCGGGTTCGAGGCCTGCCTCGCGAAGATGGTCGAGGGATACCGGCAGGAGGCTGACCTCCTTCCCGAGGAACTTGACATGCTGCCCAGTCTGATCGCGACCCGACTGGCGACACGCATCCTTCTTACGCACTGGCGCAGCAGCCATTTCCCGGAAAACAGCACCTATATCATGCGCAATGTCGCCAATGCCTGGGCGCTTGTGGACACGATCACGGACCTTGGCCTCGTCGGGTCCAAAGATGAAAGACCGATCTGATGAACCTGCACCTGTCCGAAGATCTTCCCGACTCCGGCGCTCTTTTCGCGCGGCGCCAGCAGGCGCTCGGCCCGGCCTACCGGCATTTCTACGAGACCCCGCTGCACCTCGTGCGGGCCGAGGGTGTCTGGATGGTAGACGTTGCAGGGCAAAGGTACCTCGACTTCTACAACAATGTGCCTTCGGTGGTCACTGCCATCCGGCCGTGATCGAGGCGATGACGCGGCAGGCGGCGAGGCTCAACACCCACACGCGCTACCTGCATGACGGTGTCGTCGCCTATGCCGAGCGCCTGCTCGAGACCTTCCCCGACCCGCTGTCACAGGTGATGTTCACCTGCACGGGCAGCGAGGCGAACGACCTTGCGCTGCGCATCTGCCAGTCGGTGACGGGCGGAGAGAGCGTGATCGTCGTCGGGCGGTCGTACCACGGTGTTACCGGCGATCTGGCCAAGATCTCTACATCGCTCGGGCCTGCAACGGCTCCCGCCCCGCATGTGCGCGTCGTCGAGGCGCCCACGCCGGGCGGAGATGTCGCGGCGCGGTTCGAGGTCGGGGTGCGCGGCGCGCTGGCAAGCCTTAAGGCGGCGGGCATCAGGCCCGCGATGCTGATATTCGACACGGTCTTCGCGAGCCAGGGGCTATATACCGATCCGCGCGGTTTCGTTGCCGCGGGCATTCGGGCCGCGCAGCAGGCTGGCGCGCTGTTCGTCGCCGACGAGGTGCAGTCCGGTCTCGCGCGTCCGGGCGAGGCCATGTGGGCCTTCCTTCGTCACGATGTCGCGCCAGATATTGTCACCTGCGGCAAGCCGCTGGGCAACGGCCACCCGCTTGCCGCTATGGTCACGCGGCCAGATCTGCTGAGGGAGTTCGGAGAGAAGACGCGGTATTTCAATACGTTCGGTGGCAATCCCGTTTCTGCCGCCGTGGGTCTCGCGGTGCTTGACGTGATCCGGGACGAGGGCCTGATGGAAAACGCGCGGGTACGCGGCGCGCAGCTTCTGGCCGGCCTCTCCGAGGTTGCAAGCCGGCACGACGCCGCCGGCGCGATCCGTGGTGCGGGGCTATATGGGGCGCTCGAGGTCTTTGGGACCGACGGCAGCCCGTCACCGGAGCGCGCGGCGCGGCTCGTCGAGCTTCTGCGCGAGGCGGGCGTGCTTGTAGGAGTCTGCGGCGAGCGGAATGAATGCCTGAAGATCCGCCCGCTGCTGCCGACACAGGACCAGCACCTGGACCAGTTTCTTTCCGCCCTGGACGCATCGCTGGCGCGCCTCTGAACGGGCCGACCTTTCTCTTACAGGAGCAGGGTCGTGCGAAAGGCTGGGGCGGGGTCGATCCGCCCCGGCCATTTCGCGCGTGCCGCTTCTGCGGCACGCCGGTGCCGTGTCATCCTTCGGCAACGACGAGGTGACCGGGGGCCAGTTCCACAGCCATTTCGGAGCCTGGAAGCCCGGCGCGCGGATCGGGCTCTTGAGTTCGCGGGTCTCGATCGGTGGGCGCGTGCCGCGCAGCGCCGGATCGGGTCGGGGCACCGCATCCAGAAGTCGGCGGGTGTAGGGATGACCCGGGGTTTCGAAGACTTGCGCGCGGCTGCCGATCTCGACGATCTCGCCGAGATACATCACGGCGACCCGGTGACTGACCCTCTCGACGATGGCCATGTCGTGTGAGATGAACACATAGGACAGCCCGAGGCTCTCCTGCAGGTCGAGCAGTAGGTCGCAGACCTGGGCTTTGACCGAGACGTCGAGGGCCGAGACCGCCTCGTCTGCGATGATGATCCGGGGGTCAAGCATCAGCGCGCGTGCGATGGCGGCGCGCTGGCGCTGGCCGCCAGAGAACTCGTGCGGGTAGCGCCCCATCGCGTCGCGCTGCAGCCCCACGCGATCGAGCAGGCCGCGCGCCTTGCGCTCGCCGTCAGCAACGGTGCCGATGGCGTGGGCAACGAAGGGTTCGACCAGAGCCTCGCCGATGGTGCTGCGCGGGTTGAGGCTGCCGTAGGGGTCCTGGAAGATCATCTGCGCCCGCTTCCGGGTTTCGCGCAGCGCCTCTCGCGAGAGGCCGCCCATGTCGGTGCCATCGATCTTCACTTGTCCCGACGTGGGCTCGGTCAGGCGCAGCAGCGCGCGGCCGGTGGTGGACTTGCCGCAGCCGCTTTCGCCGACGATGGACAGGGTCTCGCCGGCGGCGAGCGAGAACGAGACGTTCTCGACCGCGTGAACGGCGCCGGGACTGCGGCGCAGCATGCCGCCGCGGATCGGGAAATGCACCGACAGGTCGGTGACCTCGAGGATGGGGCCCTGAGCCCCAATGGCCTGCCGGGACACGTCGGACGCCGGGTCGGCAACAGAGAAGCGCTGCGGCCCGGGCTTGCCGCTCATGTCGCCAAGGCGGTGCACGGCGGCGAGCAGGTCGCGGGTGTAGCGCTCGCGCGGGGCGGCGAAGATCTCGGTCGTGGCGCCCTGTTCGACGACGTCGCCGCGGTACATCACCAGCGTGCGGTCGGCAATCTCGGCGACCACGCCCATGTCGTGGGTGATGAAGAGCACGCCCATGTCGATCTCCATCTGGAGGTCGGAGATCAGCTCGAGGATCTCGCGCTGGATCGTCACGTCGAGCGCGGTGGTCGGCTCGTCGGCGATAAGCACCTTGGGCCGTGCGGCCAGCGCCATCGCAAGCATCACCCGCTGCCGCATGCCGCCGGACATCTGGTGGGGATATTCGTCGATGCGGCGCTCGGCATTGGGAATGCGCACCTGGTCCAGAAGCTCGCGGACAGCTTTGCGGGCATCGCTGCGCGAAAGGCGCCGGTGCGCACGGAGCGTTTCGGCCAGCTGGTCGCCGATGGTGTAGACCGGGTTGAGAGAGGTCATCGGCTCCTGGAAGACCATCGAGATCTGTTTGCCGCGGATGCGCTGCATGTCGCGTTCCTGCAGGTTCAGTATCTCGCGGCCCTCGAGGCGTACGCGCCCCTCGGAACGGCTGGTGCCGTGAGGCAGCAGGCCCATGATCGCCATCGAGGTCACGCTCTTGCCAGAGCCGCTTTCGCCGACGATGGCACGCGTCTCGCCCGGGGATATGTCGAAGCTCACGTCCCGCGCGACGCTGGTCCAGCCTCCGCGCGTATGGAAGCTGGTCGTGAGGTCACGCACCGAGAGGACCGGCGCGGTGTGTCCGGAAACGGGGAGCGCGGGGGCACCGCGTCGGAGGGTCTGGAGGTCGTTCATGGTAGGGGTCCCGTTTCGAAGGTGGCCGGCGGCGCGCCGTGGGACGCGCCGCCGGTTTGAGTGTCGTCGGTTCCGGAGCTGCCGTTTCGGCGGCGTCGGGCGGTTTACTCGGCCACGGCGATGTCGAGGCCCTTGTAGAAACCGGTGCCCTGAATCGAGTGCGGCATCACCGGCTTCAGGCGGGACGATTGCACGATGCTGATCGGCTCATGGTAGATCGGGATCCAAACCGCGGCCTCGGACACCTTCATGATGACCTCGCCGGTTTCCAGAGCGCGCATCTCGTCGTCAGTTGCGCGCATCGCGGCGTCGAGCGACGCGTCGGTCTCGGCATCGTCCCAATTCATCCGGTTCGGCGGGGGCATGTTCTCGGAGCGGCAGTAGAGATTAAGGCCGTCGCCGGCGGACATGTAGGCAAAGCCCATCTGGTACATGTCGTATTCCTGCGTTGCGAGCTTGGACCACACGATCGTCGGATCGAAGGAGTCGATCTGGATGTCGATCCCGATCTTGCGCATCTCGGCTTGAAGGTATTCGACACGGGCCTGCGGTGCGGAGCCGGTAAAGGCATAGAACAGCGGCGCCAGGCGCATGCCGTCCTTCTCGCGGATACCGTCGTCGCCCGCGATCCAGCCGGCCTCGTCTAGCATCGTCTTGGCAGCTTCGACGTCGTAGTCGGCGACGAGCGGGTCGGCGTCGGGGTTCCAGTCGCGGGTGGTGGTGGACATGTAGGTCGTGGCTGGAATGACCTCGTCGTAGTAGATGTCCTCGACCATGGCTGCCTGGTTGAAGGCGAGGTTCATCGCTTTGCGTACGGCGATGTCCTGCATCAGGGGGCGGTCCATCTTCATGCCGAAATATTCGGTCCAGGCCGCGATGTCGCTCTTGTTGATCTGGAACTCCGGGATCGACCGGAACCGCTCGAAGGCGATGTAGGGGATGGACCTGCTGAGGTCGGCCTGACCGGTCAGCAGCGCGGTGACGCGGGTGTTGGCCTCGGGGACGATCTCCCAGGTGATGGTCTCGACCTGCGCCGGGCCGGTGTTCTCGTAGACCGAGGGACCCCAAGTATAGCCCTCGTGGCGCGTCAGGACCATTTCGTCTCGTGGCTTCCACTCGCCCCAGCAGAATGGGCCGGTGGTGTTCAGGCCGGTCACGCCGAAGTTGTCGCCGAGCGCCGCGACGTTGTCCCGGTCGATGATCGTGGCGAAGCTCTGAGTGAGCTGGAAGAGCAGCTCGGAATAGGGCTCCTGCAGCTGGTAGACGAGGGTTGTGTCGTCGGTGGCGGTGATGCTCTCGACCTTGCCGGCGCGCCAGCCGGCCGGCGACTGGGTTTCGGGATCGGCAAGGCGGTTGAGGCTGTAGGCCGCGTCGGCGGCGGTGAAGGGCTTGCCGTCGCAGAAGCTGACATCGTCGCGCAGGGTGAAGGTGTAGGTGAGGCCGTCCTGTGAGATATCCCAGCTTTCGGCAAGGCCGGGCACGAGGGTCTTCAGATCGGGCTCCATCGCGACGAGCGTGTCGCCGAGCATGTAGAGCACTTCGGCTGCAGCGAGCGCGGAGGTCTTCTGCGGGTCGTAGTTGTTGCTCTCGAGCTCGCGCACAATGGTGACATTTTGTGCCGCGGCAAAGGTTGCACCGCAGAGCAGCGCTCCGGTGGCCAATGCGAGGCGATTGCGTTTCGATGTCATGTCTTTGGTTCCCTTGTTGGCTGTGGGTTTTTTTGTTTTTTGCTCTTCCCTGAGCGGAGGCGATCAGCGGGACCGCATCCGGGGGTCGAGAACGTCGCGCAGCGCATCGCCGGTGACATTGGCGGCGAGCACGATGACGAAGATCGTGAGCGAGGGGATGACCGAAATGTGCGGCGCGAAGAGGAAAACGTCGCGGCCCTGCGCGGCCATCATGCCGAGCTCCGAGATCGGCGGGCGAACTCCGAGGCCGAGAAAACTCAGCGCGGCGCCGATCAGGATCACCTGGCCGAAACGCATGGAGATGTAGACCAGCAGCGACGACAGCGCGTTGCGCAGCAGGTAGCGCACGAAGATGGTCCGGTTGCGCAGCCCGAGCGCTTGCCCCGCCTCGATGAACTCCTGTCGCATGATGCTGGTCCCGACGCCGCGCGCGATGCGGGCGCAGTCGGGGATCGAGGCGATTGCGAGGGCGAGGATGATGGCGCCGAGGCTCTGCCCGACGGCGGCGACAATGGCGAGCCCGAGCAGGATGGCCGGAAGTGAAAGCATCATGTCGGCAATCCTCATGATCGGGCCGTCGAGCCGCGGGCTGAACGCTGCAACGAGGCCGAGCAGCGCGCCGAGCCCGCCACCGAAGCCTGCCCCGGCGAGGCCGATCAGCAGTGTCAGGCGGGTTCCGTAGAGCACCCGGCTGAGGACGTCGCGTCCCTGCGCATCGGTGCCGAGCAGGTACTCGGTCGTGCCCATGTCGCTCCAGGCGGGGGGCTGCATGATGGCACGCGAGTTGAGGTAGGGGTCATATGGGGCCAGCCATGGCGCGAAGAGCGCCGCGAGGGATATCCCTGCAAGGACGAGCAGCGCCAGCACAGCCATTGGGTCGCGCAGGAGGCGCCGCCACCATGCCGCGGTGCCCGTGGCCTGCGGGGGCTCTGCGGTGACGGGAAGATCGACCTGGCTCATTTCTGGATCCTCGGGTCAAGAAGGGCATAGAGGACGTCGACCAGCAGGTTTATCACCATGAAGGAGACCGCCATGACCATGATCGCGCCCTGCGCCAGCGCGAAATCGCTCGAGACGATGGAGCCGACGGCGAGCCTGCCGATGCCGGGCCAAGAGAAGATGCTCTCGGTCACCACGGCGCCGCCCATCAGGTAGCCGGCCTGCAGCCCTACGAGCGTCACGATTGGGATCAGCGCATTGCGCAGGACATGCTTGATGAGCACCCGCCGCTGGGACAGGCCTTTGGCTCGCGCTGTGCGGACGTGGTCGAGGCGCATCACCTCGAGTACAGACGAGCGCGAGATGCGGGCGACCGGCCCGATGAAGATCAGGCCCAACGACAGGGCGGGCAGAGCGATGTGGCGCAGACCTTCAACTGTCCACAGCGGCCCCTCCCGTCCGACGAAGGGCAAGAGCTGCCAGGTCACGCCGATCAGCTGGGTGAGAAGCAGGCAGATGAAGAAGACCGGCAGCGACAGGCCCGCGACCGACAGGGCCATGATGGTCCGGTCGATCACGCTGCCCTGACGGGCGGCGGCGAGCGTGCCAAGCGCAGTGCCGGCCGGGATCGACCAAACGAGGCATGCGAACATCAGCTCGGCGGTGGGCCCGATGGCCTCTGCAAGTTCGGTCGAGACCGGCCGGTTGCTGATCAGTGACTGGCCGAGATCGCCGGCGGCGAGTCGTGAGGCATAGGCCCAGAACTGGTAGGGCAGGGGCCGGTCGAGGCCCAGGCTCTCGCGGACGCTGGCCACCACGTCGGGTGGTGCGATCGGGCCCGCGATCACCTGTGCCGGATCGCCGGGCACCAGCTGTAGCAGCAGGAAGCAGAACACCGTCACGGCGACAAGAACGAGCGCCGAGATCAGGATACGCCGAAGGACGATCTCGATCATGCCGGTTCGAGTTCCAGCGCCGCACGAGTGAACGCGACCTTGCCTCCGACCAGCGTCATGAGGCACTCCGTGGTCAGCACGTCGTCATGCGGGATCTCGAAGAGATCGCGCGACATGACGGCCACGTCGGCCAGCTGCCCGGGCACGAGCCGACCCTTGCGGGTCTCGTCGTGGCCGGCATAGGCACTTTCGAAAGTGTAGGCGTGCAGGGCCTCTTCCATGCTGATGCACTGGTCCGGGCCGATCTCGGAGCCTTTCCAGCTCTTGCAGGCGACCATGCCATAGAGGACCTCGAATGGGTTCAAGGGAGCGGACGGGCAGTCGCTCGACGCGGGCACGTGCAGGCCCCGGTCGATCCAGTCGCGCATCGGGTAGCTTTTCGCCGCGCGCTCGAGCCCAATGTTTCGGATGTAGTTCTCGCCGTGGAAGTAGATGAAGTTCGGCTGCGGCGAGGGCAGGGCCTCGAGCGAGGCAAGACGGTCCGTGTGCTCGGGGCGGACCCAGCCGCAATGCTCGACGCGGTGACGCATGCCAGGACGTGGATCTTCGGCCTGGACCGTCTCGAAGGCGTCGAGGATCTGGTCGATGGCAAGGTCGCCGATGGCGTGGATGGCCATCTGGAAGCCGTTGCAATGGGCCTTGCGCGCAAGCTCCAGGCATTCGTCCTGTGTCAAACAGAGCACGCCGGTCCCCGGCACATGGTTGTAGCCAAGGCTCATGGCAGCGGTGCCCGAGCTGCCCGAGCCGTCCGTGAAGAACTTCACCGGGCCGACGCGCAGCATGTCGTCGCCCTTGCCGGTCACGAGCCCCTCGGACATGGCCCGGTCGAGGATCGACTTCTCCTTGTCGCCGATCAGGCAACCGGTGATGCGGACCTTGAGGCGGCCACGCTCGCGGGCGGCGACGTAGCCTTCCCATTCGAGCCAGCCGTCGTTCATCCCGATGGCCGCGTCCATTGTGGAGGCGATCCCTAGGATAGCAGAATGTCACTACCGGCCTCGATGGCATCGACGTAATCCTCCAGCGTCGGCTTGGGCATGACCTCGAAGAGCGGGAAACGGGCGTTCTCGCCAAGCAGGCCGTTCAGCTGACCGTCGGTCCGGCCAAGGACGCCGTCGCTGGGATCGGGTGAGGCATCCGAAATACCTGCAAGTTCCAGCGCCTTCGAGTTCGCGATGCCGACATGCCCGCAGGTCCGCGCGACGAAGACCGGGTGATCCGGCGCCGCGGCATCAAGCTCGGGGCGGGTGGGGTCGCGGGTTTCCGTCAGTTTGGTGTCGTCATAGCCGCGTGCGACCACCCAGGTCCCGGCCGGGACGGTTTCGGCACGCTCCGCGATCTTGTCACAGATATCCGTGACGGAGGACACGAGGCCGGGGCGGATGTCGATATCGAGCAGGTGCAGGCCGATCATCGCCATGTGTGTGTGTGCATCGTTCAGGGCCGGGATCGCGAGCCGCTCGCCAAGGTCGATCACGTCGGTGTCGGCGCTGCGCAGCTCCTCGATCTCGGCGCTGGTCCCGACGGCAAGCACGTGCTCACCGGAGATGGCGAGTGCCTCGACGAAGCCCTCTTCCTTGCCGCACCAAATGCGACCCCCCGATCAAAATACGATCTGCTGTCTGAGCCATGGTCCGCGTCTCCAATCTTTCTGTCTCACCCTTGGGCTTGCGGCCAAGAAGGACCGGACACGCAAATTATGCAAGCTTCAAGCATCAAGTTTGATGCATCAAACGTCGACGGGGCCAGAATGTCGTTTTTTTGCTCAACTTCTGAGCGCGATGTCGATACTCGGGGAGTGAGCGACCGTTTCCGGATAGGTGAGGCATGGGAAGTCACGGCCACGGCTCTGTTCAGGACAGTGTAGCAGTGGCGATCCCACGTCTTGACGCATCATATATATCGCTTCATCTATGGCAGGCTGGCGTAACAGCCCGAGCTTGAGGAGCACAGGAAGATATGCAGCCAACATTCGAGGCCGTGACGTCGGTCAAGCTGGGCGATTCCGCCTATGACCAGATCTCCCGTGCCCTTATGTCAGGGCGGCTGAAGCCGGGCACCAAGCTTACGATCCGTGCGCTGGCCGACAGTCTTGGCACCAGTTCGACCCCGGTTCGGGACGCGGTGACGCGCCTGATCCAGGACAACGCGCTCGAGCAGCGCTCGTTGCGCGATGTGCGCGTTCCCTTGCTGACGGAGTCGCGCTTTCGCGAGATCATCGAAATTCGGGTGGAGCTGGAAGCCATTGCCGCGCGCCACGCGTCCGAGAATGCGAGCGCGGACGACATTGCCGCGCTGGAGGAGATCATCGACCGGAACGAGGCGGCCTTCCGCGAGGAAGACTGGGATGCGGCCTCGGGGTGCAATCAGGAATTCCACTTCAAGATCGTGAACATTGCCCGGATGGAGATCCTCGGCGGGATGTTGAGCGCGCTCTGGCTTCAGACCGGCCCAGTGGTCTCGAGCTTCTACCAGCGCGGCGGGCGGTCGATGGTGGACGAGCATTATGCGATCGTTGCGGCCATCAAGGCCGGTGATGCCGACGCGGCGGCGCGCGTCATGAAGCGCGACGTGGCGGGCTCGGTCGAGGGCATCGTCGCGTACCTGCGCGAGCTGGCCCAGTAGCCAAGTCTTTCGCGACGCGCCGGGTCCGCCAAGTCAAACGAGGCGCTCCCTGTGGAGACCATGCGCATAGATTGAGGTGTCGACGCCGCCCGCGGCTTCCCAACGCCGGACGACTGAACTCTGGAAATTTTCTACTCTTGCAATGCCTCGCGGGAGGGCCGAACGAATTGTCTTCGTTTGGGAATCCGCTTAAGGCAGCCCTTCAATCATCGGTGCCCGGATCTTCCAAACCACAGCGATCCGACCGGCGAGAGAATTCTCGCCTGAGCGGTCTTCGCAATCCCGGTGTCCGATGTTGGACCCTTTCACCCGAGTGCATAAGAAGAGACTTTGCCAATCATAGCGCTGTGCTATTTGCGCCCGTTTTGGGTTCAGTATTTCTTCGCCTCAAACAAAACTCAACAGGAGAGACGACATGAGAACCCCCACCTGTCTACTCAAGGGCGGGATGCTTGCAGCCTGTCTGACTGCATTCGCACCGGTTGCCACACTGGCTGATGACGTGTCCATTCGGCTTGGCCACGTCCTGCCCGAAAGTCACAGCTGGCACATCGCCACCTCCGGTTTCGCTGAAGAAGTGGCCGAGCGCACCGATGGTCGCGTCGCGATCGAGGTGTTCCCCTCGGGCCAGCTTGGCACTGAAAAGGAAGTGATCGAGGGCCTGCAGTTCGGGTCGGTGCAGGCCGGTCTGATCGGTTCGGGGTCGTTCCAGGGGATCGAGCCGCGCATGGGGATCATCGAGATGCCCTATGCCTGGGGGGCCCGCGAGCAGGCCTTTGCCGCGCTTGACGGCGATCTGGGTGTCGCGCTGGCCGACCTGCTGGACGGCAAAGGCATCAAGGTGCTTGGGTGGTGGGAAAACGGTTTCCGCAACATCACCAACAACGTGCGCCCGATTGAGACGCCGGAAGACCTTGCCGGTCTGAAGATCCGCGTGACGCCGGACAAGGTTCGGCTGGCCACCTTTGAAGGTCTTGGTGCCGAGCCTGCGCCGCTGTCGTTTGGCGAGCTCTATTCCGCGCTGCAACAAGGCCTGTTCGACGCACAGGAAAACCCGCTTTCGATCATCCATTCGGCATCGTTCTTTGAGGTGCAGAAATACGTCTCGCTCTCCGAGCACATCTGGGGCGCGGCGACACTGACCATGTCGAACGCGACCTGGAACAAGATCTCGCCCGAGGATCAGGAGATCGTCATGGACGCCGCCACCACCTGGGGCCTGAAGCAGCGTGACATGGTTGCCGCCGCGAACGACGAGCTGATTGCCCAGCTGGAAGAAGAGGGCATGGCGTTCAACGAGGTCGACAAAGCCGCCTTTATCGAGGCGGTCGAGCCGATCTGGGAAAGCCAGAAGGATGTCTATGGCGAAGAGCTTCTGACGATCCTCGACCAGTACCGTAAATGACCCTGCGGCCTGAAATAGCAGAAGTTGCATCGGTGGAGCCGGTGCAACTTTACGACTTCTCGCAGAAGGTGCTGTTTTCGCCTGCGGCGCGTGGCGAGGGCTATATCAAGCTCTCCGTGACGACAGGCAAGAAGGGCGCGACATCGATCGCGCACAGTCATCCTCGCGACGAGGTGACGCTCACGCTCAGGGGCGAGGCGATCCTGCGGGCCGGGGGCGCGGAATACCACATGACCGAGGGCACCGCAGTGCGCCTGCCGCCGGGACTGGATCACACGGTCGAGGTGATTTCCGACGAATGGGTCGTCGTGGCGGCCTATTGCGATGAATGCACGCTGTGCCGTGGCTCGGAAGGGGTCTTGAAGCAATGAGACTTGCGAACGGGTCGCTGCGCGCGGCCAGCTTGATTGACCGGGCGGCGCGCTGGTGTGGCGCGATGCTGGTCGCCGGGTTTGCGGCGATGGTCGTCTACGTCGTCATCTCGCGTTACCTGTTCTCCTCGACCCCACGCTGGGCCGAGGAGCTGCCTCGGCTGGCGCTGGTCTGGCTGACCTTCGTGGGCGCGATCTCGGGCTTCGTGCGCGGCACGCATTTCCGCGCCGGGTTGCTTGACCTGGTGGCGATGCCCGCGCCGCTGCGCAAGGGGCTTGCCGTTCTCGCATGGCTGGCGAGTTTCGTGTTCCTCGCGGTGCTCATCTGGACCGGCTGGACACTCACCGGGATCACCTGGTCGCACGAGACCACCGCGCTTTCGCTACCGGTTGGCCTGTTCTACCTCTCGTTGCCGATTTGCTGCGGCCTTGCCCTCCTGGGGCTCATCCTGAAAGGCGGCCGGACATGAGCCTCGCCCTTGCACTTCTTCTCGTTGTCTTCGTGGTGCTCGTGCTGCTGGATGCGCCCATCGCCGTCGCGCTCGGCCTGTCGTCGATGTTCTATCTGCTGATCGCCGATGCCGCGCCGATGATCGTGGTTGCGCAGCGCGCGGTCGCGGGGATCAACAGCTTCACGCTTCTCGCCATTCCGCTGTTCCTGCTGGCGGGACTTTTGATGGTTCATGGGGGGCTTGCACCTCGGATCATTGCGCTCTGCTCGGCGCTGATCGGGCGGAGGACCGGAGGCTTGGCGATGGTGATGATCATCGCCTGCATGATGTTTGGCTCGCTCTCGGGGTCGGGCGTGGCTGACGTGGTGGCCATCGGTACGATGATGCTGCCCGCGATGAAGGATCAGGGGTATGCGCCCGGGTTCTCGGCCTCGGCCCTGGGCTGCGCGGGATCGCTCGGCACCGTCATCCCGCCCTCGATCGTGCTGATCGTCTATGGCACCGCCACCAACAGTTCGATCGGGCAACTGTTCGTCGCCGCGATCCTGCCCGGCATCCTGCTCGGCCTTGGCCTGATGCTGGTGGCCTGGTGGATCTCCCGCCGCAATGGCTGGCAGGGCGGGGAGCCGTTTTCCTGGGGCGAGCTTGGCCGCGCCGCCAAGGGCTCGATCCTGGCCATGCTGGCGCCGATCATCATCGTCGGCGGCATTCGTCTTGGCATCTTCACCCCGACCGAGGCCGCCGGGATCGGCGTTGCCTATGCGTTGTTCATCGGGGTCTTCGTCTATCGCGCGCTGTCACTGTCCACGCTGACGCGGCTGCTGCGCGAAACCACCGAAATGACCGGCGTGATCCTTCTGGTCATCGCCTCAGCCTCTGTCTTCGGCTGGATCCTCGCCGCCGAACAGGTGCCGCAGATGGCCGTGAACGGCATCACCCAAGCCACCGAGAGCGCGACCGTCGCGCTTCTGATGATGATGGCGGTCCTGCTGATCCTCGGAACCTTCATGGAGAGCATCGCGATCATCCTGATCCTTGCGCCGGTGTTCCTCCCGATCCTTGGCCACTACGGCATCGACCCGGTCTATTTCGGCATCCTTCTGACCATCAACCTTGCCATCGGGGCCAATACGCCGCCTCTGGGCATCGACCTGATGGCCGCCTGCCGGGTTGGTGAGATCCCGCTCAGCGCGTCGTTCAAGTACCTGATCCCGTTTCTTGGCGTGATGGTCGGGGTGCTGCTGCTGCTCGTCCTCTTCCCCGCGCTGATCACCGATCTCCCCGGAATCCTGTTCTGATCCCGGCTCCGAAAGAAGGTTTCCCATGCCGATAACCCCCGATACCCGCGTCGACCTTGACCGTTTCTGGTCCACCATTGAGGCCTCTGGAGAGATCGGCAAAGGCCGCCCCGGCGGTCTGTCGCGCCTGACGCTCGGCGATGCCGACCGCGAGATGCGCGACCTGTTTCGCGCGTGGTGCGAAGAGGCGGGCCTGAGCGTCGAGGTGGACGCCGCAGGCAATATCTTTGGCCGCCGCGACGGCACGGAGAACGACCTGCCGCCGATCCTGATCGGCAGTCATCTGGACACCCAGATCAATGGCGGGCGGTTCGACGGGATCGCCGGCGTGCTGGCCGGGCTGGAAGTGATCCGCAGCCTGAACGACGCGGGTCATGTTACCAAACGCCCGATCGTCGTGGTCGACTGGACGAATGAGGAAGGCGCGCGGTTTTCGCCACCAATGGTCGCCTCTGGCTGCTTCGTCGGCAAGTATGACATCGACTGGGTCCATGATCTTGTCGCCGATGACGGGGCGCGGTTCGGAGATGAGCTCGAGCGGATCGGCTACAAGGGCGCGAAGGCCTGCAAGGCGGGTGAGATCGACGCCTATTTCGAGCTGCATATCGAGCAGGGGCCGATCCTGGATGCCGAAAAGCGGCAGGTCGGCATCGTGACCGGCGGGTATCCGGTGCGGGGGATGCGGGCGTCTTTCGCCGGCCAGACCTCGCATACCGGGCCGACCCCGATGGATCTGCGCAAGAACGCGCTGGCTGCAGGCGCGCGCTGGCTGACCGCCGTGGATGACATCGGCTGGGACTTCGCGGTGCATGACGGCAAGGCGACGGCGGCGCGGCTCACAGCCTGGCCCAACAAGGCCGGCATCCTGTCGGACACGGCCGAGGCCGTCTGTGACGTACGCCACCCCGACCCGATCACCACCCGCGTGATGGCGGAAAAGATGCGCCGGGCGCTTTACGAATCCGCTGCCCGCTGTGGCTGTGAAGCGCGGATTGAGGATGAATGGGAATGGGGCGGCGACATCTTCGATCAGGAGATGATCGACGGCATCCGGGATGAAGCGATCCGCATGGAGTTCAACTGGCGCGACATCGAAAGTCAGGCGGGCCACGACGCCTATTTCCTTGCCACCCATTGCCCGACGGCGATGATCTTCACGCCCTGCGAAAACGGCATCACTCACAACAACGAGGAAAACTGCACGCCCGAGAGCTTCGTGGCCGGACTCAACATCCTCCTGCACGCGGTCGTCAAGCGGGCCGACCGATGACCTAGCGCTCAGGGTCCTTGGATCCGGCGGAATGGCGCTTCGGGATCTGGCGGCGGCAAAGCTTGCCGCCGCTCAGACCATATCGGGGTAGAGCGCCAGCAGCTCTTCGATCGTCTGAACGAATTTCCGCTCTGACGCGGACAGTTTCTCGGCCGCGGCATGGACCAGGTAGACATCCGCCCCGATCGGCTCGTCGGTGATCTTCAGCGGCCAGAGTTCGCCGCGTCGGATGTCGTCCTGGGCGACGGCCAGGGGCAGGATACCGATGCCCATGCCGTTGACGATCATCCGCCGTACCTCCTCGGTGTTGGTGCTCAGCCCGTTGATCCGATTGCCGAGCCGTGTCCCTTCGCGCAGGACCGACATCGGCTCCAGCCCCATGCCCTCGGTGGCGCAGGCGAAGGAAATGAACGGCTCTTGCCGAAGGTCGCGCAATTCCACCGTTTCCTTCCCGAACAGCGGATGCTCAGCGCCGCAAAACACTCGGAATTCCTCGCGGAAAAGACGGATCGACGGCAGGTTGACCAGCGGCCTGGCCAGCAGGCAGAATCCCAACTGCACGTGGCCCTGCTGGATCATGCGAACGATGGCCTGGCTGTTTTGCACTTCGCTTTTGAAGATCACCGATGGGTGACGGTGGTGAAAAAGACGCATTGCCTCGTCGATCAGCGGCGACACCAGGTTCGAGATGATCTGGTAGCGGACCTGCCCGCGCTCCTCGGTCTCGGCGTCGCGTACCAGGAGTGAAATCCGCTCGGCGCTGTGAAAGATGTCGCGGCATTCCTGGAAAATCTTGTCGCCGCGCGTTGTCAGCTCGAAATGGCGGCTGTCTCTGAAGACCAGTTGGCAATCGAGCTGGGCCTCGAGCTTCTGCAGGGCATTGCTGACAGAGGGTTGGCTGAGGCCGAGCCGCCGCGCGGCCTTCGTGATGCTCCGCTCCTCGGAGATCATGTAGAACACGCGCAGAAGGTTCCAGTTCAGGTCGGCTTGACTGATGCTGTCCATGCTGGCGGTTCCGGTGTCGTCGGGTGATATGGGAGGTACCTGTGCGTGTTTCAGTCCGAAAATAGCAAGGAGCTATCATAGAGATTGGCTGGTTCTATGCCCAGCATCTGTGCGGACCTCTTGTGCGGGGATAAGATTGCCGAAGTTTTCATCAGAAAGAAAGTCACATGAGCATCACACGCCTTCACCCCGGCCCCCGCATGAGCCAGGCCGTCATCCACAATGGCACTGTCTATCTGGCCGGTCAGGTCGGCACGCCCGGCGCGGACGTGGCCAGCCAGACCCGCGATTGCCTCGACGCGATCGATGCGCTCCTGGAAGAGGCCGGCACGGACAAGTCCAAGCTGCTGCAGGTCATCATCTGGCTGGCAGACATGGCCGATTTTCAGGAGATGAACACGGTCTACGATGCCTGGGTCGATCCCGCCAACCCCGCGGCGCGCGCCTGTGGCGAAGCCAAGCTGGCCACGCCCGACTACAAGGTGGAGTTCATCGTCACCGCGGCGGTCTGATCGCCTTTCCAATCCGGAGGTTATGCGAGTCATAACCTCCGGCTATTTGCTCTTTGCCCGCTCCTGCGGCTTCCTTGCCAGAACCTTCGCGACGTCAGGACAGGGGAATGCCGGCAACACGCGATCTCTCGGACATCGAAACCGCGACACTGGGACTTTTTCTTGAAACCGGTTTCATGGCGCCGTCGATTCAGGGTTTGGATCTGCAGGCGCGTGTGTGCGGCCCGGCACTGACGATCCGGATGTCGGGAGATGACGGCGCCCCGCTGGTCGAGGCCCTGTCCGGGGCCAGACCCGGCCAAGTGATCGTGATCGACCGCTGTGGTGATCTCCGCCACGCCTGCTGGGGTGCGGTGACCTCCGCTGCTGCGCAGGCCCGTGGTGTTGTCGGTTCCGTGATCGACGGCTTCGTCATGGACCGGTCCGCTATCCTTGCCGCGAATTTCCCGGTCTGGTGCCGGGGCCGCTCGCCCATAACCACGAAGCCGCGTGGACTGGGCGGCGAAGTGAACGTCGCCGTCAATTGCGGCGGCCTGGCCGTGCGCCCCGGCGACATTGTGCTGGTCGATGAAAACGGCGTTGTCGTGCTCGATCCTGCCAAGGCCGCCGATCACGTGGCGCGCGCCCGCCAGATGCAGACAGACGAGACCGCCATTCTGGCCCGCCTGAAGGCCGGCGAGACGATGGCCGAGATTACACGAGCGCGCGCTACTTGAAGCGCGACTTCCATGACCCGGGTCAGGGGGGCACCGGCCGGTTCCTCCAGCCGAGGCATTTGTGGGGTGTGCGTGTTGCAACCAAGTAGAAATGTCACCGGGCTTGCAAAGCAGAAGTGTCACTCTGAGTGCTGTCGGCAGCAAAGCCTGACAGGGCGTAGACCTCAATTATCGCAGCCCTGGCTGGCTTTGCGGGCTGCGTTTCGCTTGCGGTCTACGAGGGTGTTCCAGCCGTTGTTGCGGCGTCCGTTCTTCCGGTATCCGTTTCGCGCACTTTCCGGGCGCACCTCGGCGCTGGCGGCGGCTTTATCCTGCTCTGCCTTGATGTGGGCAAGGACGGCACTGAGATGCTTGTTGTCCGTTATCGCCGCGTGTGTGACGCGCTGCTGATGCGGATCGAAGATGGTGCAGGGCAGGGCGATGCCATTGTGCCGAACCTGGATGCGCCCGTCGGAGAACTCGTAGGTGTCAGCGTATTTGCCGACAAGACCGCGCGTCAGATCGTTGACTTCCAGCCGGATGCGCTTGTGGTCGTACTTCAGGGTCAGATCTTTGCTGACATAGCGTTTGTTGCGCAGACAGAAGATCTCGGCCAGCCGATCCGGTGCGACGTTCAACGCACGATGCAAATTATCCGGTCGGGCAGCTGGCTTGGCGAACCTGTCGTTATAGCGCTCCATGAAGCGAGGGAGGAAGGCATTTGCGGCCTTCATGCCCGAGATGCCCGCGATGCGCAGCTCTTTGACCAGGCGATCCTGTAATGTCCGGTTCGCACGTTCCACTCGACCCTTGGCCTGGCTGGTATTGGCGCACAATATCTCGATCTGGAGTTCTGCCAGAGCGCGTCCGAACTGGGTCATGCCGGTCATGTGCTCGCTGGGTTTTGGCACGCGAAAGACCGTGTGTTTGTCGCTGTAGAACGCAACGGGGCGGCCATGTGTCG
>Ga0115012_10000177_pt1 | contig 37471 bp, 31 predicted proteins | sample TroAtlMetagenome_FD_88706 | JGI IMG/M metagenome (GOLD analysis project Ga0115012, IMG submission 88706) | Marine eukaryotic phytoplankton communities from Atlantic Ocean - Tropical Atlantic ANT10 Metagenome | ecosystem: Environmental > Aquatic > Marine > Oceanic | place: Tropical Atlantic... | reverse complement strand
AGCGCCAAGAGGGGGCTGGCCCCCTGCAACTGGCAGCGAGGACTGGCCTTGATACGAGGAGGCGCTTTCGGGGCCGTGCGTCCCGCCTCAGCGCATCCAGAAGCCCTCGCGCTTGAGCCGGTTGCGAAACCCCTGCTCGCGCCGGGGCAGGTCGTCGCGATCGAACAGCGCCCGCGCCTTGCGCCCCCGCCCCTGGTAGACCATGCGCTTGATCGGCTCGTATTGCTTCAGCACCTTCTTGATACGGTTCGGCGCGGTGATTTCCTCGAGCCAGTCCACCACCGCGTCGCTTTCGCGCGCGTAGAGCAGTGGCAGCGTGCGGTAATGGCAGCTCACCGCGCCGTCGATGAGCCCGTCCGGCAGCGTGTCGCGCCCGCCGCCAAAGGACTGGATCACCAGCGGCAAGGCCACCTGGTCGAGCCACGGATCGAGGCTCTGACAGACCAGCTCGGGCGGCGGGTCGTCGCGGATTGCGAGCGCATAGTCCAAGAAGCGCTGCCCGAAGCGGCGCGGGCAGGCGCCGAAGAAGAAACCTGCGTTGAAGTAGAGGTAGCGCTGCCAGTACTCGTCGGGCCAGCCCAGATCGAGAGTGCTCTCGAAATCAAGACCGAAGCGGTCGTAGAGCGCCTTCCAGGTCTCGGTATATCCGGGGCCGTAGAGCTCGATCTGCGGCCAGGTGCCTTCGCGCCGGAGCGATGCGGTCGGGCGCGCGAAGTCGAACGGCACGCGGGCCAAGTCGTCGAGGATCAGCGTGTCGGTGTCGAAGAACACGAAGGGCTCGCCCTCCGGCATGGAGAGCAGTGCCTCGATCTTGTTGCCATAGGCGTAGGCGGCACCGAAATGCCGGCTCTCGAAGGGCAGGATCTCGGCGCCTTGTGCCTCGAGCAGCGCGCGCAGCTCGGGATCGTCGATGCGCGGATCGAGTGGCCAGAGATCGCCGGGCTGCGGCTCGGCGACGTAGAGCCTGGCGCGGCGCGCGGGCGTGGTGAGCGCCAGCGACAGGGCGAAGAGCAGCGCCTCGTATTGCAGACGTCCGGCCTGGCCCACGATCATCACGTTGACCGGGCCAGCGCCCTCGCTCGTTCCTGTGCCGATCATGTCGCTGCGCGCGCCCCGCTTGTTTTGCCTGCACTATAGGCAGGGCGGGGCGCGCCGGGAACCCGGGGTGTGCCCCTCAGAGCGGGATCGCCTCCAGCACCTGCGGCTCGATGACCTGAACGCCGGGCAGGCCCGCGGCCAGCGCCTCGGCCGACTGCGCGAGCGCCGGGAAGGTGCGGTAATGCATGGGGATCACGGTCTTGAAGTCGAAGTAGGTCTTCGCGGCCCAGGCTGCCATCTCCATGTCCATGGTGTAGTAGCCGCCGGCGCTGAGGATACCGATGTCGGGCTTGTAGTAGGCGCCGATCCAGCTCATGTCGGCCATGATCGTGGTATCGCCCGAGAAGTAGATCGTCTTGCCCTCGCCGCGGATGATGAAGCCGGTTTCCATACCGGTGTACTGGGCGACGCCATCGACCACCATAGACGAGCTGTGCGAGGCGGGCACCATGCTGACCGAGACCTTGCCGAACTGCGCCGTGCCGCCCTTGTTGAAGGCCTGGCCCGCCACCGCGCCCTGGCTCTCGAGCAGGTTGACCAGTTCGAAGATGCCCGAAACCGGCAGCGACCTGTCTTTCGAGAGCTGGACGCAGTCGTTGGTGTGGTCGAAATGACCGTGGGTCATCAGGATTTGCGTGGCGCCGTCCAAGGCCTCCTCGATGCGCTCGTCGGGCATCATCGGATTGCCGGTGACCCACGGGTCGATCAGAAGAACCTGATCTTCGATCTCGATGCGGAAGCTGCCATGCCCAAGCCATATGAGTTTCATGAATCCATCCTTGTTTGAATGCGTCTGCCCGGAGCCTAGCGCAGGATGAGGAGGGGTAAAGGGGGCCAGCCCCCTCTTGGCCTGCGGCCAATTCACCCCCGAGGTATTTTTGAACCAAAGAAGTCAGAAGCGCCGCGCCCCTGGCTTCTCTTCGTCAAAAATACTCCCGCCGGAGGCAGGCCGTTCCCGCCCGCCCGTGCGGCGCGTCAGAAAGGAGCGCAGCGCCGGTCCGGAGAGAAACGAGACGACGGATATTGTGGGGCGCCCCGCAATGGCCTAGGCCTATGGTCGAGGGATCATCAGGGAGGATTTCATGACACACGGCTTCGATACGCTGCAGGTGCACGCGGGCGCCCGGCCCGACCCGGCCACCGGCGCGCGGCAGACCCCGATCTACCAGACCACCGCCTACGTGTTCCGCGATGCCGATCACGCGGCGGCGCTCTTCAACTTGCAGGAGGTCGGCTACATCTACTCCCGCCTGACCAATCCGACGGTGGCGGCGCTGCAGGAGCGGGTCGCGACGCTCGAGGGTGGCGCGGGCGCGGTGTGCTGCTCTTCGGGCCACGCGGCGCAGATCATGGCGCTCTTCCCGCTGATGGGTCCGGGGCTCAACATCGTCGCTTCCACAAGGGCTTATGGCGGAACGATCACCCAGTTCAGCCAGACCATCAAGCGCTTTGGCTGGTCGTGCAAATTCGTCGATTTCGACGATCTCGGCGCCGTCGAGGCCGCGATCGACGACAACACCCGCGCGGTGTTCTGCGAGAGCATCGCCAACCCGGGCGGCTACATCACCGATCTCGATGCCATCGCCGCCATCGCCGACAAGGCCGGGCTGCCGCTGATCGTCGACAACACCTCGGCCACGCCCTACCTGTGTCGACCGATCGAGCATGGCGCCACGCTGGTGGTGCATTCGCTGACCAAGTACATGACCGGCAACGGCACGGTGACCGGCGGCGCGGTGATCGACTCGGGCACGTTCGACTGGTCCGCCTCGGGCAAGTTCCCCTCTCTCTCCGAACCCGAGCCCGCCTATCACGGGCTCAAGTTCCACGAGACCTTCGGCTCGCTCGCCTTCACCTTCCACTCCATCGCCATTGGCCTGCGCGATCTCGGCATGACGATGAACCCGCAAGGCGCGCATTACACGCTGATGGGCATCGAGACCCTGAGCCTGCGGATGCAGAGACACGTGGAGAACGCCCAGCGCGTTGCGGCCTGGCTGGAGAACCATCCGGCGGTCGAGCGGGTGACCTATGCCGGTCTGCCCTCCTCGCCCTACAATGACCGCGTCGCCAAGATCTGCCCCAACGGGGCCGGTGGGCTGTTCACCGTGGCGCTCAAGGGCGGCTACGAGAGTTGCACGAAATTCGTCGATGCACTGCAGATCTTCAGCCACGTGGCCAATCTCGGCGATGCGCGCAGCCTGGTGATCCACTCGGCCTCGACCACCCACCGCCAGCTCAGCGAGGAGCAGCAGATCGCCGCCGGAGCGGCGCCGAACGTGGTGCGGATCTCGATCGGCATCGAGGATCCGGAGGACCTGATCGCAGATCTCGATCAGGCGCTCGCGCAGGCCGGCTGATCGCGCGTCACGTCTGGGACGAAGGGGGAAGCGCCGCGGCGCTTCCCCCTTTTCACGTCGGACCTAGTCGGCGAGTTCGAACACCATGGTCACCCGGGCATTGATCGTGGATTCGCCCGTGGCGATCGGCGCCGCAGCCACTCGGGCCTCCATCATCGGCATCGGAGACGGCGCGTAGCCGCCGCCGGACTCGGAGATCGACAGCACCGGACCGAGCGTGACCCCGGCTGCCTCGGCCAGCACCTTCGCCCGCTCCATCGCATCTGCCACGGCGTCGCGCCGGGCGGCCTCGCTCACCGGGTCGGGATCCTGCAGGCCAAAGCTCAGCCCCGAGAGGCGGTTGGCGCCATCCTCGGTCACCGCGCCCAGCACCGCGCCAAGCTGATCGAGGTCGCGCACCCGCACCGTCAGCCGGTTCGACGCCTCGTAGCCGGTGATCTCGCGCGGGCGGTCGGAATCATGGGCGTTCCAAATCGGCTGCAGCCCGACATCCGAGGTCTGCCGGTCGCGCGCGGCAATCCCCATGGCATCGAGCCGGGCGAGAATCGCCCCGGCGACCTCGGACGCCTCGTTCATCGCGACGCCAGGGTCGGGGTTCTGCGCACTCACGCCGAGGCTGACCGTGGCCATGTCTGGCACGGCGACGGCCTCTCCCTCGCCCGTGACGGTGAGCTTCGGCGCGCTGTCCTGCGCATGGCCGGCGCCTGCCGACAAAATGAGCGTGCAGGCGGTGATCAGGGCCAGACGACGCATGGGATCCTCCTCGGGACTGGTAAAGATATCGTCAACATCGGGCCTCGAGCCCCATGTCGCAAGGCTCTGCGCCGCAAGCTTTCTTCCGCTCGGCGGAAGGCTGCTGTAGTCTGCAATGCGAGGGCTGGAGACTCCCACAAACAGCCGAGCAGTGGTAGAGACCGGACATGGTACCGAATTTCGCGCTTTCCCTGTCCTTTGACGGCATCGCTCTGCTTCGGCGGGCGGTCACCGGCTGGATGCAGATCGACCGTGTGGCCTTTGACGACGCCGAGCTGGACCAGTCGCTGGCGGCGCTGCGCGACCGCGCCACGGCCCTGTCCGCCGATGGCGCGCAGGTGCTTCTGGTGCTGCCGAGCGAACAGGTCCGCTTTCTCGACATCGCCGATCCGGGACCGGACGACGCCGCCCGCGAGGCCGCCGTGCGGGCGGCGCTCGATGGCGCGACGCCTTACGCGGTCGATGAATTGCGCCATGACTGGACGCTGAAGGGCGACAGGCTCTGCGCGGCCGCGGTGGCTCTGGAAACGCTCGACGAGGCCGAGAGCTTCGTGCAGGCACACGGCTTCACGGCGATGGCCTTCACCACGGTGCCGCCAGACGGCGCGTTCGAGGGCACGGTCTGGTTCGGCACCGCACCGGGCTGGAGTGGCGCCACGCCCGAGCGCCTTCGGACACCGATCGAGATCGTAGATGCCACGCCCGATGCACCCTGGGCCGCAGCGGCCAAACGCGCGTCGGAGACCGTGCCAGAGACCCCAGAGACCATGCCAGAGACGGCCGCCACCGAGGCGTCCGCGGCTGAACAGGACACGCCCGACGCCACCGACGGGCCGGATCTCTCCGCGCCGGATCGCGCGATCGCGCCCGAGACACCTGTTGCGGATCTCCCCGACGGCAGCCCCGTAGCGCCCGACAGGGCGCCGGAACCGGCTGCGCCCGAGACCCAGCCGAGCTTCGGCAGCGGCACTTTCGGCCCGGGCGGCGAGGCACGCAGCGATGCGGACGTGCCGCCGCTGCCGGCATCTCGCACCGTGTTGCCGACCCCGTCCGCCACCACCGAACAGCCCGCCGCCCCGAGCTTCTCGAGCATCAGGGCCAGCCGCGTGCCGCCCAAACCCGCCACCGCACCCGCCCTGAGCGCAGCGCCAGAGGCGCCCGCGCCGGGCAGCGCACCAGCGCTCAGGGCAGAGGCCCCGGCCGGCGCGACCACGCCGCGCAGCGCTGCCGCCAAGCCGGAAACGGCGCGAAAGACGCCCGACAAGGGCTTGAAACAAAAGCTGAAAGCGGAAGGGCCGGCCGCAACCGGGGAGCCAAGCAAACCCGCCAAACCCGCGCGCGACCCGCTTCAGGTTGCCGCCATGCGGCGCAACCGCGGTGAGGATCCCGGCCCCGCCACGGCGCAGGTCAGCGCGGCCGCCGCCGTCGACCCTGAGGAAGAGCGCCGCAGAATGACGGTGTTCGGCGCCCGCGGCCAAGAGGTCGGTGGCAAGCCACGCTTCCTCGGCCTGATGCTGACCGCGGCGCTGCTGCTGTTTCTCGCCGGGGTCGCCGCCTGGGCCTCGGTGTTCTTGGAGGACGGCATCTCGGGGCTGTTCCAGAGCACCGATGACAATACCGCCATCGCCGAGAGCGCCCCCGCCGAGGCGGTCCCCGACACTGCCCCTCCCGCCGAAGCGGGAAGGCTGGCGGAGGCAGAGCCAGAGGCGCCCGTTGCGCCCGAGACGAAGCTGGAAACCGCCGCCCTGAGCACCGATCCAGCGCCAGAGCCACAGCCGGAGGTTGAGCCCGGGCCCGAGCTCGAGGCGGCAGCCCCGCCTGCCGAATCCGCGCCCGTCCCCGAGGCGGTGTCGCCCGAAGAGGCGGCGGCGAGCTATGCTGCGACCGGTATCTGGCAACGCGCCCCGACCGCCCCGCGCCAGCCCGGCGGCGACGATGTCGATGCGGTCTACATCTCGTCCGTCGATCCCGCCGTCGGGCAGTTCGACGCCATCGCCCTGCCCGCGGCGCCGGGTCTCAACGACGATATCGCGCTCGAGCCCGTGCGCCTGCCACCCGGCCCCGACACCCGCTTCGACCTCGATCCAAGCGGGCTGGTCCGGGCCACGCCCGAGGGCGCGATCTCGCCCGACGGGCACCGCGTCTTCACCGGCCCGCCGCCGCAACGCCCGCCGCGTCGGGCCCCCGCCGAGGCTGCGCCCGAGACCGGCGAGACCGAGGCGCGGGACAGCGCCACGGAGGATGCGTTGCGCGCCGTGCGCCCGCTGGACCGTCCGGAAGATCTGATCGAGCAGGCCGAGCGTGCGAACCTCGGCGGCATCTCCCGCTCTGAACTGGCCGACAAGCGACCCGTGCTCCGGCCGGCCAGCGTGACGGCGCAGGCCGAGGCGGTCGTCCCGGTCGCTCCGGTGTCCGAAGACATCGCGACCGCGGTGGAAGAGGCGCTCGAGGAGCCAGACGTGCCAACCGGCACCGCACAGGCGGTGGCGAGCTCGCTCGAACCGCAGATCCGCCCCGGCAACATGTCGAGCCTCGTGCAACAGGCGGCCCGCCGCGCTCCGCAGCCGTCCCAGACCGCCAGCGCCGCACCGGTGCGCGTGCAGCCCGGCCCCCGGGTGCCGCAGAACGCCAACGTGGCGCGCGAAGCCACCACGGCGAACCAGATCAACCTGCGTGACATGAACCTGATCGGCGTCTTCGGCAGCGCCTCGAACCGACGCGCGCTGGTGCGGCTGTCGAACGGGCGGCTGCAGAACGTCAAGGTCGGCGACCGGCTCGATGGCGGCCGGGTCGCGGCGATCGGCGAAGATGAGCTGCGACTGACCAAGAGCGGGCGCAACATCGTGCTGCGCATGCCGCGCGGCTGACGCCTCCCGGCTGGGAAGCCACGTTTCAACCTAACACTTTGGACCGCGTCCCTTGAGGCCGGTCCGCTAGAACGGCACGTCGTTCTCGGCGTGCACGAAGCGCGCCACCACCTTCTTGACCCCGGCCTTCTCGAAATCGATCTCGAGCTTGTCGCCCTCGATGCCGATCACCGCGCCGTAGCCGAATTTCTGGTGGAACACGCGCTGCCCGGTCTCGAAGGCCGAGACCGCCTGAAGGTCGATCACCGTGTTGCGGCTCTCGCGCGGCTGGCTCATCGGGCGCTGGCCCGAGCGCTCCTGCAGCCGCTTCCAGCCCGGCGAATTGTAGACATTGGCCTCGGCGGCGCGGCTCTCGAGCCCCGATCCGGCACCATAGGGCGCCGCGGCGCCGAAGCCGCCGCCGTAGAGCCCCGGCGGGGTCAGCACCTCGACATGCTGCTCGGGCAGCTCGTCGATGAAGCGCGACGGCAGCGCGCTCTGCCACTGGCCAAAGACCCGGCGGTTGCCGGCAAAGGAAATGGTGCAAAGCTGCTCGGCCCGGGTGATGCCGACATAGGCCAGACGGCGCTCTTCCTCGAGCCCCTTCTGGCCGCTCTCGTCCATCGAGCGCTGCGACGGGAACAGCCCGTCCTCCCAGCCCGGCAGGAACACCGCCGGGAATTCGAGCCCCTTGGCCGCGTGCAGGGTCATGATCGAGACCTTGGCGCCGCTCTCCTCGGTCTCGTTGTCCATGATCAGCGCCACGTGTTCGAGGAAGCCCTGCAGGTTCTCGAACTGCTCGAGCGCCTTGACCAGCTCCTTGAGGTTCTCGAGCCGGCCCGGTGCCTCGGGCGTCTTGTCGTTCTGCCACATCGCGGTGTAGCCGCTCTCGTCGAGGATCATCTCGGCGAGTTCCATGTGGGTCATGCGCGGTGTGCCACGCCGGGTCTCGCCCACGGTGAGCGGTTCCTCGTCGTCGATCACCGCGTCCTCGATGCCGTCATCGGGCACCTCTCCGCCACGCAGCACCGGGCCGAGCATGGCCTCGCGCCAACGCGCGAGGTTCTCGCAGAGCTGGCGCAGGTGGCCGCCGCCCTTGCCCTTGATCCGGCCCTCGTCGACCGCGATGCGCGCCCCGTCGAGCAGCGACACGCCGAACTCGCGCGCGGTGTGCTGGATCAGCTGCTGCGCCTTGTCGCCAAGGCCGCGCTTGGGGGTGTTGACGATGCGCTCGAAGGCGAGGTCGTCATCGGGCGAGACCACGAGGCGGAAATAGGCCATGGCATCGCGGATCTCCATGCGCTCGTAGAAGCGCGGGCCACCGATGACCCGGTAAGGCAGGCCGATGGTCAGGAAGCGATCCTCGAAGGAGCGCATCTGGTGCGAGGCCCGCACCAGAAGCGCCATGTCGTCGAGCGATTTGGGATCAAGCCCGCGGGTGCCCTTCTGGAGCGACTCGATCTCCTCGCCGATCCAGCGGGCCTCTTCCTCGCCGTCCCAGTGGCCGATCAGGCGGACTTTCTCTCCGCCCTCCGCGGCGGTCCAGAGCTCCTTGCCGAGCCGGCCCTCGTTGCCCCGGATCACCCCGCCTGCGGCAGCGAGGATATGCTCGGTCGATCGGTAGTTCTGCTCGAGCCGAACGACGTGGGCGCCTGGGAAGTCCTTTTCGAACCGCAGAATGTTGCCCACCTCGGCGCCGCGCCAGCCATAGATCGACTGGTCGTCATCGCCGACGCAGCAGATGTTCTTGTGCCCGCCCGCCAGCAGCCGCAGCCACAAGTACTGCGCCACGTTGGTGTCCTGATACTCGTCCACGAGGATGTAGCGGAACCAGCGCTGGTACTGCTCGAGAATGTCGGGATGGGCCTGGAAGATCGTCACCACATGCAGCAGCAGGTCGCCGAAATCGCAGGCGTTCAGCTCGCGCAGGCGAGTCTGGTACTGCTCATAGAGCTCGGTGCCGCGGTGGTTGAAGGCCGAGGCCTCCGACGCTGGCACCTTCGAGGGTGTCCAGGCGCGGTTCTTCCAGTGGTCGATCAGCCCCGAGAGCTGCCGTGCCGGCCAGCGCTTTTCGTCGATATTGTTGGCTGCGAGCAACTGCTTGAGCAGTCGGATCTGGTCGTCGGTGTCGAGGATGGTGAAGTTCGACTTCAGCCCCGCAAGCTCGGCGTGGCGGCGCAGCAGCTTGACGCAGATGGCGTGGAAGGTGCCAAGCCACGGCATCCCCTCGATCTGCTGGCCGAGCAGCCGGCCCACCCGGGTCTTCATCTCGCGCGCGGCCTTGTTGGTGAAGGTCACCGACAGGATCTCGTTCGGGCGCGCCTTGCCGCTCACCAGCAGGTGCACGATGCGCGAGGTCAGCGCCTTGGTCTTGCCGGTGCCGGCCCCGGCCAGCATCAGCACCGGCCCGTCGAGCCGTTCGACTGCCTCGCGCTGCGCCGGGTTCAGATCGTCGAGATAGGGCGCCGGGCGCGCGGCCATGGCGCGCGCGGACAGCGAAGCGCCTTCGAAGGCGTCCATGTCATCGAAACTGCTCATGCCGCCAATCTAGCGGTTGCGCCACCGGATGGAAAGACGGCGTTCGCGCAATGTTCTCACCAATCTTTTGCAATTGGCAGCGCCGCGCCGCACATCGCGTCAGACCGCCAGCGGCGCGCGGCGGTTGCGGCGGTGGCGCAGCACCAGACGCTTGGCGCGCGGCCCCTCGAGCAGCGGGCGCGAGGCCCGCGGTCCGAGCATGGCCAGCTCGGGGAACAGCGTCAGAACCTCGTCGCGCAGCGCCTCTGGCAGCCCGCCGAATGCACGGTCGCCGAGATAGAGCGATTCCGTTGGGGCGCCCTCGGCCAACACGATCTCGTGCCGGTCGAAGAGCAGGTGATAATACGCCACCCCCTCCGGGCCGATCTGGGTGATGCCCTTGAGGTGGCGCAGCTGCCGCGCCGCAACCAGCACCTCGGGCGTGCCGCACATGCGTTCGGCGATCCTCGAGCGCAGCAGCAGCCGGTGCTGCGGCGACACCACGAGATCGCGCCGTGGCAGCCCCTGCCCCAGCGCGCCAGCGCGGATGCGCATCGGGCACAGCCGCGGCATGTCGCGCAGATCCCGCGCGCTCAGCACGCGGCGCCCGACGAAGCGCAGCGCCTGGTCTCCGGAGTCGAGCGTCCGCACGAGATCCCCCGGGCGCAGATCCTCCACGGCGACCTCGCCGCGCGGCGTGGCGATGCGCGTGCCGTGGGCGAAGCACATCACCACGCCATTGCTGTCGGTCAGTTGCGCGTCGTTGCCGATGCCGTCCTGACTGCCGTAGTCGGTATAATTGCTGTCGGTGGTGAAATTCGCCTGATTCGGCGTGCCGTCGAGATCATCGCCGTCGATCTGGGTGAGATCCGTGCCCGGCTGATAGACGCCGGCTGCGCCCGCCACGTATTGCCCGGTGCTGGCGTCCCAGGCGCGCGAGATCGCCACGCCCACCGGATCGTCCTCGATGTAGAGGCCGGTGATGCGGTAGTAGTAGCCGGTGTCGGGATCGACGGTGATCACCTCCCAGTCAGCCTCGACCGTGGAGCCCGCAGCGAAGGTGGTGCCGTTGATAGTGAGCGGCTCGATCAGCGCGGCGCCGCCATCATCGGGGTAATCGCCATCGGCGGTCTGCGCCGAGACATCGCCCGCACTGGAGAACGACATCACGTCGCCGATGGTGGTCCCGACCGTACTTGTATCGTCTGATTGCGATCCGCTGACCGGGTCTGCCCCGGTGATGCTGGACAGCGAAACGATGCCAAATGTGAAGGCCATAAACAGGCGCCCCTTAGCGCAAAACGCGAAACCGAATCTCCCCGAGTAACGGATTGCATTACCCAAAGGCTGAAAATTGACGAAAATCTGGAAATCCGACCGATCCCGCGCCCAACTTTGCAAACAAGTCTGATCTACATGTTAAATTTGCAAAGCCACCTTGCGCTGCATCGCGGCATCGCGTTCTATCTCGCCGTTGGTCCGGAGTGAGGCCACCAAGGAGGAAGTTAGAGCATGTCCGAATTCCAAAAGATCCTGATCGCGAACCGCGGCGAGATCGCCATCCGCATCATGCGGGCGGCCAACGAGATGGGAAAGAAGACGGTCGCCGTCTATGCCGAAGAGGACAAGCTTGGACTTCACCGCTTCAAGGCCGACGAGGCCTATCGCATCGGCGAGGGGCTGGGCCCGGTCGCGGCTTACCTGAGCATCCCCGAGATCATCCGCGTCGCCAAGGAATGCGGCGCCGACGCGATCCACCCGGGCTACGGCCTGCTGTCGGAGAATCCGGAATTCGTCGATGCCTGCGTCGCCGCCGGCATCACCTTCATCGGTCCCCGGGCCGAAACCATGCGCGCGCTCGGTGACAAGGCCAGCGCCCGCAAGGTGGCGATCGAGGCCGGCGTGCCGGTGATCCCCGCCACCGAGGTGCTGGGCGACGATTTCAAGGCCATCGCCAAGGAGGCCGAGGAGATCGGCTATCCGCTGATGCTCAAGGCGAGCTGGGGTGGCGGCGGGCGCGGCATGCGCCCGATCGAAAGCGGCAAGGAACTGAAGGAAAAGGTGCTCGAGGGCCGTCGCGAAGCCGAGGCCGCCTTCGGCAATGGCGAGGGCTATCTCGAGAAGATGATCACCCGCGCGCGCCACGTCGAGGTGCAGATCCTCGGCGACAAGCAGGGCAACATCTATCACCTCTACGAGCGCGACTGCTCGGTGCAGCGCCGCAACCAGAAGGTCGTCGAGCGCGCGCCCGCCCCCTATCTCTCCGAGGCGCAGCGCGAGGAGCTGTGCGAGCTTGGCCGCAAGATCTGTGCCCATGTGAACTATGAATGCGCCGGCACGGTCGAGTTCCTGATGGACATGGAAACCGGCAATTTCTACTTCATCGAGGTCAACCCGCGGGTGCAGGTCGAGCACACCGTGACCGAGGAGGTCACCGGGATCGACATCGTGCAGGCGCAGATCATGATCGCCGAGGGCAAGAGCCTCGCCGAGGCCACCGGCAAGGCCTCGCAATACGACGTGCGCCTCACCGGCCACGCGCTGCAGACCCGGATCACCACCGAGGATCCGACCAACAATTTCATCCCCGATTACGGCCGCATCACCGCCTACCGCTCGGCCACCGGCATGGGCATCCGTCTGGACGGCGGCACCGCCTATGCGGGCGGCGTGATCACCCGCTTCTACGATTCGCTGCTGGTGAAGGTCACCGCCAAGGCGCCGACGCCGGAAAAGGCGATCAGCCGCATGGACCGCGCCCTGCGCGAGTTCCGCATCCGCGGGGTGAGCACGAATATCGACTTCGTGATCAACCTGCTCAAGCACCCGGTCTTCCTGAACAACCAGTACACGACGAAGTTCATCGACACGACGCCCGAGCTCTTTGATTTCAAGAAGCGCCGCGACCGCGGCACCAAGGTGCTGACCTACATCGCCGACATCACGGTGAACGGTCACCCCGAGGTGCAGGGCCGCCCCCGCCCCGCCGCCGAGCTCAAGCCCGCCCGCCCGCCGGAGCGCCGCGTCGAGGTGACGCCGCCGGGCACCCGCACTTTGCTCGAGGAAAAGGGCGCGCAGGCGGTGGCCGACTGGATGGCAGCGCAGAAGCAGCTGCTGATCACCGACACCACCATGCGCGACGGCCACCAGTCGCTGCTGGCGACCCGGATGCGCTCGCTCGACATGATCAAGGTGGCGCCGGCCTATGCGGCCAACATGTCGGGGCTGTTCTCGGTCGAGTGCTGGGGCGGCGCGACCTTCGACGTGGCCTACCGCTTCCTGCAGGAATGCCCGTGGCAGCGCCTGCGCGACATCCGCGCCAAGATGCCCAACATCATGACGCAGATGCTGCTGCGCGCCTCCAACGGCGTGGGCTACACCAACTATCCCGACAACGTGGTCCAGAGCTTCGTGGCGCAGGCCGCCGAGAGCGGCGTCGACGTGTTCCGGGTGTTCGACAGCCTGAACTGGGTCGAGAACATGCGCGTCGCGATGGATGCGGTGATCGACAGCGGCAAGGTCTGCGAAGGCACGATCTGCTACACCGGCGACATCCTCGATCCCGACCGCGCCAAGTACGACCTCAAGTACTATGTCGAGATGGGCAAGTCCCTCCGGGACGCCGGCGCGCATGTGCTGGGACTGAAGGACATGGCCGGGCTGCTCAAGCCCTCCGCCGCAGGCCCGCTGGTCAAGGCGCTGAAGGAAGAGGTCGGCCTGCCGATTCACTTCCACACCCATGACACCTCGGGTGCCGGCATCGCCACCATCCTCGAGGCGGCTCGGGCCGGCGTCGACGCGGTCGACGCGGCGATGGACGCGCTCTCGGGCAACACCTCGCAGCCGACGCTTGGGTCGGTGGTCGAGGCGCTGCGCCACACCGAGCGCGACACCGGGCTCGAGATCGACGCGATCCGCGAGATCTCGAACTACTGGGAAGCGGTGCGCGGCCAGTACACCGCCTTCGAGAGCGGCCTGCAGGCCCCGGCCTCCGAGGTCTACCTGCACGAGATGCCGGGCGGCCAGTTCACCAACCTCAAGGCGCAGGCGCGCTCGCTCGGGCTCGAGGACCGCTGGCACGAGGTCGCCAAGACCTATGCCGACGTGAACATGATGTTCGGCGACATCGTCAAGGTGACGCCATCGTCCAAGGTCGTGGGCGACATGGCGCTGATGATGGTCAGCCAGGGGCTGACCCGGGCGCAGGTCGAGGATCCGAAAAGCGACGTGAGCTTCCCGGATTCGGTGATCGACATGATGCGCGGCAATCTCGGCCAGCCGCCGGGCGGCTTCCCCGAGGGCATCGTCAAGAAGGTGCTGAAGAGCGAGAAGCCGAACACCGAGCGCCCCGGCAAGCACCTTGCGCCGGCGGATTTCGACGCCCTGCGCAAAGAGCTTCAGGACAAGTTCCCCGATGTCGAGTTCGACGACGAGGATTTCAACGGCTACCTGATGTATCCCAAGGTCTTCACCGACTACGTGGCGCGCCACGAGGAATACGGCCCCGTCCGGGTGCTGCCGACCATGACCTATTTCTACGGCATGGAGCCGGAGGAGCAGATCACCGCCGAGATCGACCCCGGCAAGACGCTGGAGATCCGACTGATCACCGTCGGCGAGACACAGGACGATGGCGAGGTACGGGTGTTCTTCGAACTCAACGGCCAGCCGCGCACGGTGCGGGTGCCCGACCGCAAGGCCAAGGCAAGCTCGGCCGCGCGCCCCAAGGCGGAGGTCGGCAACCCCAACCACATCGGCGCGCCGATGCCCGGCGTGGTGGCCTCGGTCTCGGTGCAGGCGGGCGCCCAGGTCAAGGAGGGCGATCTGCTGCTGACCATCGAGGCGATGAAGATGGAGACCGGCCTGCACGCCGAGCGCGATGCCACCGTGAAGGCGGTGCACGTGCAACCCGGCGGCCAGATCGACGCCAAGGACCTGCTGATTGAGCTGGAGTGATCCGGGCCGGGTGGGGGCCTTGGCCCCCTGCCCCGGCGTCGCTCCTGTGGCGCGGGCGAGAGGGGGCGCTGCCCCCCTGTCGCACCAGCGGTACGCCTGTAAGAAAGAGAGAGGGGGCCAGCCCCCTCTTGGCGCTGTGCGCCAATTCACCCCCGAGGTATTTTTGAACCAAAGAAGCTGCGGAGGAGCGCTTGGGAGGAGAGGATATGGCCTTGAGGGTGAGCGCGGCGGCGCTGGTGGCGGAGGCGCGGGCGCGCATTCCGGAGGTCGAGACCGCTGCGGCGATCGCGCAGCTTGGTGACGAGGACCTTTTGATCGTCGACATCCGCGACGTGCGCGAGCGACAGCGCAGCGGGTTCATTCCGGGCTCGGTACACGCACCGCGCGGGATGCTGGAATTCTGGGTCGATCCCGAAAGCCCCTATCACCGCGAGGTGTTCGCCCAGACGGGCAAGCGCTACCTGTTTCACTGCGCCAGCGGCTGGCGTTCGGCGCTGGCGGTGGCGATGCTGCAGGACATGGGCTTCGACGCCGCCCACCTGCGCGACGGTTTCACCGACTGGGTGGCCCAGGGCGGACCGGTGGAGCGCCCTGCCCCGAAGGACTGAGACAGCCGCTCAGCTGCCTTGCGCAGCGAGCAGCGCCAGAATCGCCTCGGGCCGCTGGCCGGACGCGGCGGCGATCTCCGACAGGCTCTGCGAGGAGTCGGCAACGGTGAAGCCGGCCGCGCTCAGCGCCGCGCCGAGCGCCTCCGGGGTTTCCCCCATCACTGAGGCCACGGCGTCGACAGAACCGTTCAACACTTGCTGGGCGACGGCGAATTGCGGCGGACGGCCGCCACTGGCCGAGTTGGAGGCAGAGGGAACCACGAAGGCCAGCGCCGCAACCAGCGACGCCACCATCGCCACGGCGAAGACCGGCCTGCGCAGGTAGGCGCTCATCGGACGCCAGTTCTTCCAGATATGCAGCGCGAAAGGCAGGATTAGCACGATGCTGAGCCATTCGTGCATGGCGTGGAAGGTGGCGGGCGCCCAGTGGAAGAACAGGGCGACGCCCGAGACCAGAGAGACGAGGAACAGGCCGGTGACAAGCGGCGTGGCGGTGCGGTTGAGAAGCTGTGACATGGCAAAAGGCTCTGTGATGCTGCGGGTCGCGAAACTGCGCCGCGCCGCCCCTGCGGCACGACTGTTCCTGAAACGCGGGGCGCGGGACGCCCCGTCGCAGGTTTCGGTGAGAAAGATGAGTTTTTCTCTTGCAGACCGGCGCGGGAGACTCTAAATCGCCTCCACCACCAAGGGGGCGGGCGTAGCTCAGGGGTAGAGCATTACCTTGCCAAGGTAAGGGTCGGGCGTTCGAATCGCCTCGCCCGCTCCAGATGGTGGTTTACCCGGCCGGGGTCACCCGGCAAACGGTCTGATATGCGGGCGTAGCTCAGGGGTAGAGCATTACCTTGCCAAGGTAAGGGTCGGGCGTTCGAATCGCCTCGCCCGCTCCAGACCGACCCAAGGCGGAGAGATCCGCCGCGCCGAGCGGGCGTAGCTCAGGGGTAGAGCATTACCTTGCCAAGGTAAGGGTCGGGCGTTCGAATCGCCTCGCCCGCTCCAACTTCCCTCCCGATAGACCTTCGATGGGGGGAACGTGACGCAAAGGGCTGCCTTCGGGCGGCCCTTCGTCGTTTCGGGGGACACTTGGGCCCCTGCCCGTCACTTACGGCGCGGAAACGCACGCCGCGCTCAGGGAAGCGCTTGACCCGGGCTCCGCCTGCCGACATGTCTTTTGGCGATGTTCAGGACCACGCCCCAGTTTGACCGACGCCGACGCAGCCCCCACATGCTGCGGTCCGTCAAGCTGCGCGTCGATCCGTGCCCTCACGAGAAATAGCCCGCGCGCCGCAGGCTCTTCCGAGCAAGGCACCGCAGACCCGCGTTCCTGATCCCCCGCAGCCCCCGGCTTCGGGGGCTTTTGTTTTTCCAAAACCGAAAGGACATCACCATGAGCATTCGCGTCGGCATTGTCGGCATCAGCGGGTTTGGCGGCGGCGAAGCGCTGCGCCTGATCGCGAGCCACCCTTCCTTCGAGCTGGTCTACGCCGCCGGCGAAAGCAGCGCCGGCAGCCGTCTCGTCGACCGCTTCCCCGGCGTGCCGCCGAAACTCGCCGGGCTGGAGATCGCGCGGTGGGATCCAGAGGCCCTGCCCGATCTCGACCTGCTCTTTGCCTCGCTGCCCACGGGCGCCTCGGCCGAAGCGCTGGCGCGGGTGCCCGAGGGCGTGAAGATCGTCGATATCGGGGGCGATCACCGCTACGTCGATGGCTGGACCTACGGGCTGGCGGATGTCTGGCCCGAGCGGATCCGCGGCCAGACCCGCATCGCCAACCCCGGCTGCTTTCCGGTCGCGACACTGACGGCGCTGGCCCCTCTGCTGGTGGGCGGGCTGATCGAGCCGGGCAACATCGTGATCGACGCCAAGACCGGCATCTCCGGCGCCGGGCGTGGCGGCGACAGCCGGTTCGGCTATGCCGAGAGCAACGAGAACCTGCAGCCCTACGGACTGCTCCAGCATGTGCACATGCCCGAGATGGCCACCACCATCGCACATCTGGGCGGCGGGGCTGCCGAGGGCCTTGTGTTCACGCCGCATCTCGTGCCGATGACCCGCGGCCTGCTGGTCACCATCTATGGCCGCGGCACGGCCAGCACCAACCAGTGCCTCGAGGCCGCCCGCGCCTATTATGCCGAGCGTCCTTTCGTGCGTGTGACCGAGCGGCCGCCGCAGACCAAGTGGGCGAGCGGCTCGAACCTCGCCTTTGTCAGCTATGCCGCCGACCCCGAGCGCGACCTCGTGATCGCGATGGGCGTGGTCGACAATCTCGGCAAGGGGGCGGCGGGACATGCGGTGCAGAACGCCAACCTGATCTGCGGGCTGCCCGAAACGGCCGGGCTGGAGGGCGCACCGGTCTGGCCGTGACGCAACATCGGGGGCCGTCCGCCGAGTCCCGGGCGGCCCCGCCCCCCTTCAGGCCCCGCTCTGACAGGAAAACCCCTTTGCCCGCCGGGCCTTGTCCGGCGAACACGCATCGCGATCGCCGAGAACGAATAGTTGATTAAGTTTATAAGGTATTGTCTTCCATCTTGCTTTGTGGTGACTCTCGGCCGCAAATGGCGGCAAGCTCGTGCCCGGTTCGGCACTGCCAGCCGGATCCTGCATATCGTGTTTCTGATGGAGTCGCCGGTGCCTTCAGCCCTTTCCCGCTTCGCCTCTGCCATGCCGCTTGTCGCGGCGCTGGCTCTTGCCACCCCGCTCAAGGCGCAGGAGGCCGGGATCTCGGTCGAGCTCAACGCCCAGGAGCAGGTCGAGGCTGGCTGCAAGCTGAGCTTCCTCGCTCGCAACGGCCTTGATGGCGACATCGCCAAGGCGGTCTACGAGACCGTGCTCTTCGACGGCAACGGCCAGGTCGAGCGCCTGACCCTGTTCGATTTCGGCACCCTGCCCGCGGGCAAGCCGCGGCTGCGCCAATTCGTGGTGCCGGGCCTGCAATGCGAGGCGCTGGGGCAGATCCTGATCAACGGGGCCAGCACCTGCGAGGCCGGGGAACTTGGCGCCGCAGCCTGCCTTCAGGGACTTACCCTCAACAGCCGCACCGACGTGGAGATGATGGGATGATCGATCAAGTGTCTACCGACCTGCGCGGCCTGCTGCTCGAGCTTTACGAGCTTGGCGGGCCCGTTGTCCTGATCCTCGTGGCGGTCTCGGTCGTCACGCTCGCGGTGGTGCTCTACAAGCTCTGGCAGTTCCGCGCCGCCGGCGTCGGACGCCACAAGGCGCTGCGCCACGCGGTGGATGCGTGGGATGCCGGCGACGAGGCACGCGCCCGCAGCGAGCTGGCCCGCTCCAAGAGCTATCTCAAGCCGGTGGTCGAGCTGGCGATGACCGGGCGCTGCGACACCGCGCGCCTCGACGCCGAGGCCGAGACCCGCTTCGCCAAGCTCGAGCGCGGCTTCCGCTTCCTCGATTCCGTGGCGCAGCTGTCGCCTCTGATGGGGCTTTTCGGCACCGTTCTGGGGATGATCTCGGCGTTCCAGGCGCTGCAGGATGCGGGCTCGCAGGTCGACCCCTCGATCCTCGCCGGCGGCATTTGGGTGGCGCTGATGACCACCGCCGTGGGCCTGGCGGTTGCGATGCCGACGTCCGTGGTCCTGAGCTGGTTCGAGACCCGCATGGAGGCCGAGCGCGTGCTCGCCGAGAAGGCGCTGCGCAGCATCCAGTCGCCCTCGAACCTCAGCGAGCGCGCCGTCCCTGCCTCGGAGGGGTCGCTGGCCCATGCGTAAGGCCCGGCGAAGGCGCAGGCTTTCGATGACGTCTCTGATCGACGTCATCTTCCTGCTGTTGCTGTTCTTCATGCTGACCTCGACCTTCACCCGGTTCTCCGAGGTCGAGCTCACCGCCGCCGGCTCGGGCACGCCCCCGCAGGCCCCGACGGAAGCCCCACTCTTCCTGCGGCTCGGCGCCGAGACCGCGCAGCTCAACAATGTCGAGCTGCCGCTCGAAGGGCTGGCCGAGGCACTGGCCGAGGCGCGTGGCGAGGGCGATGCCCCCCGCCAGCTGCTGGTCGCGATGCGCCCCGACGTCAGCGCCCAGCGTCTGACCGATCTGCTGGTGGTGCTGCGTGGCGTGACCGGCATATCACCGACCATTCTGGGAGCCTCGTGATGCGCGCCCGACGTCCCAAATCCGAGCGCGAACCGACCATCGCGCTGATCAACATCGTCTTCCTGATGCTGATCTTCTTCCTTGTCGCCGGCACGCTGGCGCAGCCGCTCGACCCGGCGCTCAAGCTGGTCAGCACGGCCGACCTCGAAGGCAGCGCCCCGCCGCCCGATGCGTTGGTGGTGCATCCCGATGGCCGGCTGAGCCAGGGCGGCAGCGATGTCGCCGACGCCGAGAGCTTTCTCGCCACGCTGGACGAGGCCGCGCTCGAGACCATTCGTCTCGTGCCCGACCGCGAGCTGCCCGCCGCCGAACTGGTGGCGCTGGCGCGTGACCTGCGCGCCGGGGGCGCCCAGCGCGTGCTGATCGTCAGCGAAAGGGGGCTGGAATGATTGCCCATTCGCGCACCGCGAAACTCGTCGCGATCCTGCTTGCCGGCAGCGCCCATGGCGCGCTGGCGCTGGCCCTGATGCCGGCCACGCCCCCAACCCTCATAGAGGGCAGCGGTGGCGCCGCCGAGGCGCGTGTCGGCTCGAGCTTTCAGGACATGGCCGCCGGCACGCTGAGCGCGACGCCGTCGGAGGACATCGTCGAGGCGGAACCGGTCGAGGAGGCTGCGCTCCCCGAAGAGACACCGCCCGAAACCGCCCCGGTGCCCGATGCCGAACCGGTCGCGCCGGAACAGGCCCAGCCTGCTCCGCCGGAGCCCGTGACCGAGACCGCCGAGGCCGTTCCCGCCGAACCGGTCGCACCTGAGCCCGTGGCACCGCTGACCGCCGCCCCCTCGCCCGACGTGGTGGCCGCGCTCGCGCCGCCGGAACCGGACGAGGCAGAGCAGCCCGAAGAGCTCGAGCCGGAGGCCATCCAGCCTCAGCCCGACGCGACCGAGGACGCGGACCCCGAGACTGCCGAAGCGGTGACGCCGGAGGCGCCGGAGCCCACGCAGCCCGAGGAGACGACCGAGGCGCTGGCCCCGGAAGAGGAGCCCGAAGAGGAACCGGAAGAAGAGGCCGAGGACGTTCCCGAGACCGCGCTGGCCAGCTCGCTGCGCCCGATGGAGCGGCCCGACACGCTGCGCCGCCCCGAGCCCGAGCCGGACCCCGCGCCACGCCGGGAGACCCGCCCCGAACCGACAGAGACCCGGCAGACGCAGCGCGCGCCGCAGGGCAATTCCGACCGCAACGCCCGCGCCGGTCAGGCGCAGGGCAGTGAGACCGCGACGGCCACCCGCAGTGGCAGTGGCGGCTCCTCGCGAGAGGCCGGCAATGCCGCGGCAAGCAACTATCCCGGCCAGGTCATGCGCAAGCTCAGCCGCGTGCCGCGCCCGCGCATGAACGCGCGCGGCGCTGCCGTGGTGGCCTTCAGCATCGCCGGCAGCGGCGGGCTCTCCGGGGTCTCTCTGGCGCGCAGTTCCGGCTCGGCGGCGCTCGACCGCGCGGCGCTTCAGGTGGTGCAGCGCGCCGCGCCTTTCCCGGCCCCGCCGGCAGGGGCCCAGCGCAGCTACTCGATTCAGATCAAGGCGCGCTGAGGCCTTCGCCCGCGCAAGCCCCGCAGAAACAGAAACGCCCCCCGGAGCGATCCGGGGGGCGTCTCTCTCCGAGCGCCGCGAGGGAAACAGCAGCGGGATCAGAAGAGCTTGGACAGGCTCACCATGACGGTGCGACCGGGCGCCTTACGGGATGCCAGATGCGAGCTGTAGTCGAGGTCGAAGGCGTTCTCCAGACCGAAACCGCGCTTGGTGCAATACAAGGCGCCGACCAGCGCGCCCCGGGTGGCGCGCAGGTTTGCACGCTGTCGTCGCCCACATCCGGGAGCTACGCGTCATCAGGATATCCCCTCTGGCCAGCCCCATCTCTGATCGGTCGCTGCTGTCATGGCCCGGCATGACACTGGAACAGCCGCGTTTCGCGGCGTCTTTCCGGTTGGTGCTTGCAGCACACCATTTATCCAAGTAAAACAGTCAAGAACGACCCGCCAGCCTGTTCGTGCCAGCCGTCACTTTCCAGACATCTGCCGAAGGACCGGACTGGCCCCATGAGCGACCCGATCGAGACCCCCACCCCATCCGCCATTCGCGCCGCGCTGGCAGACTCTCCCAAGCTGCGCAGCCGCGACCTTGCCAATCAACTCAACATCTCCGAGGCGCAGCTTCTGGCCGCGCAGACCGGCCGGGGCGTGACCCGGATCAGCGCCGATCCCGACCTGCTGATGCCCGCCACCGAAACGCTGGGCGAGGTCATGGCGCTGACCCGCGTCGAGGCCGCCGTGCACGAGAAGGTCGGCCACTACGCAAATTACCACTCCGGCCCGCATGCCTCGATGGTGCTCAACGAGGCCATCGACCTGCGCATCTTCCCCAAGCACTGGGTGCACGGGTTCCTCGTCGAGCAGGAGAGTGATCACGGGCCGCGCCGCAGCCTGCAGGTCTTTGACGCCGCCGGTGACGCAGTGCACAAGATCCACCTGCGCGAGGGCTCAAACCTCGCCGGATGGACCGCGCTGAAGGAGACGCTGGCCACGGGCGACAGCTCCGGCCGGCTCGAGGTTCGCCCCCGCGAGCCGGTGGAGGCGGCGAAGTCCGACCCGTCGAAGCTCGAGATCCTGCGCAAGGAATGGGCGCGTCTCACCGACACCCACCAGTTCCTGCGCCTGTGCTCCAAGCTCAAGATGAACCGGCTCGGCGCCTACCGCATCGCCGGCGCGCCCTTCGTGCGCGCCCTCAACCCGATGGCGGTCGACACCATGCTCGAGGCGGCGCGCGACCGCGAGACCGGCATCATGCTCTTCGTCGGCAATCGCGGCTGCATCCAGATCCATTCCGGCCCGATCCACAGCCTCAAGCCCATGGGGCCTTGGCAGAACATCATGGACCCGGGCTTCAACCTCCACCTGCGCCGCGACAAGGTGGCCGAGCTTTGGGCGGTTGAAAAACCAACCCAACGCGGTCCGGCGATCTCGGTCGAGGGGTTCGACGCCGAGGGCGGGCTGATCTTCCAGTGTTTCGGCATCGGCAAGGAGGGCAACGACCACCGCCCGGCATGGCGCGAAATCGTCGAGGCGCTGCCCGACAGCGAACAGGTGCCCGCATGAGGCGCCGCTCCTTCTCCGCCATCGCCGTCAGCTCCGCGGTCTATCTCGCCCTCGGGGCGCTTGGTGCCGCGCTGAGCCCCGCCGAGGCCGCCCGCGGCGAGGCCGACACGCTGGCCATCGGTGGCTCGGTAACCGAGATCGTCTACGCCCTTGGTCAGGAACACCGGCTGGTTGCGCGCGACACCACCTCGACCTACCCGCCCGAGGCCACCGCCCTGCCCGATGTCGGCTACATGCGCGCGCTCTCGCCCGAGGGCGTGCTCTCGGTCGGCCCCGATCTGATCGTGTCCGAGGAGGGCGCCGGCCCGCCGGAAACTCTTGCCGTTCTCGAAGAGGCCGCGATCCCCTTCGTCACCGTGCCCGGCGCATTCACCGCCGAGGGCGTCGCCGCCAAGATTCGCGCCGTGGGCGACGCGCTCGACGCCTCCGAGGCGGCCGAGACGCTGGCCGCAGAGGTTGCGAACGAGATCGAGGCAGCCTCGGCCCGTGCGGCGGCCCATGCCGACGCACCCAAGCGCGTGCTCTTCATCCTGTCGGCGCAGGGCGGTCGCCTGATGGGCGCGGGCGACGACACCGGCGCGGCCGCGATCATCGAGCTTGCCGGCGGGGTCAACGCGCTTGAGGGCGTCACGGGCTACAAACCTCTTTCGGACGAGGCCGCCGCCGCCGCTGCGCCCGACGTCATCCTGATGATGGACCGCATGGGCGATCACGGTGCCAGCGCCGAAGAGCTCTTCGCCCTGCCCGCGCTGGCCGTCACCCCGGCCGCCGAAGCGCGCGCCCTGATCAAGATCGACGGGCTCAAGCTGCTGGGCTTTGGCCCCCGCACCGGCGCTGCGGTCTCCGAGCTGGCCACCGCGCTCTACGGAGACTGACCCCATGGTCGCGCTCACCGATCCCGCCGCGCTCGACGCCCCCGCGCCGCCCGACCGTCTGGCCCGCGCCCGCCGCCTGCACCTGTGGCTGGCGCTGGGTCTGGTCGCGATCTCGCTCGCCAGCCTTACCGTCGGCGCCACCGGCGTGCAGCTTCTCGACGTGGTAAGGAGCCTCGCCCGGGGCGAAGAGCTGTCTCGCATGGAACAGGTCGTGCTGCTCGACATCCGCCTGCCCCGGCTGGTGATGGGGCTGGCGGTGGGCGCGGCGCTGGCGGTCTCGGGGGCGGTGATGCAGGGCCTGTTCCGCAACCCGCTGGCCGATCCCGGCATCGTCGGCGTCAGCGCCGGCGCAGGCCTCGGCGCCATCCTCGCCATCGTGCTGGGCGGCCTCCTGCCGCCGGCGCTTCTCGGTCTTGCGGGCGGGCATCTGGTGCCGCTCGCAGCGTTCCTCGGCGGCTGGATCAGCACGCTCCTGCTCTACCGCGTCGCCACCCGCCGCGGACAGACCTCGGTGGCCACCATGCTGCTGGCCGGCATCGCGCTGGCCGCGCTTTCCGGCGCCGTCTCGGGCGTTCTGGTCTACGTAGCCGACGACACCCAGCTGCGCGACCTGACCTTCTGGGGCCTGGGCTCGCTGGCCGGCGCCAGCTGGACAAAGCTTGCTGCGGCGCTGCCGATCCTGCTGATCGCGGTGAGCGGCGCCATGCTGCTTGGCCGCTCGCTCAACGCGCTGGCGCTCGGCGAGGCCACCGCCGCCCATATCGGCATCCCGGTGCAGCGCATGAAGCGCCTCGCCATCCTCTGCGTCGCCGCCGCCACCGGCGCCGCGGTGGCGGTCTCGGGTGGCATCGGCTTCATCGGCATCGTGGTGCCGCACCTGCTGCGCCTGGCCTCCGGCCCCGATCACCGCGCGCTGCTGCCCAACGCGGCACTTCTGGGCGCGGCGCTCCTGGTCGGCGCCGACATGATCTCGCGCAGCGTCGTGGCCCCGGCCGAGCTGCCCATCGGCATCGTGACGGCGGTGCTCGGCGCGCCGGTCTTCCTGTGGATCCTGCTGCGGCAGCGTGGCGTGGTGGACCTGTGATGCTGGAGGCTCGCGACATCTCTGTCCGCCTTGGCCGCAGCGTGATCGTCCACGGCGTCGATTTCGCCGCGAAGCCCGGCCAGCTCACCGCGATCTGCGGCCCCAACGGCTCGGGCAAGACCACGCTGCTGCGCGCCATGACCGGCGACCTGCCCTGCACCGGCACCGTCACGCTCAACGGCCGCGACATCGCCCGCCTCGCCCCGTGGGAGCTCGCCGCGATGCGCGGCGTGCTGCCCCAGGCCTCGGCGCTGGCCTTCCCGTTCACGGTGCTCGAGGTGGTCGAGATCGGCCTCTCGCGCGGCCGCGCCGCCGGGCAGACCCGCGCCGCCATGCAGGCGCTGGCGCGGGTCGACCTCGCCCATCACGCCGGCCGGCCCTACCAGTCGCTCTCGGGCGGCGAGCAGCAACGCGCCCAGCTTGCCCGCGTGCTGGCGCAGGTCGGCGCACCCACCGACGCGGACGGCCCGCGCTGGCTGCTCCTCGACGAGCCGGTCTCGGCGCTCGACATCGCCCATCAGCTCGAGGTCATGCAGATTGCCCGCGATTTCGCCGATGCCGGCGGCGGCGTGGTGGCGGTGATGCATGATCTAAACCTCACCGCCATGTTCGCCGACCGCATCGTGCTTCTGGCCGAGGGCCACGTGCTGTCCGCCGGCACCGTCACCGAGGTGATGACCTCCGAGACCCTCTCCCGCGCCTATGGCTGCCGCCTTCAGGTCGGCACGGCGCCGCCCCCCGGCACCCCGTTCCTGCTTCCCCACGCCGCGCGTCTCGCGGCGGAATGACCCCGAAAGGACCCAAGATGTATCTCGCCATGAACCGCTTCACCGTGCCGCTCGAAAACGCCGCCGAGTTCGAAGAGCTTTGGCTGAGCCGCGACAGCAAGCTGCACGAGAATCCAGGATTCGTGGAATTCCACATGCTCAAGGGCCCGGAAGAGGACGGCGCCATCCTCTACGCCTCGCACACGGTCTGGGAGACCGAAGAGCATTTCCGCGCCTGGACCCGCAGCGACAGCTTCCGCGCCGCCCATGCCCGCGCCGGCGACAGCCGCAAGCTGCATTCCGGCGCTCCCCGCTTCGAGGGCTTCGCCGCGATCCAGAAGATCGCCATGCCGGCCTGACCACGCGCCGCGCCCTCCCCTACGAGAGGCGCGGCCTCCCCGCCCCGGCCCCCTCTTCTCTTCGTCGAAAATACTCCGGGGAGTGTGAGGGGCTGGCCCCTCACCGCCCGACGCCAGCCACGGGCGGCGTGGCCGCCCAGACGCGTCACCCCAGACGCGCCGCCCGGACCAGACCACCTACCCCCGCAGCAACGCCAGCACATGCGCCGGTCCCTCGGGACGGATCCCGCTCGGGTTCAGCGCCTTGATCGCGTAGTACCCGCGGGTGATGTGATCCATGTTCACCGTCGCCCGCACCCCCGGCAGGTCGAGGATCCGCGCCATGTAGGCCGAGAGCCGGGGATAGTCGGCGATCTGCCGGCGGTTGGTCTTGAAGAGCCCGTGATAGGCGGCATCGAAGCGGATCAGCGTCACGAAGGCCCGCAGGTCGGTCTCGGTCAGACGGTCCCCGAACAGGTAGCTCCCGGACGACTGCCCCTCCAGCCGCGCCTCCAGCTCGTCCAGCATCGCGAAGACGCCCTCGACCGCCTCGTCATAGGCGGCCTGCGACGAGGCGAAGCCGGCCTTGTAGACGCCGTTGTTGAGCAGGTCGTAGATCCGCGGGTTGAGCGCGTCGATCTGCTCGGCCAGGTCCTCCGGGTAGAGCCGCAGATCCGAGGGCACAAGCCCCTCGAAGGCGGTGTCGAACATGCGCAGGATGTCGGCGCTCTCGTTGTTGACCATAATATTGCGCTTCATGTCCCAGAGCACCGGCACCGTGGCGCGGCCGGTAAACTCGGGATCGGCGCGGGTGTAGAGCTCATGCATGTACCCGGAGGCGAAGAGCGGGTCCTCGTCGGCGCCGTCATAGCCGCCGAAGCGCCAGCCCCGGTCTGTCATGACCGGGTTCACCACGGTGACCGGGATGATCTCTTCCAATCCCTTGAGGCTGCGCGCCATCAGGGTGCGCGAGGCCCATGGGCAGATATAGGCGACGTAGAGCCGGTAGCGCCCGGCCTCGGCGGGAAAGCCGCCCTCGCCGGTGGGCCCGGCGCTGCCGTCCGTGGTAATCCAGTTGCGGAAGGACGAGACCTGCCGCACGAAGCGGCCTTTCTCGTCGGCCTTCTGCACCGGTTGCCAGTCCTTGGTCCATGTGCCGTTCACAAGCATGTCGGGTCCCCTTTCTGGAGATGTCAGTAATAGATGAAGCTGCGCATCGAGACCGAGCCGAGGTCGATGGCGTCATTCATGAAGAGCAGCGTGTCGCGCGCGTCGGCAGCGCCGGCCACCGTGAGCGAGGGCAGGTAGTGATCGACGCTGGGATGCGCCATGCGGAAGAGCTGGCCCATGCCGGCGCGGTCGGTGAGCGCGCCGAGGTCGCCCTGCCCCAGACGCTCGGCGAAGAAGCCGTCGAACTCCTCGGCCCAGTCATGCGCGGCGCCGCCGCCCCAGCGCAGGGCACGCAGGTTGTGCACCACGTTGCCCGAGCCGAGGATCAGCACGCCGCGGTCGCGCAACCCGCGCAGCGCCCGGCCGATCTCCACGTGCTCGGAGAGATCCGCCTTCATGTCGATGGAGAGCTGGAACACCGGCACGTCAGCCTCGGGATAGAGGAATTTCAACACCGACCACGCGCCGTGATCGAGCCCCCAGGTGTCGTCGCCCTCGGCATGGTGGCTGGCGAGGATCGACACCACCTCGGCGGCCAGCTCCGGCGCGCCGGGGGCCGGGTATTGCTCGCGGAAGAGCTCCTGCGGGAAGCCGTAGAAATCGTGGATCGTCTCGGGGCGCGCGGTGACGTTGACCAGCGTCGAGCCCTTGGTCATCCAGTGCGCCGAGACCACGAGGATGGCCTGCGGGCGCGGCAGGTTGCGGCCGAGCTGGGCCCAGCTGCGGGAATAGGCGTTGTCCTCGATGGCGTTCATCGGGCTGCCGTGGCCGAGAAAGACCACCGGCATGCGGTCGGAGGCCGCGAGGCCGTCCTTCAGCTTTTGCAGTTGTTGCGAGATGCTCATGGCATGTCTCCTTGGCAGGCAGTGTCGGAAAGGCCGCCGCGCCGAGGCTCCGGCGCGACAGCGGGTCGTGTCAGGCGGTGCGGCGGCCCAGCGGCCAGAGCGCATGGGCACCGTCGCCGATCAAGGCAAGCGCTGCCATCATCGCGGCCCACATCACCGGGTATTCCCAGCCGCCGCCGGCATTGGACCAGCCAAAGCCGTTGGCCCAGTGAGCGGTGATCGCGGCCCCCAGAAGCACCGGCACCGACACCAACGCCACGAGGCGGGTCGCCAGCCCGAGGATCAGCGCCATGCCGCCCGCGATCTCGAACAGCATCGTGGCGATGCCGAGCCAGCCCGGCAGTCCGAGGCTCTCGAAGAAGCCCGCGGTGCCCGCAGGGGTGAAGACGAAGAGCTTGGTAAGCCCGTGCGCGACGAACAGGGCGCCGGTGGTGGCCCGCATGAGGAGCGCGCCGTAAGCGATTGTCTTTGCATTGGTCATCGGATCTGATCCTTGTGTCTCGCCGGGGCCGCTGGGGGTCGCCCCAAGGCCGCGCCGGCATCGGTCTGTTGTGTTTCGATGAGCCGAAGATGCGCCTTGCGCCTCAGGAATGAAATGGCGATGGTATGGAATGACCTTCACCATTTTGTTCGGAATTAATTCATGGACCTGATCGACGGGCTGCGCGCCTTTGTCGCCACCGCCGAGACCGGCTCCTTCACTGCCGCGGCGGACCGGCTGGCGATCTCCAACCGGCTGACGTCCAAATACGTGGCCGAGCTCGAGGCGCGGCTCGGCGTGCGACTGCTGAGCCGCACCACGCGACGGGTTGGCGTGACCGCCTCGGGCGAGGCGCTGCTGGCGCGGGCGCCCGCCCTGCTCGACGATCTCGACGAGATGCTGGCCGAGGTCACCGAGGACGGGCGCGGTTTCACCGGCACGCTCAGGATCTCGGCCCCGGTGACCTTTGGCGAGAAATACGTACAAGGCATGCTTGCGCGCTTCGCGGCGCCGCATGCGGATCTGGTCATCGATCTGCGCCTGACCGACGCCTATGTCGATCTCGCCAGCGAGGGCATCGACCTCGCCTTCCGGGTCGGAGAAGGCGCGGTCACCTCGCTGAAGCGGCGCCGGCTCGGCGCGCTGCGCAGCTGCGTGGTCGCCAGCCCCGACTACCTGTCGCGCCATGGCAGACCCGAGCGCCCCGACGATCTTGTCGCGCATGCCTGCATCGTCGACACCAACCGCAGCGAGCCGGCGCATTGGGCCTTCACCTGCGACAGCGTGGAGACCGCCGTGCAGGTGCCCTCGCGGTTCCGGGTCAACAGCGCCCAGGTGGCCCGCGATCTGGCGGTGGCCGGCCACGGCATTGCCTTCTGCCCGGTCTTCGTGCTGGGCGACGATCTCGAGACCGGACGGCTGGAGCCCCTGCTGCCCGACTATGACAGCCCGCGTCGCGCCATCAGCGCGGTCTGGCTCGAAGGCCGCACCCTCCCGCGCAAGGTCCGGTCGCTCATCGACTTCGCCGTCGAGGACGCCCGCGCCGCCGGTCTCGGCTAGGAGATCCGGACCGGCGCCGTCTCGATCTCGCCGCCTTCAGCCCGAGATTTGTGCCCAAGCGCGATCAGCCGTCGGCGTGTCTCGGCAAACTCTGTTGCTCGGACATGACGGTTGGCAGCGCTATCGGGGCGCCTTCTGCGACGAATGCGGGGCGATCCGTCCTGCCGGACTTGCAAAGTGTCAGGCACATGTCAGAGTTGTCCCCGGTTCAGAATGGGCATCCGGAACGGAGGGAGCGGTCATGCGACGTCTGAAGGCAGCAAGAAGCTATGTCCTCGTTGCGCTGAGCGTTCTGGCGCTCGCGGCCTGCAACAGCACCCCCGAAGGCGTGTTCGAGTTCGACGCCGTCGATCTCGGGTCCCCGGTCGCCCCGGAGACCTATGCCGGCGACGTCCGCTTTCGGATCGCCCAGAGCCTCGATAGCCGCGCCGGAGAAGTGCCCTTCGCCCTCTACCTCGGGCTCAGCCCGGCGGGGGAAACCCGGCTCGGACTGAATGCGCTGGCCGATCTGCGCGGAATACAGGACGCCTTGCCCGAGCGGCTCTCCGGGCCGATCGACCCGTCTTGCAACCTCGGCCTGACGGTCGATTTCAGCGGCAGCGAGGCGGACGGTGACACGCTCAGGGCCGGCGCCTCGGTCCGCGCATCGCTCTATCGCTGCAAGGCGAAGGGAACCCCCGACGAGCAGCGCGGCTGGCGGATGATCTCGCAGACCGTTGATGCCGCCGCAACCCTGCGCGGCGATCTGGATGGGAACTGCATCCGGCTCAGCCTCACCGACCTCAGCCTGAAGCCGCGCGGGATCCTCGGCGGGCTGGCCAGCTTGTTCGGCCTGACCGAGAAGGTCCGTGTCGCCATTCTCGAGGAGGCCGCCGTGGTGCTCGACGCGTACCCGATCTGCCCCGAGCCGCCGGCGCCGATCTCGTTCTTTCAGCCGCGCTTCGAGGCCCTCGGGATCGAGGAAATCGGCGCTGGCGGCGTTGGCGCGGGTCTGAAGGGTAGCGCCGACATCAGCGCCGACACGCTCGTGGACACGCTGGCCTGGGCCGGTGAGCGGGCCGCGGGCGGCGCCGACGGGCTCAGGTTCACCGACCGGACCGACGGACGCGTCGGACTGGCGCTGCAAGATGCCATGGCGGTGGGCGACACCGAGATCGGCTACGGGATCGCGCTTCAGCTCTCGCCGGTGTCGACAACCCGGATCGGCATCGAGGCGCTGCTCGACCTGCGCGACATCCAGGCACGGCTTCCCGACCTGCTTGCGGATCGGGTCGTGACCGACAATTGCGGTGGGCGCATCCAGATCGAAGAGTTCGACGCCGAGGCCGACGGAACGGCGATCATCGCGAGAGCCTCGCTGGAGATGGAGAGCTACGACTGCGTCAGGTCCGCACCCGGCACGTGGGAGCGCGGGGCGCTCGAAGAGACCAAGCAGGTCGATGTGCGCGCGCACCTGTCGGCCGAGCTGGTTGATCAATGCGTGGTCTTCCGCCTTCTCGATCTCGATCGTGATCCGCCGGGCGCTTTGGGCCAGATTCAGACCGGCAGTGGCCGCCTCGCTGCCGCGCGGGCACTGGTCTTCGAGGCGATCGAGCTTGTGCTGGAGGAGGCCGCGATCTGCCCCGAGCTGGGTCCGGAGCTGTCGATCCTCGAGCCGCATTTCGACTACGGCGCCCCGCAGGAAATCGGCGAGGGTGGTGCGGGCATCGCCATGAAGGGCTCGATCGACCTGGGCCCGGAGACCGTGGTCGAACTGCTGGCCCTGTTGCAGAGCGAAGGCCTGTTGCCTCCGGCGCCCTAGTGGCGCTTCCCCCTTGGGCGGCACGATCCGCGGGCGCACTCCTCCGGTCAGCACAGGCCGGTGGACCGGTCGGTTGCCGCGTCGCCCCACCATTCCGCAAACGACCGCGCCATTCAGGACACGCGAGGCCGGCCCTGCGGCATCCGGCGCGTCGAATGGCTTGGCCAGCCCGATCCCGCTCGTCTAACCTTGCTGCCTAGAGACCGCCCCCAAGGGCACCGCGAGGATCCGGGAACCCCACATGAAATCACTGCAGGTCGTCCCACCCGACTGGTTCAAGATCATCGTCGGCCTTCCCTTCATCATCGCGCTGCTGTGGTTCGGACGCGACCTGTTCAAGCTACTCTCGGTGGCGTTCCTGATCTTCGTGCTCGCCACCGCCTTCACCGACAGGCTGGGCCGGATCTCGATCAGGGGCACGGCCATATCGGGCTGGCAGGCGCGGGCACTGGCGCTGGTGATCTTCATCACCACGATCTGGCTTTTCACCGTGATCTCCTCTGCCGCCGCCACTGAGATCATCGACGCGCTTCCAAGATACCAGGAGCGCCTCGGCGAGATCATCCAGAGGCTCGAACACATCATCGGAGCGCGGACCGTGCAAGCGGTCCAGACCGCCATCGAAGAGCTTCAGGTCGGATCGCTGATCATGTTCCTTGCGGGCGGGCTCGTGGGCAGCATGGCGCAGGTCTCGCTGCTGACGCTGTATTTCCTGTTCCTGATCGTCGAGCGCGCGGACTGGCAGAAGAAGATCAGGCTGCTCTCCTCGCCCAACCCGCGCGGCCCCGATTTCGCCGTTATCGTGCGGCGCGCCGCCAGCGGCATCAAGGACTACATGTGGGTCAACGCGGTCACCAGCGCGATGAGCGGCTCGGTGGCCTACGTGGTGTTCCGCGCCATCGGCCTTGATTTCGCGGCCTTCCTCGCGATCCTGATCTTCTTCGTGGGCTTCATCCCAAATATCGGCGCCTTCATCGGTATCCTGCTGCCCGCGCTGGTGGCGCTGGCGCAGTTCGACAGCCTGTGGCCCCTCCTTGCCGTCATCGTGATCTATGGCGGTGCGGACCAGCTGATCAGCAACGTGGTCACGCCGATGATGCAGGGCAGATCGCTCAACATGAGCACCTTCATGATCACCGTGTCGCTGGTGTTCTGGTCGTTGCTCTGGGGCGGGCTGGGCGCGTTTCTCGCGGTGCCCCTGACGGTCATCGTGATGGTCATCGCCTCCGAGATGCCGAGCCTGCGCTGGCTTGCCGTGCTTCTCTCGCGCGACGGAGAGATCGACTACCACGAATGACGCCCGCCCCCACGCGCCTCAACGGGCGTGCCCAGGGGAAGCATCACCACTGGTCGGTAGAAAGCCGAAGCCTCTACAGAGCGCCACAGGGAACGCAGGCTCGAAGCGGGGCACGTCACGGCCGGTCCGTTGGCCGGCCCCTTTGCAGGCTGCGGCTCCGGCCTAAGTCGTCAGTCGGACATGTACGAAAATCCGTGGGTAGGAGATCGGTTTGACCACAGACAGATCGGACGATGAGACCACCTCGCACAACCGGGCCCTCGTGATTGGCGCATCCGGTGGCATAGGGGCCGCACTTTGCGCGGCGCTTTCCGAACGTGGGTACGATGTGACCGGCCTGTCCCGATCCGCCGACGGCATCGATTTCGCCGAGCCGGCCTCCGTGACCTCTCGACTGGAGGCGCTGTCCGGCCCGTTCGGGATGATCCTCGTCGCAAGCGGGGTGCTTGCGCCCGAAGGCGCGCGGCCGGAGAAATCCCTGGCCGAAATCGACGCTTCCCGGATGGCCGAGGTCATGACGGCCAATGCCATCGGACCAGCACTCGTCCTCAGGCACGCGCCGCGGCTTCTGCCCCGCAATGGCCGATCGGTTGTCGGGGTCCTGACCGCCCGGGTCGGCTCGATCGGCGACAACAGGCTGGGCGGCTGGTACAGCTATCGCGCCTCGAAGGCCGCCGCCAACCAGATCGTCCACACCGCCGCGATCGAGATCGCCCGCACCCATCCGGGCGCCCTCGTCGTCGCCCTTCATCCCGGCACCGTCGCCACGGAGTTCACCCGCGATTACCCGGCCCATCGCAAGGTCGCTCCGGCGGAGGCCGCCGGCAATCTTCTCGGCGTGCTGGACGGCCTCGAGCCACAGCAGACCGGGCAGTTCTTCGACTGGGCTGGCAAGCCAGTCCCTTGGTGACGCCTCGTGGCTGTCGCCGCACGCGCGCCCAGCGGTGCAGCGCCGCCCCCTGCCCCGCGACATGCGCCATGCGGCGGGAGATTGGCCTCGTTGCCCACGCGACATCGGTCGCGATGACCGACAAGCGGACCGCGTCGCCGCTCTGGGCGCCTGCACAAGCGGGCATTCTCCCAAGCATGTCGGCTGCAGCACCTAAGCTCGGCGACACAACGAGCGGGAAGCCGCCTTTCGCTGCCTCGTGGCCGGATGAGGGATCCGGCGGCGGTGCTCAGTTGTAGATCAACGAGGCCAGGAAGTCGCCGCCGAGATCTCGCCCTTGTGTCAGGCCACTGACCCTGTTGAAGATGGCCGCGGCGTCGATGCCATGATGGTGGTAAAGGTCGCCGATGGTGCCTGTCTGACCGAAATGCTCGACACCCATCGGGATGGCCGTATGGCCTGCAACAGAGCCGAGCCAGGACAGCGTCGCCGGATGGCCGTCGATGACGGTGATGATCCTGCAATGTGGCGGCAGCTCGGACATGAGCGTTTCGATATGCGAGCGGGCCTCGGTGTTGCCGTTCGCCCGGACGCGTTGCGCGGCTGTCCAGCCTGCGTTGAGCCGGTCGGCCGAGGTCACGGCCAGAACGCCGACATCCCTGCGGTGTTCCCCGATCATCCCCGCAGCCTTGATCGCTTCGGGGCCAACGGCGCCCTGGTACGCGATCACCACGTCGCAATTCGGCCCGGGCTTGCGCAGCCAGTAGGCTCCGTCGATCGCGCCTTGCCGAAAGGCATCATCCGCCCGCTTGCCGGGCTGCTCTACCGGGTTGGTCGTCAGCCGCAGGTAGACCGAGCCGCCGGTTTCGTCGCGCAGCCAGGTGCGTTCGCAAGGGTCGCCCTCTCCATCGCGTTGGACATAGTCGAAGGCCCATTCCATGATCACCGCCAGCTCGTCTGCAAAGGCCGGCTCGAACGCCGCGAGCCCGTCCTGGCTCATACCGATCAGAGGAGACCCGACCGACTGGTGCGCCCCGCCTTCGGGCGCAAGCGTGACGCCGGAGGGCGTGCCCACGAGAATGAAGCGCGCATCCTGGTAGCAGGCATAATTCAGGGCATCGAGGCCACGGGCGACGAAGGGGTCATAGACCGTGCCGATGGGGATCAGCCGCTTGCCGAACAGCGAATGCGAAAGCCCCGCCGCCCCCAGCAGCAGCATCAGGTTCATCTCGGCGATGCCAAGCTCGATATGTTGGCCCTCGGGGGTGAACTCCCACTTCGCGGTGGACGGGATGCGATGCTCGATGAAGGCATCGCTCTGCGGCGACCGCGCGAACAGCTTGCGCCGGTTTACCCAGGGGCCGAGGTTCGTCGTCCCGGTGACATCCGGGGAGGTCGTCACGATCCGCTCGGCCAGGTTGCTGTCGCCCTTGGAAAGCTCATCCAGGATCTTGCCGAACGCCATCTGTGTCGAGATCTCGCGCGTCGTATCGATGGCCACCGCTGGCACATCCAGCTTGGCCTCATGATAGCGCCGCGTGCCCTTGGCGAAGAACGGCACCCGTGACAGGAAATCCTGCAGCGCGTCCGGGTTCTCGACCGTCGCCAGCGACTCCCACTCCTGCCCCTCTGCGACGCCCATATGCGCCTGCCATGCCGCGAACTGGGTGGTGTTCATCAAGCCGCCGTGGTTGTCCTTGTGGCCGGCAATGGGCGTGCCCCAGCCCTTCACCGTATAGGCCAGGAAACAGGTCGGGCGGTCATGGTCGATGGCCTCGAAGGTCTCTGCCATGGTCTGCACGCAGTTGCCGCCGAGGTTTTCCATCAGCGCGGCCAGCTCGTCGTCGCTGCGCCGCTCGATCAGCGCGGTCACGTCCCCCTGGTCGCCCAGATCGTCCAGCAACCGCTTGCGCCAGACCGCGCCGCCCATGAAGGTCAGCGCCGAGTACTGCTGGTTCGGGCAACCGTCGATCCAGTCCCGCAGCTTGTCGCCGCCCGGCTCGTCAAACGCCGCACGCTGCAAGACGCCATGCTTGACCCGGACCACCTCCCAGCCAAAAGCCTCGAAGATCTTCTCGATCCGCTGGAACAGGCCTTCGCGCACGATCCCGTCCAGCGACTGGCGGTTGTAATCGATGACCCACCAGGTGTTGCGCAGGTCGTTCTTCCAGCCCTCCTGCAACGCCTCGTAGATGTTGCCCTCGTCCAGCTCGGCATCCCCCACCAGCGCCACCATGCGGCCCATCGGGGCGTCCCGGCCCCAGCTCTTGGCCTTGATGTAATCCTGGATGATCGCGGCAAAGGATGTGATCGCCACGCCAAGCCCCACCGATCCGGTGGAGAAATCCACGTCGTCGATGTCCTTGGTTCGGCTGGGATAGGATTGCACCCCGCCAAAGCCGCGGAAGTTCTCCATCTTCTCGCGGGTCTGGTTGCCCATGAGGTATTGCATCGCGTGGAAGATCGGAGAGGCATGGGGTTTGACCGCCACCCGGTCCTCGGGACGCAGCGTCGAGAAATAGAGCGCCGTCATGATCGACACCATGGAAGCCGACGATGCCTGGTGTCCGCCCACCTTGATCCCGTCCACCTTGGGTCGCACGTGATTGGCGTGGTGGATCATCCAGTGCGACAGCCACAGCAGGCGCTGTTCGATGGTCTTCAGGTGCGAGATGTCGGCGGGCATGGGCGGCTCTTTCGATCAGGTGAGAAGATCCGCCCGCACATGAGCAGGCGGATGCGCTGCGAGATGACGGGCGTCAGCCGTCCTTGTAGTGGTAACTATAGCCGTTCAGCGCCGGCGCACCGCCGAGATGCGCGTAGAGGACCTTGGATCCTTCGGGAAAGAACCCCTTGCGGGTCAGGTCGATCATGCCTTGCATGGACTTGCCCTCATAGACCGGGTCGGTGATCATCGCCTCGGTCCGCGCGGCCAGCCGGATGGCATCGTTGGTCTCGTCAGACGGCACGCCATAGGCCGGATAGGCGTAATCGGGGTTGATCACGATCTCGTCCTCGCGCACGGCGCGCCCCAGGCCAATCAGTTCGGCGGTGTTGTCGACGATGCCGCGCACCTGCTCTCGGGTCTGCTCGACCGTGCCCGAGGCGTCGATCCCGATCACCCTGTCGGCGCGATCCTGCGCGGCAAAGCCCACGATCATCCCGCCCTGGGTCGAGCCGGTCACGACGCAGACCACGATGTAGTCGAAGGTGAACCCAAGCTCCGCCTCCTGCTCGGCGACCTCCTCGGCAAACCCGACATAGCCAAGCGCTCCGAACTTGTGAACCGAGGCCCCCGCGGGGATCGGATAGGGCTTGCCACCGGCATCCTTGACCGACTGGATGGCGTCCTCCCAGCTCTTGCGAATGCCGATATCGAAGCCGTCATCGACCAGGCGGCTGTCGGCGCCCATAAGGCGGGTCATCTGGATATTGCCGACCCGGTCATAGACGGCATCGAAATGCGGCACCCACTTTTCCTGGATCACGACGCATTTCATCCCGAGCTTGGCGGCCGTCGCGGCGACCATGCGGGTGTGGTTCGATTGCACCCCGCCGATCGAGACCAGCGTATCGGCCCCCGACGCGATGGCATCGGGCACGATATATTCCAGCTTGCGCAGCTTGTTGCCGCCCATCGCGAGGCCCGAGTTGCAATCCTCGCGCTTGGCATAGAACTCGACCTTGCCGCCAAGCTCTTCCGACAGGCGAGGCAGGTGTTCGATCGGCGTCTTTCCGAAGGTGAGCGGGTAGCGGTCGAAGGGTTCGAGAAGGGACATCGGGCATCTCCTGAGTGGCTGTCTGCCCTGACGCTAGTGCAACCCGCCGGAAATGTGCTTTCAAAGTTAGCGGCTTAACTTTCCCTATTCCCACTAGAAGGACGATATGTTTGGCTCCTCTATCAACTCAACGCAACAATGTGAAAGTTTCTTTCATGCATGATCTGGATCGAATCGACATCAAGATCCTGCGCGCACTTCAGTCGGAGGGGCGGCTCACCAATGCCGAATTGGCCTCGCGGGTGCATGTCAGCGCTCCGACATGCCACCGCCGCACCCAGCGACTGTTCGAGGACGGGTACATCACCGGCGTTCACGCCCAGATCGCGCCGGAGCCCGTTGGCCTCGGCGCGGTGGTCATGGTCGGGGTCGTGCTCGACCGCTCCACACCGGAGAGCTTCGCGGCTTTCGAGGACGCGGTCATCCGGATGGAGCAGGTCCTGGACTGCAACCTCGTGGCCGGGGATTTCGACTACCTGCTCAAGATCCGCGTTCGCGACATGTCGGATTTCAACAAGCTTCACGGCAAAGAACTCATCGCGCTGCCCGGCGTGCGCCAGACGCGGACGTTTTTCGTCATGAAGGAAGTCAAAGACAACGCCCCGCTGCCGTTCTGAGATCGAAACCGCGGGTGAGCTAATGGGATGAACTGCCTTCCCACCGACCCGCTGCTACCGTGGCGGGCATAGGTTGAGATAGGAGCATCTGATGGACATCAAGGTTCTGGGCATTGATTTGGGCAAGACCGTTTGCAGTCTT
>Ga0115012_10000175_pt1 | contig 37816 bp, 31 predicted proteins | sample TroAtlMetagenome_FD_88706 | JGI IMG/M metagenome (GOLD analysis project Ga0115012, IMG submission 88706) | Marine eukaryotic phytoplankton communities from Atlantic Ocean - Tropical Atlantic ANT10 Metagenome | ecosystem: Environmental > Aquatic > Marine > Oceanic | place: Tropical Atlantic... | reverse complement strand
ATCACGAGCATTGATACGGCGCCGGTTTATGGGTTTGGCCGTTCTGAAGAAGTGGTCGGGCAAGCCATTCGGGACCGTCGAGAACGGGTTCAAATCATGACCAAAGTGGGCTTGCGTTGGGACACCGAAGAGGGGGCTCATTTCTTCGACACCGAAGACCACAACGGGGACACCCGCAGGGTTTTTCGAAATCTGCGTCCCGAGTCGGTGCGGTGGGAAGTGGAGCGGTCATTGGAGCGCTTGGGCATTGATCAAATTGACGTGATTCAGTGCCACTGGCCCGACCCCAGCACACCGATACCGGAGACCATGGGCGCGTTGAAGGCGTTGCATTTGGAGGGCAAAGTCAGGGCGATAGGGGTGTCCAACTTTTCCCCTGAACAAATGACGGAAGCCACGGCTGCTTTGGGCGATGTCCCCTTGGCGTCCAACCAGCCACGGTATTCCATCCTGCATCGCCAAATCGAACGGGACGTGCTTCCGCATTGCCATGAAAACGGGATTGGTGTGGTGGTGTACTCACCCATGGCCCGCGGAATCTTGACCGGAAGGGTCACCATGGATCGGGAGTTTCCCGAAGGCGATGGGCGGCGTGATGAGCCCTTGTACCACCCCGAAAATCGGGCCCGAGTGCTCGAGGCCCTCGACGCTGTGCGTGGCATTGCCGAAAGCCATGGAATTTCTTTGGCCAACTTGGCGGTGTCTTGGGTGCTCCATCAACAGGGGGTGACCGGTGCGCTGGTTGGTGCTCGAACGGTTGAGCAAGCCCAAGAAAACGCCCGAGCGATGTCGGTTCATTTGGGTTTCAATGAACTGGCTCTCATGAATGAAGCGTTCGGGGCTGTGCGCATCAACAAACGGCCCGGAGCCGGTGCATGAGCCGTCCGGAGGCGGTGTTGCGGTCGTTGTTCTGGATCGCCGTAGCGGTTGCGGTGACCTACCCGGCTTCCCTGTCTCCCACAGAACTGCTGTTGGGCCATCCCGATGTTGATGTGTGGAACCACGCCTGGGGCTACTGGTTTGTGCCGCACCAGATCGCCGGTTTTGAATGGCCTTTTTCGACCGACCTAATCGGCATACCGGAAGGCGGGGACCTGTATTTCATCGACATGTTGGGTGCGTTGGTGGGAACCCCCATCGCCTGGTTGATTGGCCCGGCCGCCGCCTACAACGGGGTGATGATTTTGAGGGTCGCTGCCGCGGGCATGGCTGGACAGGTGTTGGCCAATGAAGTGGTGGGGCGCGGCCCCCACGGGGTGTTTGCCGGTTTGGGTATGGCCACCTTGCCCTTTTTGTTGGCCGAGATGTCGAACGGAATCTCTGAAGTTGTCGCGGTCCACTGGATTGCGTGGTCATTGTGGGCTGGGTGGAGGGCGCTGGAGGCTCCCTCACGCGGACGATGGCTCACGCTGGGGATTCTTCTTGGTCTCACGACTGCCGCCAGTTTTTATTACGGTTTGGTCAGCATCATGGTTCTTTCGGTGTTGGGAGTGTTGCGGTTGGTTCGCGCCCTTCGAGCGGGGTTCCGACCCGCCCCGGTTGATGTGAAAGGCCCGGCCCTTGGGGCTGCTCTTTCCGCCGCGGTTGCCATTCCGTTTTGGGGCGCGTTTCAGTGGTCCCTGCACAGCGGCAATGCGCTGATTGTTCGGCCAAAGGAGTTGGCGGTTGGTTGGATTCTGAGTCACAACGCGGTCGACCCTCGGACCTATGTGATGCCGGGTGACTTTCAATCGGTTGATCTGGCGGCGTACGGCGAAGCGTTTGTGCACACCGGATACCTGCGTTGGGTCGTCATTGCTTTGGCGTTTGTGGGGCTGTTGAAGAACCCCAAATTGCGCGATTGGGGCGCAGCCGCAGCGCTATCGTTGGTGGTGGGTCTGGGCCCATTGTTGTTTGTTGGTGATTGGGTGAAAGTGGGTGGATCGGCGGTTTCATTGCCTTTTTATTGGGCCCAATTGGTGCTGCCCGATGTCGCGATCACTCACCCACTTCGGTTGAGCATTGGGGGTCAGATCATTGCGATCATCTTGGCCGCTGGAGGCATCGCGTCGCTTGGTCGGGCATGGCTGGTTCCGGTCGGTTCTTTGGCGTTGGTGGTGGAATCGTTGATGTGGTCGCCCGGGCCGTGGCCCGTTCCGACTTCGGACGCGACCATCCCGTCGGTGTATGCAGCCATTGAAGCCGAAGGGCCTGTGCTGGACCTTCCCGGCAGCGTGGGCGCGACCATGGCGACCAGTCGGTACTTTTGGAATCAGACCGCGCACGGTCGGGGGATTCCGTATTCCCCCAATGTTCGATTGGACTCAGCCCGGGATCTCGAGGTTCAGAGCGCGTTCACTGACCCGCACTTGAGGCAGTCGGAGCACCGGGTGGTGGAAGACCCCGCGAAAGGCCCCGACTTGTACCAGAAAGCATTGGCCAAACGATACGCCGCCATAGTTCTGCACAAAGATTTGGAGGCCCGCGCGCAACTCAAAAGCGACTACACGCCGGTTTTGACGGCGGTGTTTGGGCCCCCGACCATTGATGGAGACATTCAGGTGTGGACTTTTGGAGATTCTCAGTGATGCGGTGGTTGTGGCTGTTGTTGTGTTCGTGCTCCACGCCGCAGATGGAATCGTCCCCCGTTGTCGCGGCAGTTGCGGCCCCTGATTCCCCGAAGAAAACGGAAACCGTTGGCGTTCAGTCGGGGGTTCAACACCCCCCAATTCCGGCCAACAGCCCCGCTTGGCGGCACGATCCCGGCGGGTTTGTGCCCGACCACAATTTTTACGGAGAGCGGAGCTGGGACGGGGTGCGAATGCGGGTGGCTGGTCACATCGCTGTGATTGAACGGGACCGGGCCCGGTTGGCCGCTCAATCGGCTCCGCAAGGCCTCGCCGCCGCCGGGGTGTACCGGTCGTTGGCGGATGTTTTGGCTGCCTTGATTCCTGATTCGGGTGGGCCGGAAACCGAAATACCGACCCTGGCCCGCAATGCGGCCCTGCGGGATGCCGCACTCTTGGAAGGAACACCCCTCGCCGGATTGGGCGGGGTCGCGGGCGTTCGAGCATCGTTGCATCGCCATCAAAAAGCCGGAACCATGACCGCGACAGTGGCCGAACGGTTGCGGTCGGAGTTGGCATCGGTGGTGTCCAATTTGGATTTTCCGGACATTGATGCATTCGCCGACTTTGACGATCGGCATGCCATGCGCGTGAAACTCTGGGCGTTGTACTTGGATGCCGTCGATCCCGTCGAATTCTCGGATCCGTGGGGGTACTTTGATGCCGCAGCCCATGCGCGCATGGTCCAGTTGTTGGACGCAAAGATTGCGCGCGCCGGGGGCATGACGGTGCCGGATCCGGCCCCGGTTTCGGGTCGATTTACGGTGGACGGTGCCGGTGGGATGCCGACCGGCGATTCGCTCATTGATGTGGCCGGGCAACCCGGCCCTCGGGCCATTGGGACGCTTGAGAAACTTGGGTTGGACGACCCAAAGCACCGCCAGTGGGTGGAAGACACAGCCTTTGTCATGAACGCCAAGCTGGCCGAACAGCCGGGAGGAGTCTTATCGATTCTTCATACGCGGACCGCCCATTTGGATGGAATGGGGCACGGCAGTCGGTACTACAACATCAAGCAGTTGCGAAACGAAGCGGTGCGTCAATTGGCCCGGTCCGGGCATTACACTGTGGCCAAGCAGGCGCTGGAAATGAACTTCCCACTGCACCATCAAGATTGGGAATGCCCGAACCGCACGGGCATTCTGATGGCGATCAACGGCCGGTTGGCGGCGTTGGCTCACCAGGGCACGGCCGCCGACACGCTAAAGCGTGCCCGCGGATCGACGGACGACTTTTTGAAGAAAGTGGACGCGGCGCAGGCCGCCGGGCCCCCTACTCGGTAGCGGCAGCGCCCTCTTCAGTCGGAGGAGCGGCGTTTGGGTCGTCTTCGGCCGGTGGCAGTGGCGGTGTGTCGGGAACCACGCCAACCTTCAGTTCGAGGCTGTCCGGCGGTGCATTGGTGTCCAGCAGGCCGCCGGTCCACAATCCGATGTCTTCACCGGGGGTGGGTTGTTCATTGCCGTCTTTGTCGTTCACGATCATGACAATGGCCGAAATCCCCTTGGGAACCATGATTTCGCCTTTTCCGGTTTCAGTGAAGCTTTTTTGGGTCGACACGATGGGTGGATGGTTTGATGCATCTTCCACGCGGACCAGAAGCGAGCCTGTGCAATCGTCGCAACCCAACACAAGGTTGAGTTTTACGCCGTCCGCCAGTTCCGCTTGGGTGAACTGAGGGGTGGGCGCTCCCATGTTGCCGCCATCGGGTGGAGTGGGAACCTTGGTTGCCTCTTGAGGGTTGCCAGGAGCGTTCGCATTGTTGGGGTTGGCTTCGCCGGCGGGGGCGTCTCCGGGTGCTGGAGCACCGGGTTTGGCCGCACCACCGGGTTCGGTTCCACCCTCGGTGGCCGACGGTGGTGGTTCAATGCAAGCAAACATGAATGAGAGGGACAAAAAGGACAACAGCACGGGGGTCTCCTGGTTCAGGCGTCTGGTATATCCGGCTCTTCGGCTTGGGGAGGCGGAGGATCGGTTTGGATGATGTCTTCGCGGATGGAAACCGCCTTGGTTGCGATGTCATTCCATCCGTTTCGCACGGAGGCAATGGCCAACCGTTTGAGCGGTTCAAGGAGGTCGATGGACACCATTCTGCCCAAGCCGCGGTCGATCGCCACGGCCCACCATGCTCGGCATGTGTTTTCGTCGTCGGCTTCGGCCGCCCAGACCGCTCGGACGACCCCGATGAAGAGCCAAGCAAAGTGTTTGGGGTGGTCTTGAAGGTGCGCTTCGGCCTGGTCGATGTTGATGCGCACGAAAGTTGGATCGCCGCGCGTTTGGTTGATGATGGCCAGGTTCAGGTGGGCGATGGCGGCCGATATGGGCCAGTTGCGTTCATCGGCGAGCCGAGCGACGCTTTCATACATCCTTTCGGCTTCGCGCACTTCGCCTTTGAGCCGCAAGGTTTCGCCCAGGTTGTTTTCAGCATCGAGTTGCAATCGATGGTCCCCCACAGTCACAGCCAGCGCCCGTGCGGTGTAAAAGTGGCGTTCCGCGTCGTCGAATGCATGGAAGGATAAACGAACCAATCCGGCGGCAAACGTGGCCTTGGCGATTCGTCGGGTGTCACCGGTGGCGAGGGCGGCTTCCCGAAGTTGTTGAACCAAGGGTTCGATGCCTTCGATGCGTCCGCTGGCTGTTCGAGAGTCCACCAATCCATGCAGCGCCTGGACTTCGCAACGTTTGTCGCCTCGGTTCAAGCGAAGCATTCGGGCAAAGCGGCGCGCGGCATCCTCTGGGTGACCTTGCAGTCGGTACACGCGGGCAATCGATGCCGCTGTTTCGATCAACCCTTCGCGATCCCGCGTGGCTTCGAACGTGACTTCGGCGGCTTCGAGCAACTCTTTGGCCCGCTCCAAGCCGCCTCGGTGGGTTTCAGCATGAGCCATGCAGACCGACAACCGGGCTTCTGTCCGCCGGTCGAGATGGCCCATATTGTGGGCCTCTTGAATGATCTGGATCGCTTCATCGACGCGACCTTGAGAGTTCAATGCATTCGCTTGTCGAATCCGGGCTTCGGCCCGCGCTGAAATGCCTCCGGATTGGTCCGCGGCTTCGATGCCCAAGCGACTTGCGTGCAAGGCCAAGGCAAACCGGCCTTCCTCGTGGGTTCGTCGGGCCGCGCGAAGCAATGGGATCACCGCTGACTTTGGGTTGTCCGCGTGCAGACGGTGGATGCCCACAGGCAAATCCACGTCCACGCCGGTTCGTTCCCCGACCCGGGTCCACGCGTCGGCCAATCGATCGTGGAGCCCTCGCACGTATGGCCGTCCTTGCGCCACCTGCAACGCGGCAGAGTGGATGCGGCCGTGTTCGAACACCAACCTCCAACCCCGCTGGCGGACCAGGCCCGTTGCGAGCAGGGCATCGAGCCCTTCGGGGTTCACTTCGCGGATCACCATGCTGGGCGGAGCTTGACCGGCCAATGCTGTGGCTGCGAGTGCTTCGTACGCCGATTCGGGGCGCTCGGTCTTGGCGACGGCTCCCCGGATCCGAGACACAAAGAGTTCGTGGATGTCGGTGGGGAGGATGTCCTCCAACATCACCAACGGGTCCAGGGTCAGTTCGGCGTTGGGGGTTTGCACCAAATGCTCTTGCGTGGCCCAATCTCGGACCATCAGCATCGCCATGCTCGGGCTGCCATTGCAGTACGGTGCCACCGCTTCGGCCAAATCGGGAGTCAGGCTCAGCGACTGGCGAAGGAAGGTTCGCATCTCGCCGTCCGACATTCGCTCCAAATCGATCCGAAGGGCGCCGCGTCGCTCCAACGACCGAACTCGTTTCGCCAGATCGGGGTCGTCCATCAGCGATTCGCTGGACAGGGTGGCGACCAACAAAAAGGGTCGTTCGCCGATGCTTCGGTCGATCACAGCGTCGGCGATGTTGAGTCCGTCTCCGCCTTCTTGCGCCAAATGAACATCGTCCAACACCAGCATCGCACCGCCGCGCCAGGAGCGCGCATCGAGGTGGCGGTAGAGGAAGGCCAGTCCGACAGCGGCATTGACAGGCGTTTCGCCTTCGTCCATGTACCCGCACCAACGCGCCAGCACGCTGGCCTCGGTTTCCACCTGAGCCGGACTCCGTTGTTGATCTCGGCTCAGCCAGCGTTTGAACCGCGTCTGAAGTGCCGCCCGGTTGTCGTTCCAGGGGGCCAGGATTTCTTGCACAGCTCCGCGGTATCCGTCATCGGGACCGGCCGGCTCGTGGTACTGAAGCCGAGCCACTTCCATGTGACCGTGGGCCTCGATGGTTTGGGCGACCGATTGGGCCGTTCGCGACTTTCCGATGCCCGTTGGGCCCACCAGCAAGATGACGCTGGGCTCCTTGGTGGTGACCACCTCTCGGGCCTTTTGCCACAACAACCAGCGAACATTTTCGTGGGCTTCAATGGGTGGCTCGCGCATGCCGACCATGGCCAAGCCGCCGGTCTCCGCCCCCGACGCCGGTGGCGGTGGCGGTTCCATGGGCATTTCATCCGTGGGAACCCGGTTCCACCGAACGCCGGATTCGGGAATGGGGACCGCGGTGGTGGCCGTCAAAGCGTCCATTCCTTCGGCCAGCAGAACGTCCGAAAAGCTTTGGCCGACCAGCCCGCCGATGGGCGCCGGGACCGGCATGGTCAGCGGACTATCGCTGATGGCGTTTCGAATTGCTCGGATGACATCCGCGGCGCGGTCGTACCGGGCCCTTGGGTCCGGTTGCAGCAAGTTGCGGACCACTTCTTCGAGGGCTGGCGGCACGTGTTGGTCCAAGCCCAAAGGACCGCTTGGCAGCGGGTCGAGCAGTTTTCGGGTGCCGGGCTCCTTGCCGCTCCGATCGCCGCCCAAGATTTCGAAGAGCATCAAACCCACGGCGTACAAGTCGGTCGCCGGTCCGAGTTCTGCGTACCGACCTTGCCGTTGTTCGGGCGCCATCCAGACCGGGGTGCCCCCCATGCCTTGTTGGTGAAGCGCCAGCTCTGCCATGGCTCCAGCAACTCCAAGGTCTGCGACCCAGGCATTGGCTTGGTCTCCCAAGCCTGTGTGCAAGAGAACGTTCGCGGGCTTGAGGTCTTGGTGCAGAACCCCACGCGAATGCATGTGAGCCAATGCATCCAACACTTGATTGATGAGGCGAATGGCTTCAGCCATGGGCGGTCGTTGCCGAAGCCGGTCTCCGAGGCTGCCTTGGTCGGCAAAAGCGAGCGAGACAAACGGGCACCCGTCTTCGAGTCGACCGGTGTCCAGGACTGGGATGACCCTTGGGTGAACGACTTCGGCGCTCAGCGCGACCTCTCGGGCAAAGCGGGCTCGGAACCGGGCGTGCAGTGCGAGGTTCCGACGAACAACCTTGAATGCCACGTCCCGCTTCAGCAGGGTGTCGTTGGCCTGGAAGACCGAACACGTCGCACCCTCACCGATTTCACCGATGAGTTCGTAGCGTTCAGGAAGTTGGGGCATCGGGCCCATGGGCACTCAGAGTGAAAGGCGTATGTCCATTCCCAGCTTGTCTGAAAACAACGAAGAAAGCACATCCAACATGGCCTCGCCGCTATCGCGTTCCAGCCACACGCCTCCGCTGAACACAAAATGCCAAGCCGTAAAGTTCGCGGATAGCCAAAACTCCCGCGTGGGGGGTTGTTGGGAGAGAACGAAGGTGGACCCATCCTCGAAGGCTATCTTCAGATTGCCATCGGTCAGGCTGGGATCGTGAAAGTCAGAATCGACCTCGTCCAACTGCTCAAGAAAGGAGTGCAGAACCGTTTTGACGGCGCGCCGAAACGCGCCTTCATCGGTGAAATCGTTGGGAATGCTCATGCGGATTTCACGGCCCCGCGAATGGTGGCACCAAGCCGTTCAAGCAGGGGCTTGATTTCTTCGGTTCCCACAGCGCCAATGCTGATTCGGAACCAACCGGAGTCTTCGTTGAGGTCGAAGGCTTGGAACGGAACAACCGCCATGCCGGCCTCTTCGAGAAGCATGGCGCGGATGGACTCGTTGGTGCGGCCTTCGATGTTGACTCGGAAGCTCAGGTAGATGGCGCCTTGGGGTTCAATGGCGTCCACGGGAAGTCCTTGGGACTTCATTTCCATGATGCCGGCGTACAAGGTGTCCAGGCGCGCATCGATTTCATTTTTGATCCAGCGGTTGTACTCGGCCACCGCGTCGGTGTCGTTGAGCAACGCCGCGGTCGCGAGTTGTTCGGGACGACCCGCCCATGCGCCCATGTGACCAATCAGGGCCTTCATTTTGGGCTGGAGGTAGGGCGGGAGAACCGCCCAACCCACGCGCATTCCGGTGGCGGCGAAGCCCTTGGATATGGCGTCGATGTGCACGACGTAGGGTGCAATTTCCGGAACCAGCTGGACCGGAGAGTAGAACGGGTATTCATCTTTGGTGAGCTGCCAATAGACGGCGTCCCACATCAACATGCACGGTGGAGCGTCGCCTCGGGACCGGTTCTCTTCCACGATTGCTTCGGCGATGCCCCGGAGGACTTCGGGTTCAATCACGGTTCCCGTCGGGTTGAGCGGGCTGTTCATCACCAGAAGCCGCGCGCCTTTGACGGCTTCGCGAACTTGTTCCACGGTGGGGAAGAAGTTGGTTTCGGGTGAGGTGCGGATGAAGTGATGGTCGGTTTGGCACAAATGGGCGTAGTACCCAACGTTCCATGCGGGCAAAAAGCTCACGGTCTTGTCGCCGGGATTGGTGAACAACCGCCAAGTTCCGTACAGCACGGGTCGGGCTCCCGAGCACACGACCACGCCGCCGGGACCGTAATCGAGACCCAAGTCCCGCTTGTAGAGATCCGCGATGGCTTGCCGCAACACGGGAAGTCCATCGGAAGGCGGGTAGTTTGTTTCTCCGCGTTCAAGCGCCGACTGGGTTTCTTTGACCAGTTTGTTCGGCACAGGGAACTCGGCGGGCTTGAAGTCGCCCACGGTGAGGTTGCAGACTTCGTGGCCGTCGGCAACCATCGCCCGCACAGCGGTGGCGATCGCCAGGATTTGTGAACCCCTGAGGCCGTCGACGACCTCGGTCACAGCGGCCGAGGTGGCTTGACGGGTGTCAGCAGGAAGGTGGGCGTTGATCTCGACAGTCATGGCTTCTCCGATCGGTGCGGATGTCTAACCAACTGCCGTATGAATGGCTTCGACAAGCCCCAAAGGGACGAAGTAAATCTACCCTTCGGCGCCAAATTCGTAGGTCACACCTGCAGCAAACAGCAGCACGCTGGATTCGTAGGTCCCGTTTCCAATTGTCGTGCCGTCCAAGAAATCTCCGGTCAGTGCATCGACCGAGATCTGTTTGACCTCCGAATCGGTGGCTGTCGTCGGGTTCAAAAAGGCTTGACTCACCCCGAAGTCGAGGCTGATGTCGGGGGTGGGTCGGTAACTCCCCCCCAATCCGTAGCCGATCTTCTTTCCGTCGATCAAAGAGACACTTTGAGTGGCTGATGGAATGGCGGAGGTTTCGTAAAATGTGCCGGCCCGCAAGGACACGCTGGTGTTGAGTTCGTGTTCCCCGCCCAAGCGAAGCGACCAAGCGTCTTGGTAGCTGGCGGGCAAAATGACGTCATCATCGATGATGATGTCGTCCATTTGAGCCGACGTCACCGCGTGTTCTCCGTTTAGATCAACGTTCAGGTTGATGTCGGTGATGGTGAGTTGTTCGATGCTGCTCCATTGCTGCCACACCGCCGCCAGTTCGATTTCCGTACGTTTGGTCGGTCGGAACGCGAACCCGCCCTTAAGGATCAAGGGCATGGTGATTTCCAGCGCCACTTGTTCGTCTCTGCTTGTTTCGGACAAAATGATTTGATCCCCACCAAACCCATCGGTGTACAGGCTGTGACCGGAGAAGTCCGCTGCGATGTACCCCTCTGCATTGAACTTGACCGGTGGTTGAACCATCAGCCCGAACGCCCATTCTTTGGTCGGCGGCTCGATCATGATGCCGGCGTTCCACGACCAGCCCTGCCAGTCGGAGGCGGCGAACTCGAAGCCGACATCGTTGGCCGGGTCTTCGTTGGGCGGGGTGTCGTTGTGAATGATGGCGTCATCTATGGTGCCCCCTTCGGGAATTTCGGTGCGGACTCCGGTCCGGTGGAAGGGCACGGATATTTTCAACTGTTGTTCCGCCAACAAGACCCCCCAAGCCACGCCTCCTCCGATGGATACCCAATCGGACACGCGGTGCGCGATGGACGGCCCGACGGCGGTTTGAATGACCATCACATCGATCAATGAATACCGTTGCGAACCGTTCTCATCGTAAGAAAGGTCAGGGGCGTACGGCGGATAAAAGCCGAGGGCAAAGGTTGTGTTTTTGGTTCCCAAACGGGAACTCAGTCCAAAGTGAGGAATCACAAAAGCGGGGGCTTTATTTTCAATGGCGGCAAAAGAGATGTCCGTCGGAGTGCCGTCGTCGTCGAGCGGACCGGCGCCTTCCATCTGCGCTCGTTGGTAGGTCACGGACTGTTGTACGGACGCAACGTTGAGCATCACGGTGTTGCGTTTGAGACGAGTCAGTGCGGCGGGGTTGTAAAACAAGGCCGTCAGGTCATCGTTTCCGGCAATGAAGGCTCCCCCGCGGGCAAAGGAGCGCACCCCGATGTCCGTGAAGTAGTAGCCAGCGGCCACGGATGGTGTGGAGAACAACCCGGCTGCAATCGCAGTGAGACCAAGAATAAATCGACTCATATGACCCTTCCAATTTGTCCAGGATTCGCGCCCGGCCCGACCCCGACTTTTTCCGATGGGTGAGACTTTACTATCCGCGTCGCATAAGCAGCATAAAACAAACGCTTCTTCGAGATGCTTGGAAGTCGAATGATTATCGCCATTTTTGTATTGATTGCTCTGGGATTGCTTGGTTTGGGTGCCTCGGTCTTTTGGTCGAATCGGCACCCCGAACCACTGTGGGATTGGTCCACCATCGACACCTCGGATGTTGAGTTTCCCGCTGGTTTTTTGTGGGGATCGGCCACTGCGTCGCATCAAGTGGATGGGGGCAACGACAACAACAATTGGGCGCGCTGGGAGCAGTCCTTCGACGAAAAAGGGCAGCCACGGGTGCACAACGGCGATTCAGCCGGAGCGGCCGCGGAGCACTGGGATCGGTATCCAGAAGACATCGCGCGGATGCGCGAGGACCTCGGGCTAAACAGTTATCGTTTCAGCATTGAGTGGAGCCGCGTGGAGCCCGAAAAAGGGCGGTTTGATCCGGAAGCCATCGCTCACTACCACGGCATGATCGACGCATTGATCGCGGCGGGGATCGCCCCCATGATCACCTTGCATCACTTCACGAATCCATTGTGGTTTGAGGACATGGGCGCATTCGAAAAAGAAGAAAACATCGCCCACTTTGTGGCGTTTTCTTGCCGAATGTTCGAAGAGTTTGGGTCCAAAGTGCAACGGTGGTGCACCATCAACGAGTCGGGCCCGTATGCGGTGATGGGCTACGGTCTGGGCGTGTTCCCTCCGGGGGTCAAGAACTTTCGACGCATGGCGTTGGTGCTGTACCACTTGATGCGCGCGCACACGGCGGTTTACGAGGCCATCAAGGGCATGCCCGGCGGCGACACCGTGGATGTGGGACTGGTGAAAAACATCTTTCAGTTCGATCCGTACAGCCGCTGGAATCCGTTTCATTGGGTGTTGTGCAGGGTCGCGGATGGGGCGTACAACCAAAGCATCATCGGGTACCTGAAAGAGGGTCGCTTCCGCGTGCGAATCCCCCTGTTGGTGAACCTTGATCGGCATCATCCAAACGATGCCGGAAAGTCCGACTTTGTGGGGTTGAACTATTACGCCAACCTGATTCTTTCGTTGTTCATGAAGCGCCAGCCGCCGTTCGAACCGCACGCGCGACCGGGACAAATTCTCACCGATATGCCCTACGCGATTTACGCGGAAGGCTTTCATTCGGCGCTGATGCGCTTGAAACCATTGGATTTGCCGATCATCGTGACCGAAAACGGGATCGCCGACGACAAAGACGATCGCCGAGCGTTGTGGATTCGGCGCTACTTGTACGCGATGAGTCGAGCGATCGAGGAAGGGGCCGATGTGCGGGGATACCATTACTGGTCGTTGATTGATAATTTTGAGTGGGCCGAGGGGTGGCAGATGGCGTTTGGACTGTACGAAAACAACAGAGAAACTCAGGAGCGTCGACTCCGGGAGGGGTCGTTGGCGTACCGCGACGCCGTGGCTCAATGGAGCAACAATGATTGAGTCAGCCATCATTGTGTTGGCCGCTGGCCAAGGAAAGCGGATGCGCTCCAGTCTTCCAAAGCCGTTGGTGGCTGTGGCGGGACGACCCATGATTGATCGGCTGCTTGAGTCGGTCGACAAGGCTGGAATATCGAGGGTTTCGGTGGTTGTCGGTCACCAGTCCGAGCGCATGCGTGCGCATTTGGGTTCGACGGTTGAGACCCCTCTGCAGGCGGTCCGCAACGGCACCGCGCATGCGGTGGACGTGGCTCGCGACAGCGTGGCCGGTGCGGATGAGGTGTTTGTCTTTGTGGGCGACAGTCCCTTGATTCGTCCCGAATCCATCGAACGATTGCGGCAGGTTCATCGAGAAACGGGAGCGGCCTGTTCGTTTTTGACCGCGGATTTTGGGGAGCCGTACCCTTACGCTCGTGTGCTGCGTTCCCCCGATGGCGGGGTCGAAGCGGTCGTGGAGGAGCGGGACTGTTCGGCTGAACAAGCAAAGGTGACGGAATACCTCAGTTCGCATTTTCTGTTCGACGCCAAGGAATTGTGGACGGTTCTGGAGAGCGTGCCGGTTCACCCCGTGACGAAGGAGCGGTACTTGACCGATGCCATCGGCCTGTTGCTGGAACGCGGTCGTGGCGTGGAAGCGGTCAGCATCGATGATTGGCGCGAACTTGTGGGATTGAACACTCCCGAGGATGTGGCCTGGGCCGAGGCCATGTTGGCCGATGGCTGAACGCCCACCGATCGCGGCCCTGTGTGCCCGAGAATTTGTGGAATCCACCGGCAGGCAGCCCGACGTGGTTTCGTGGGCTCCTGGCCGCATCAACCTTCTGGGAGGGCACACCGATTACAACGATGGTCTGGCCCTGCCCGGTGCGATCGATCGATGGATCTCGGTGTCGTTGAGGCCGCGCAGCGACGATGAGATTCGAGTGCGCAGTTTGGATTTTGGCGGCGAACTTCGCGGTCATCGCGGGGCGGTGAAACCAACGTCCGCGTCGTGGACGCAGTTCATCGCGGGGAGCATTACGGTCTTCGAAGAAGTCCACCCGCTGCCCGCGGGTTTTGAAGCCGTGTTTACGGGAGATGTACCCGATGGGGCGGGGTTGTCCTCGTCCGCTGCGTTGACCGTGGCTTGGATGACTGCTTTGCGGGCGTGGTCTGGGGCTGCGATCGATGACATCGCCTTGGTCCGGATGGCCCAACAGGTGGAACACCGTTTTCTGGGTGTGAAGTGCGGGCTGCTCGACCAAATTGGTTCGCTGATGGCTGAGCCCGGAGGTGTGCTGCTCGTCGACTTTCAAGATCTCAGCATATCGCCCATCGCCGATGGGCTTGAAGACGTTCGGTGGGTGGTGTTGCACAGCGGTGTTCGACGGGAACTCGCATCGAGCGCGTATTTGAACCGGGTGCAGGAGTGCGTGGACGCCTTGGCTTCGGTGAAAGCGAGAGAGCCGGGCATTGAAAGCATTCGGGATGTGGAACTTTCGATGTTGCGTTGCGAAAACGTCAATGAGCGGCGCATCCGTCACGTGTTGACTGAAAACGAGCGCGTACTCCGCGGTGCAGGTGCGGTTCGTTCCGGAGACGCCGAAACCTTGGGCACCATTTTGAGCGAAGCGCACATCAGTTTGCGCGACGATTACCAGGTCAGTTGTCCGCAGCTCGATTGGCTCGTGGAGTCAGCAACGGCGCAACCAGAATGCTTTGGTGCGCGCATGGTGGGCGGGGGTTTTGGTGGGTGCACATTGAACTTGGTTCGGGCCGACCAAAGCGATGGGTTCATTGTGCGCGCATTGTCCGCCTACCGCTCTCGCTGCGATGAGGCTCCACGCGCGTTCACGTTTGAGTTGGTCGGAGGGGCTGCAGCGGGCTGATTCGTTCAGCGCTTTTCTGCCTCGCGTTTCACCCACGCTGTGCCTTCCGCCAACGCATCTCGGGTCATGTAGTTGACCAAGAATCCAGGGACGCCTCGCATGCTGATGCTGTTCGAATGTTCAAGTCGGGTCATCCCCGGTTGATTTTCGACGGGTTGAACTCGCCAGTACCCAACCAGGTCATTCACATCGCTTTTTCGGTCGTAGTCCAAGGTCCAAGCCATGTAGCCCTCGGCTTTTTGGACTGTATTTTTTGTGAAGATCTGCGACCGGAAGCCCAAAATAGAGGTTTGCATGTCGATGAAGATCGCATTTCCTTCGCGTCGGTAAATGGAGCAGCTCACGACGTTTTTCACCCAGGATTTGTAGCGGTGGTACGACAGAATCGTGGCCCATATTTGTTCCGGAGTCGCTCGAATGTATTGCACCGCAATGCCGGATCCGCCTTCGTCGCGCTTCACGTGGCGTTCGATGTGTTTCCCCGACTCCAGTTGGGTTCGTTCTTCCGGAGTCAACACCACCCCGGCCGGAGCGGAGGTGATGGGGGCCAGAATGCCCCGGTGGCCTTGCGGTTCCGTAGCCGAGGCGGCAACGGCCGAATGCTGAGGAACAATGAACGTGAACAGCAGCGCCATGATGACGATGAAAAGGCGGGCGTGGGCTGGTGTTGGCGTGTGCATGGAGTCCGCGTAGCTCATCAACGGCCGATATCAAGTGGAGCAGGCTTCATGTTTGTTCAACATTGGCGCAGCAAGTCCGCCACAGACTTGGCCGAGGAAGGGCGATCGCGAGGGTCTTTCTCGAGCATGGAAGCGATCAGCCGCACGACCCGTGGGGGCGCATCTGGAATCCATCGTTCGAGCGATTCCGGCATGCGGTGCAGGTGCTGGGACATCACGTCTTGGGGGGTGTCCCCCTCAAACGGGCGTTTCCCGCTCAACATGCGAAACAACAAAATGCCCATGGCGTACACATCCGACCGCGCGTCCACGGACTCTCCGCGAATTTGTTCGGGTGGGGCGTAGGTGTAAGTGCCCACAAATCGGCCGAATGTTTGTGGCAAACCGGGCATCACGGCCGAATCAAAATCGATCAAGCACGCGCTGCGATCGTTTCGAATGAGGACATTGGCGGACTTGACGTCTCGGTGGATGATGCGGCGTGAGTGCAAACACTCCAGGGCCTCCGCCAGGTGAATCCCCACGGTGATCACGGCGGTGTTTCGGGCTGGAGTTCCCGGCACGCCCATGGATTTTGCGAACACCTGTGAGGGGGTTCCACCAATGAAATCAAAGAGCATGTAGTTTCGGCCGTCTTCGGTGATTCCGCAGCGATGCGACCGCACGATTCCCGGGTGGTCGATCGCGGACAAATGCTCATGAATGAGCTCGAAATGCTGCGTCTCATTCCGGTTTGTGGCCGCCAACTTCATGGCGTAATGGGCTCCAGAATCGGTGTCTTCGACTCGGTAAACCGCGCCCATTCCGCCTTGCGCTACATGGCGCAACACGCGGTAAGGACCGATGCGAAAGTCGCTTTCGGATGCGTCAGTCACCAGCGCGCATCCTCCAGACGGGTGTTTGGTTGAACCACAGTGGCCCAATCATACGCGCCTCCGGCTTGGTGCGGTGCGGTTGATTGCTCCTGAACCCATTCTCTTGCGGTGCTGGCGGAGCCAAAGAGTTTGATGGTGGGCTCGTCTGCTTCACTGCCTACGTTCAGCAGCACGAAGGGGGTGGTGTCGCCCAGCTCGAAGTCGCCGCGTCCCCTCAGCCATCCACTCAAGACGACGGCTGAAGCATCCAGTGTGGGTGGACCACCCCACCACACCCGGTCGACCCACAATGGACCGTTCGGAAGCGTTGTTGCTGCAGCATCCTGCCGGGCCATCGCGCCCGGGTCTGGCCCCACAGGCAGGCGGTCCATGTGAGTCAGGACAACGGCGATTGAAGCCACTCCGGCCAGTGGCCACACCCGAGCGAGACCAATCGCCGCCACCGCCGCAACGGGGACCGCCACAATCCTCAAGTGGTAGGACCGGATGTACCCGTTTGATAGGCCCACTCCCAGCACGCCAATCAGGCTAATCACCGCAAATAACGCCGATTTCCTGTGATCTTTCTGACGGCAAAACAACGCCAGCACCACTCCAACGATCACGACGGCAGTGGTTCCTTTGAAGTCCACTGCGAAACGATCGTGCAGCGAGACTTTCGTCAGTTCCATCCATGGTACGGGCTCGGTGATGTTGCTTTGAGCGACTTTGGCGAGGCAAGCCCCAATGCCTTCGCCGCACAATGCCAAAGAGCCGAGTCTAGCGGCCTGAGGAACCGCCGCCAACGCGCCAATCCACAGGGTTTTTTGGAGGGTGCGACCTCCGTGAATTCGATGCAACTGGTGAAGGAACGGAAGCGCGGCGATGGCCACCCCGATGGCCAGTGGGTGGTGTCCGATGGCGAACACAAGGCTGACCAGGCCGGCGGCCGGTGCCCAGGGAACCCCGCGCAAACTCAAGGCCATGGATAGCGTGAATGCGCCCACGAATTCGGGCGCCCCGTAAGAGCGGGCACCGCTGACCAAGGTGTCCACTAGGCCCGGGTCAAAGGCCAACAAGATTCCCGCGGTCATGGCCGCCGCCCACCTTCGTTGAGCCGAGCGGGTTTCTGAAGTCCAATGGTAGGCCGCGGCAAACCCAAGCGGGGCCACGATCCCTCCGAGGGCGAAGCGAAATGAAAACAACTCGACCAGCGAGTCGGCCGCGGCCACCAAGGGAACCATGGTGAGCCACAACGCATCGCCGCTCTCCGGGTTCGGGGGTCGCGGGAGGTTTCCGAACAAGGCCGCCTGCGCTTGCAGGTAAGGGCCCAAGCTGTCGGATCCGACGACTGCGTGGTCGAGAACCCTAAGGCGGTGCCAAGCGGCCACGGCCCACAGGCCGAGCATGGTCAAAAGGCGCATCACCACCGGAGTCTACTTCGAGACCCCAAGCTCTTTGGCGACCGCGCTGGCGGCTTTGCCTTGAATGGCCAACTGAAGGTCCCGTTCAATCCGCCGCTGAGCGAAGGCGGCGGTGACTTCGTCAATCTGATGACTCAGCGCGCTGATTCGCTGGCGGTCGCGGCCCTTCATGGCTTCTTCAAGTTCGGACAACAGCGTCTCAAACCGCGATTGTTCACCCTCTTCGAGCATGGCTGGATCGGCGACAATTGCCTTTTTGACTTGGTTCGCGATCTGCTCGGCCTCGATGCGAGCATCAATCAAAAGTCTCTCGTCGACGTCGGTTTCGGCGTTGTCGATCGCGCTTTCGAGCATGGTTTCAATTTCATCTTCCGACAAGCCGTAGCTGGGCTGCACATCCACGGTGGTGTTGCTGCCCGTCGCCGTGTCCGTGGCGCTCACGCGCAAGATCCCGTCGGCGTCCACCATGAATTCCACTTTGATGCGGGGTGTGCCCGCGGGTTGGGGGGCCAAGCCGGTGAGTTTGAAACGACCGAGGCTTCGGCAATCGTTGACCAGTTCTCGTTCGCCTTGGACAATGTGGAGGTCCACCGCCGTTTGGTTGTCGACGTGGGTGGTGAAGGTTTGAGACTGGGCCGCTGGGATCGCGCTGCACCGGGGGATCAACCGCTCCACAACACCGCCCATCATTTCAAGGCCGAGGCTGAGTGGGACGACATCCAGCAGAAGCATGTCTTCTGCCAGTTCGCTTTCACCGGTCAGGATGTCCGCTTGCATGGCCGCACCGAGGGCCACCACTTTGTCCGGGTCGAGGTCGCTGTGTGGTGTGCGACCAAACAGGTCAGTCACAAATTGGCGAACCAAGGGGACGCGGGTGGAGCCGCCAACCAGGACGACTTCATCAATTTGGTCGGTGGCCAGTCCGGCATCCTTGATGGCTTGGAGGCAGGCTGCACCGGCGCGTTGGACGATGGGTCGGATCAGGTTCTCGAAGCTGGCGCGATCGATTTCCGCTTCGACAGATGCACCCGCCAGTTCGGCTTTCAATGTGGCGGTTTCAGCGTCGGTCAGATCTCGTTTTGCCTGCTCAGCCGCCCGAATGGCTGCCCGGTAAGTGATGCCATCGGCGTCTTCGATGCCGGCCTGCTGAAGCAGCACGGCCGCCAGTGCTTGGTCAAAGTCGTCTCCGCCGAGATGGGTGTCTCCAGCGGTGCTCAGCACTTGAAACACCCCGTCGTCCAACTTCAGGATCGAGATGTCAAAGGTTCCGCCACCGAGGTCGAACACCGCCACAGTTTGCCCGTTGCTGCCTTCGTTGAGGCCGTAGGCCAACGCAGCGGCGGTGGGCTCGTTGAGCAGTCGCAAGACGTTGATGCCGGCCACGGTTGCGGCATCGCGTGTGGATTGGCGTTGGGCGTCATCAAAATAGGCGGGCACGGTGATGACGGCGCCACCGGGACGACCAAAGAGGCATTCTTCTGCGCGTGAGTGCAGCAAACGAAGAATGAAAGAACTCACTTCCACGGGAGTCACTTCGCGCGGGCCCACGCGGAATCGAACGGCTTTCCCGTCGTCTTCGACCAGATCGTACCGGAAGAGCTTGGCTTCATCGGCCACCTCTGCGCCCGACCGGCCCATGAAACGTTTCACGCTGGTGAAGGTCGTGCCGCCGGGCTCGGATGCCGCTTCAAGCGCAGGGTAGCCAATCGAGATTGGATTTCCTTCGGGGTCGTAGCGAACCGCACTGGGCAACAATGAACGTTCGTCGTCGTCCAGCAAGCACCGTGCTTTGCCGTCGATGATGACGGCCACGAGTGAGTGGGTGGTTCCAAGGTCAATGCCGATGTTTGCCATGGTGGCTCCGTCTACGCGCCGGTTTGGGTTCGGGCGGTGTTCAAATACTGCAGTTTGGCCAAGATCATCTCGACGCCGTCGAGTGTTCCGTCTCCGGATTCCCATGCCCGGAAAGCATCGTCCAGTTGGCTGCGGTGTGTATCCCACAACTGCCGCACGGTCTCCCGAGCGCCGTCGGGATCGGCGGCGGTCATCATTTGCAGGTCAAAAATGGTTTCGAGAAAGTCCCCATCGGGCTGAGGGCCGCCCCGTTCGGGTGGGGAAGGCTCGCCAGTGGCCAGGTACCACGCTCGTGAAAGGGGATCGGACAGAATGCGTCGAGACTCGTTCACCGCTGCAGTCCACTGCAAACTCATGCGGCGAAAGACCGCGGGTTTTCCGGCCCAGCGATCGGGGTGCACTTTGCGGGAGACCGATCGCCAAGCGTCTTCGATGGCATCGCTCTCGGTCGCGTAACTGCGCGGCAATCCCAACACTTCGAAGGGGTCAGACTTTGGGGGCGGGGGCTGCAATGCTCCGCAGCCGACGCATACGGCCCCTTGGGTGGACTCGTGGCATTGCCAGCAGATCAAGGTGACCTCAGAGGGTGAAAGACTCACCGCAGGAGCAAGATCGACCGGCGATCGGGTTGTTGAACATAAACCCGCTTTTCATCATGGTTTGCTCGAAGTCGATCTCGGTTCCATTGAGGAACAGGTAGGACTTCCGATCGACGGCCAGGGTAACGGACGGCTCACCGAACTCGAACAGCTTGTCTTTCTCTTCGGGAGATTCGACAAAGTCCATGAAGTAGGAGAGCCCGGAACAGCCGCCTCCGCGAACACCGACGCGCAGCACTGCCTCTGGAGTCTGGCGCTTCTTGCACAGAATGCGGACCCGTTTGACGGCGGCTTCGGTCATCGTGACGGCCATGATTTATCCGTCTGTCTTTTTGGTTTGGTAATCGTTGATCGCGGCCTTGATGGCGTCTTCAGCGAGCACAGAACAGTGAATTTTCACCGGAGGCAAGGAGAGTTCCTTTGCGATTTCTGCGTTCGAGATGGCCAATGCGTCTTCGATGCTTTGCCCCTTCACCATGGTGGTGATGAGGGAACTGGAGGCGATGGCAGAGCCGCAACCGAAGGTCTTGAACTTCGCATCTTCAATGATGCCGCTATCGTTGATCTTGAGTTGGAGCTTCATCACGTCTCCGCACGCGGGCGCCCCGACCATGCCGGTTCCGACATCGGGATCGTTCTTGTCGAGACTTCCGACGTTGCGGGGGTTTTCCAGGTGGTCGATGACCTTTTCGCTGTATGCCATGGTTCAAATCCTCGGGGCTTAGTGGGCTGTCCACTGAATGGTTTTGAGATCGATGCCTTCTTGCGCCATCTCGTAAAGGGGGGACATGCTTCGGAGCCAGTTCACTTTTTCGACAATAAGGTCGACCGCAAAGTCGACTTCTTCTTCTGTCGTGAAGCGGCCAAAACCGAAACGAATGGAAGTGTGGGCGAGTTCGACGTCCACGCCGAGTGCACGCAAAACGTAGCTGGGCTCCAAGCTTGCACTGGTGCAGGCCGATCCGGATGAGCAGGCGATGTCCTTGATGCCCATCATCATGGCTTCTCCCTCAACGTAGGCGAAGCTCACGTTGAGGTTGTTGGGGAGGCGGTGCTCCCATGAGCCGTTCAGGTAGATCTCATCAAGGTTTTCTTGCAGTTTGGCCCACATGGAGTCGCGAAGTTTCCGGACGCGTTCGATGGAACCGTTTTCCAAATCAGCTTTGGCCAGTTCGGCTGCTTTTCCTAGACCGACGATTTGGTGGACGGGAAGAGTTCCGGAACGCATGCCTCGTTCGTGCCCGCCGCCATCAATGATGGGCGCAAGGCGAACGCGCGGTCGGCCTCGGCGGACCCAGAGGGCGCCGATGCCTTTTGGCCCGTACATTTTGTGCGCTGAGATGGAAACCAAGTCGACTTTGGCGTCGGCGACGTTGAACGGGATTCGTCCAAGGCCTTGCACGGCGTCGCAGTGAAACACGACCTTCCGCGCACGGCATCGTTCCCCGATCTCTGCGATGGGTTGCACCGTGCCGATCTCGTTGTTGGCCAGCATGATGCTGACCAGGACGGTGTCGTCGCGAAAGGCAGCGTCGAGTTCATCGAGGCTGATGAAGCCCTCTTCGTCCACGCCAAGGTAGGTGACTTCCCACCCCTCGGCTTCGAGCGCGTGGCACGAATCGAGGATGGCTTTGTGCTCAGTGGCACAGGTGATGATGTGTTTTCCCTTGGACTCGTAGAACTTCGCCACGCCTTTGATGGCCAGGTTGTCGGATTCGGTCGCACCGGAGGTGAAGACGATTTCTTTGGCATCCCCACCCAACAGATCGGCGATTTGTTCGCGGGCGATTTCAACCGCTTCCATGGCGGCCCACCCGTAGGCGTGGTTCCGGCTGGCGGCATTTCCGTAAGTTTCGGTCAAGTACGGCCACATGGCTTCTGCGACCTTTGGATCGCATGGGGTGGTCGCGTTGTTGTCGAGGTAGATTGGCGTCTTGACGCTCATGGTGGTCCTCATGCGGGTGCCGCGATGGTGGCGACCATGCGCGGAGCTTCGCTGTCCGAATGTTGTGAGTCTGTGCAACTTGCGCATGCGTGAACCGATTCAGTCATCGAGCACGTTGTGCAAGCTTCAAGGTAGGCAATGGAAGCATTCAGTTCCGACTCCAGGTTTTGGAGGCGCTGAATGGCGGCTTGGGTTTCAGCGAGTTTTTCGCCGTAAAATGAACGAAGAGCACCCATGGATTGGGGCCCGCTGGAGTGGGCGTGAAAATCGGCCAAGAACTGCTTGATGTCGCTCAGGGAAAAGCCGAGGTCTTGCAGTCGTTCAATCCAGTGAATTCGATCCACTGCTTGGTTGTTGTACATCCGAAACCCGCCCGGGCTGCGTTCGGCCGGACGCAACAAACCCAACTCTTCGTAGAAGTGGATTGTCCGAACGGTTTTACCGACGCGCTTGGCCAGTTCGCCAATCCGGTAGTTGGATGGTGAGTCGTTGCTCATGGATAATTTTATAACCTAACGTATACGTAAGGGTTGGTCTCTGCACTGTTTTACCCCCCCCAGGAGGACGTGTCAACGGTCTTCGGCGTTTGGTTGATGGACTTCCGACCACCCCAACAATCGAACCCAGTGCTCCGTTTTCAGTCGGAACCCGTCGCTGTGAAAACGAAGGGAGCCGTAGTTCGAGGTTTGAAGTGTCCTTTCGCGGCCCCATGCGTCGATGACGGTTTGTCTCGGATGCCCAAATCGATTGTTTTTCCCGCTCTGAACCACGCACCAGGTCGGGTTCGTGTGTTTGATTAAATCGACCGAGGAGGATCGATCGGAGCCATGGTGGGGAACGCTCACCACGGTCATTTGTCGGGACTGCGGAGCCAACCGTTCTTCTGTCTCTTTGCCGATGTCTCCGGTGAACAGAAAGGCGTGATTTCCGTGCCGAACCCGAACCACCACACCTTCTTCATTGTCGTTGGACCCCACCGATTGGCCCACGACTTGACTGGGGATTCCCCGCTGATGAGCGTCGCGCCATAAGTTGTGGAACGCGGTTTCATCGTGCTTTGGTCGACGGGAAACCCACAGTGCTCCGACCTCGAGTTCGTTCACAACCGGCCCCAAACCACCGTAGTGATCGATGTCTGGGTGGCTGAGAATGATGGCATCGAGCTTTCGAACGCCTTCGCGGCGAAGCCAAAACAACAACCTTTTGCCCGGTGGCCCTCCATCGATCAGCCAGGTGCGCCCGTCCTCGAAGCGAACCAATGCCGCACTGCCCTGGCCTACATCGGGAAACGTGACCTGGAGGTCGGTCCCGACCGGGCGGACGGCGAATGCGGATGCAACAAGGGTTGCGGCCACCCATGGGCGTCGGTGCAAAACAACGGCCAGGGCCAGCAAACACGCACCGATGAAGCCCACCGCTGGGCTCAGCGTTCCCCATTGACACCAGCTCAGAGCAGTCAGGGCGGCTTCGATGGCCGAGTCAGCCATGGGCAGAAGCCAGGGTTGGTCGAACTGCACAGCCAGCAAACTGGCGGGAACCGCGACGACGGCGAACAAAGGAATGGCAAAGAGGTTCGCCAGCGGCGATGCCAAAGCGAGGTGTTGAAAAACCCAAGCTGCAATGGGCAAGGTGCCAACGGTGGCCCCAATGCTTGCGGCCAAACTGTTGGCGATCCAACGCACCCATCTGGGATGGCCGGGGTGGACCCATGAAACGAGCCATTGACCCCACCCGATGATTCCAGCGACGGCACCGAAAGACAACAGAAATCCAATGGAAGCGACCACGGACGGGTCGGCCAAGACCACCGCCAATGCCGCCCCACCCATCAGTTGCCAAGGGCTGACCGAACGCCCCACAAAAGCGGCCAAACTGGCCCCTGTCACCATCCACAGCGCCCGTTGGGTTGAGACGGGCCACCCCACCTGAGCGCCGTAAAAGACGGCCGAGAGTATGGCGCCCACTGCCGGGAACAGGCGGGCGATGTAGACCCAGCCGAGCAGCACGAATGGCCGACTGAATGCCCAGGCCAGGGCACCACCGAACGCGGCCAAGATCCCGACATGCAGGCCGCTTATGGCCAGCAAATGAATCGTACCGGTGTTCCTCAAAAGGTCGATTTCGCGCTCCGGTATGAGGCTTCGGTCACCGGTCACGAGCGCAAGGATGATGCCCCCGTGCTTGCGATTTAGAATGGACTCATCAGCGGCTTGTGGCGCCGATGAATCCACCCATTGTTCGGCCCTGACCGGTCTCGCACGGGCCAACTGGGATCGCAGTGCTGTCGGCCAGGAGTCGGGAAATTGAGCCGACGGCACTGCGGGACGCACGCGCGCGCTGATCAACGCGCCCGTTTTGGGGGTTCGATCGTGAAATCGCAACCGCACTCGACCGACATCGGTGGCGACCATGGCCGAACGGGATGCGACCGATTGAACTTTGCCGACCACACGGTTTTGCAAGGGTGGGTACGGCGGCTGCAAGTGACCCGATACCAGGCCAATTCCCGCCCCGGCCAGAGCCAGGGTGATGGGTCGGGGGAATCGGCAGGCCAGCCAACCAAAACACACCATTCCGACCCACGCCGTCCCTTGCGGGACCGCAGGCCACGCAAAACACGCCAGAATCGTTCCCAGGGATATCCACGCCAAGGGCTCCCGCACCGGTGCCTCCTGGTGCCGGTGAATGCACACTTTGGTCCGGCCTCAAAACAAGGACTTTGTGGCCTTGGGGGTGCCGAACCGTCGGCCTCGTGCCGGTTGTCACCACACTGTGACTCAACCCAAGGGGGTGTCGGTTGACGCGGGGAACCAACCGTGGCAAATGCGATTTGAGTTGGCCACTGTGGGATTCACGGTCCGCGGCTCAATACCCGCTGGGCTTCGATCCCAGCCGGACACAAGTGATGCGACCTCGACGAGAGAACTTCATCGCCTGATCGCTCCTGGGTGCGCCCATGGGCCGGCGCAGGCACCTCAGGAGAATTCAATGCAATTTCGTGGACGCAACCGCAAGGACGTCAAACGCAAAGTCCTCACCTACTGGTCATCGCATTCGCGTGATCTGGGCCTGACGCTGCGCGAATTTCTCGCCAATTGTCGAATGGGTCCCAACGAACAAACCATCGTGTTTACGCAACCGCATTCCTGAGTCCTGTTTGAAGGACGCCCCGAACCCCACTTTCCCAGCGGGTTCGGTTGCGGAGTCGATTCCCCACACCGCGGCAGGTTCGCGGTGAAACCGGCTCCCACCCCGCCCTGGATTCGCATCAAGGGCGCATCCCCGGCCGGCCGCCGACTTCATCCGGTGCGTCCGGCCGCTTTTGCGAGTTCAGCCGGGGGTGACTTCGTAGGTTTCGGACGCGTTCAAAGCGGCGTCTTTCAGTCGGAGCATCAGCTTGACGTCGCCCGCCGCCGGATCGATTTCCACTTGGTCCAGGAGCAATGTCATGTCGATGATTCGTGCTTCTGAATCGTGAATGGCTTCGTTCCCATCGATCATGAACCATTGCTCGGGGCTCGCGACACCGCTGATTTCGGCGCTGACGCCAACTTTGCCACCGTCCACGTCGTCGTCGACGTCTTCGTAGGACACGGACACCAATATTTGCCAGTCACCTTCGGCATTCTCGTCCCAAAGGGCATCGGCGGAAGTGATGGTGGGCGGGTTGCCGTACGAGCCGGTATCGTCGCCCGAGGAGTTGTCGGGGCCGCCGTCGTTTTGGTTGATCGCGTTGGCGGATCCACCGCCGGCCATTCCGCCGGACTCGTCTTCGGATGTGCACGCGGAAAAGGCGAGGAGCAAAGAGAGGAGGGAAAGGGCTTTCATGACAGTCTCCTGCGGAGGGGTGCTTGTCCGCTTCAGTGTGGACTATACAATGGAGGGGCGCATTTGGATCGACCTAATCGGAGACACCCATGAACAAGAACGTTCTCGCCGTATTGGTTCCTTTTCTTGTGGTTGTGTCTGCAGTCATCGGATTTGTGTGGTGGGATCGGGGGGCGCCTCCCGGGTTCAACCCAACGCCCCATCCGGTCAGCGTTTCTGATGTGACGAGGAATCACCGGGGTGTTCGGATCGCCGGAACGGCCCAGTTTGCCGTGCGCCTGAACCAAACCATGCCCGATGGTACGGTGATTTGGGTCTTTCCCTTGATGGAGACCGGTGACACCTTGGGTCGGGAGATAAAAGTGCTGGTCCGTTCGCCGCGCGGACCCGACAAGTTGACGACGTACGAAGACATGACGGTGGAGGGCCTGGCTCGTCCGCCTGGTCGCCTGGTGGACCCCAAAACCAGAGAGGTCTTTTTGCAGGGTGGGTACAACTTTGCTGAGGGCTACGTTTTGGTGGAAACCTTTTAGCTTCGAAGAACGGTTTTCCCGGCGTAGCGGGCGACCGGACCCAGCTCGCTTTCAATGCGCAGCAGTTGGTTGTATTTCGCCACCCGTTCGGAACGGCACGGAGCGCCGGTTTTGATTTGCCCGGCGTTGGTGGCGACCGCAAGATCGGCGATTGTGGTGTCTTCGGTTTCGCCGGATCGGTGCGAGATCACGCATCGGTAGCCATTTTTGTGGGCCATTTCGATGGTGTCGAGCGTTTCGCTGAGGGTGCCGATTTGGTTGACCTTGATCAGGATGGCGTTGGCCACGTCTGTGTCGATGCCGCGGCCCAAGCGCTCCACGTTGGTCACGAAGAGGTCATCGCCGACCAGTTGCACTTTGTCGCCCATGGCGGCGGTGAGCTTCGCCCAGCCGTCCCAATCGTTTTCGTCGAGTCCGTCTTCGATGCTGAACAAGGGGAAGCGTTCGGCCAGCCCTTGGTAGTAGGCGACCATTTCATCGGCGGTTTTCTGACCTCCATCGATGCTGTAGATGCCATCGGAATGGAATTCGCTGGCGGCAACGTCCAAGGCCAAGACCACATCGTCACCCAGCGTGTAGCCGGCTTTGGCCACGGCTTCGGCCAGCAGCTCCAGCGCTTCTTCGTTCGAGCCCAGGTTGGGCGCAAATCCGCCTTCGTCGCCCACACCGGTGGCCAGTCCGCGGCCTTTGATGACGCCTTTAAGCGTATGGAAGATTTCCGTGCCGCAACGGAGGCCTTCGGCGAACGTCGAAGCGCCCACGGGCACGATCATGAACTCTTGGATGTCGACGTTGTTGTCGGCGTGGGATCCGCCGTTGAGAACGTTCATCATCGGAACGGGGGTGTCGCAGGTGCTGGTGCCGCCGATGTAGCGGTACAAAGGCTGGCCGAGGACCCGCGCTGCGGCGTTGGCCACCGCCATTGATACGCCCAAAATGGCGTTGGCGCCCAATCGGCCTTTGTTGGGTGTTCCGTCCAACTCGATCATGCGTTGGTCGATTCCCCGCTGATCAAAGACGTCGAGACCGATCAACTGCGGAGCGATTTCTCGTTCGATGTTGGCGAGTGCTTTCGATACGCCTTTGCCCATCCATGCACCGGCATCGCCGTCGCGAAGTTCCACCGCTTCGTGTTCACCCGTGGAAGCGCCCGAAGGCACAGCAGCGCGGCCAACCACGCCTTCTTCGGTGGTCACTTCCACCTCGATGGTCGGGTTGCCCCGAGAGTCGAGAATCATGCGGCTGTTTACATCGAAGATCGCGGACATCACCCCTCCTGGGTACGAGCGCGGTGGTATCAATGGCGCAAGCTCATTGCAAGCCGCGACCGCGAGGGATACCCAATCCGCCTTCAGGAGAGACAGATATGCGTCTTGCAGTCCTCGGTTTGTTCGCCCTTTCCAATGTTGCCCTGGCCGAAACGGCGTTGGACCGGTTCAATGGTTCTGTGGGTTCCGCTTCGCTTGATGGAGATCGCGTGGATGTCGCGCTGTACCACGGCACCTACGGAAGCGTTCCCGCTGTGCAGGTCACCATCGGCGATGACCAATACCTGATGCGTTTGAGTTCCAATATGCCCGGAATCAGCGTGTCCGATCGGGTTGCCAAAGAACAAAAGCTGGACGTCAAAGTTGGCAACAAGAAGTTGTTCAACATTCAAGGGAAGAAAGGAAAATTTGGAATTGGCGGCGAGAAAAAGACCGCAGCTGTGGACCAAATGAACATTGGCGGTTTGACCTTGACCAACCTGTTCGTCGCCACCGTTGATCAGACGATCAAGGGTGCACCGAAGGGGCCGGGGTTTGATGGAACCATTGGTTTGATGGCCCTCCCTGAGGACATCTCATGGGCGATTCTTCCTTCTCAGGGATTGGTGAGTTTTTCGGCAGACGGTTCGCAGTTCATCGCCGACGGAACGTCGCTTCCGTACCGCAACGTGGACTCCGAGATGGTTCAGGTTGGAAAGGCTTCCGACTTGGTCTACCTGCCCGCACACACCGTGGTCGATGGGTTCACCGTGGGCGGTACCGAGATGCCAGTGATGATGTCGGTGGGCGTGCAAGAGTCGTACACCATGTGGGCCGACAAATTGGAAACAAAGGTGCGTCAACGCCCCGTTGATGCAACCAATGCGTTTGTTCAGGTAAAGCACACGGACATGACCTTCAACCGCGCCGTGGTCACCGAATACACCGCCATCTCCGGGCACTTGGGTGCGCGCGGCACCGGACTGGATTTCGTGGACGGTTTGATTCTTGGGCAAGACATGCTGGCGGGGTTCGACATCGCCATGGACCGAAAGGCCAAGGCATTCGTCCTCAAACCGGCCGATGCATTCAAGCGGGAGAGCCCATGGGGGTTCTTGATTGCGCAAGCTGAAAAAGCACTGGAGCCCGCCGAAGAAGCCGCCGAAGGCGAAGAGGCAGGCAAAGACGAGACACCGTCGGAAGAAGCCGAATCAGCAGTGCCTGGAAAGGCTTCAGACTGGTCCCTGCTTCGTTTCCTTCACACCGCAGATGGAAACATGGAAGCGGCTTTGGAAGCCGCCCTAAACGAAGTGGCCCTCGACGAGGACAGCTGTGCCGCTTGGTCGCGGTTGGGCGAAACCCAGTGGGCCACCGGTGACTTGGACGGGGCCGCAGAGTCGTTTTCCAAAAGCGCCGAAACGTACCACGCTTGGTACGATTTTTCGCTCGAGGAACGCAATGAACTCAAGGAAGAGTTGGACGGGTTGGAAGGCGAAGAAAAAGAGAACTTCCCTCACACCGTAGCGGACTCCAGTTGCCACACTGCGGACGGACATTTGGCCGCCGTAACGTTGGCCTCGGGCGATTTGCTGAAAGTCGAATCGATTTACCGTGAACACCTTGATTTGGACGCCCAGCTTCCCTTGTTGGCCGGCGTCGCTCTGGTCACAGCCGGAGAATACTCGAACGCTCAAGAGCCCCTGCGCCAAGCGCTCAAGCGCGGAGGCATCGCCAACAACGCCCGTCTGGCATTGGCGGCGGTCTACAGTGCCCAGGGTGACTGGGAGTCGGCCTCGAACCTGTTCGAACGCGTGTTGAAGACGGACCGCTCCATTCAAACCGTGGTGTTCTACTTGGACACCATGCACCAGTCCCAAGGTCCGGATGCGACCCATGAAGCCTTGAACGTTTTGGTCAAAGGGTACCCCGAGTCGTTTGGAGTCTTGTACGGGTGGGGCCACCATGCGGTCGCCACCGGACAGTTCACGAACGCGGCGCAGGCCTACGGCGATGAATGGTTCAAGCAATACGCTTCGCGGTTCTCAAACTCGGCCGAGCTTGCCGGTGCGAAAGCCCGTTGGATGAGCCTGTGGGATGCATCCGCCATCGCAACCCAGAAAGCGGTGCGCGGCGCGCTCACCAAAGATCCCAACAACAAAGACGCGTTGCTGGCCAAGGCCGCGGTGGCCACAGCGAAAGGCGACCAAGCCGCCGCGAACGAGCTCACCTTGAAGGCGGCTCAACTGGGCGTGGACCACATTGGGTACGCCACGCTGTTGACTGAACTCAGTCAGTAAATGAAATCGTCGTTGCCGTCGGTGACGGTGACGACAATCACGGTGTCGCCTTTGATTTCGCCGGGCAGGGTTGCGTACGCGTCTTCGATGCGATCGGCGTAGTCGTGGTCGTAGGCGATGATGTGCAGCAACGCCGAGTCCCAGCGGTTCGACTCAGCGGCGTTCTCTGAACTCAGGAGTACGTCCATGAGTTTGTCGTCCAGCAACGCGAAGGCCTCTGCCTCTGTGTAGGGTTCCTCCGGGGGCCAATGAAAGGCACGGGTGACGCTCACCCCCACATTCTGAAGGTCCATTTCCACCATCATGTCGGTCTTTTTGCCGCCGGCATCGATGTACTCTATTTCGGTTTCGCTTTTCACCAGGAACGCGATTTCGCAGCGGTGCAAGACCTCGAAAGCGAAGATTTCGGAGTGCACCGAAGACCCTCCCAATGTGCCTTCTTCGTGGATTTCTGCGCCCCCGGAACTCAATTCCGATGCATCAAATTCCAAGTCCGCAAAGTCGATGGTGTTTCGAAAGAGTTCGCCGCGGCTGCCGGGGATGTCGATGGTTCCACAGTCGCCGGAAATGGCGCCAAACCCGTCGAGTGGAAGGTCATCGTCGGCGTCAGCATCGGCATCGGCGTCAGCGTCGGCGTCAGCATCGGCATCGGCATCGGCATCGGCATCGGCGTCAGCGTCGGCATCGGCGTCGGCATCGGCGTCAGCATCGGCATCGGCGTCGGCGTCAGCATCGGCATCGGCTTCCCATTGAGGACCGTTCCCGGAAGGCACAGATTGGCTTTTTGGTCCATCGGTGCTGCAGGCCGTCAGCAAAGGCAGGGCGCAGATCAAGCGAGTCATGGCGGTCTCCGGGTCTACAGAACAGCCTGCCACAAGTGCTGAATGGCCACAGAAACGGAACCCCACAACCGTTCATAAAAGCTTGTGGAAAGCAGGAAAATTTGAACAATCAAGGCGGCGATGCAGAAGATCAAAGCCGCCGTGGCGCGGGACCGCAGCCGCGCCAAGTGCGCCGTTTCTTCTGTTGTCAGTTCCCGTTCCATGGGGCGAACGGCATCGGGATCGGTCGCCAACCATACCCACAGGGTCAAGACGGCGCCCGGCACAGAAGTCCAACACGGAATGCCCAGCGCATTCAATGCAATTGCGGCCCACAGGGTTTGTTCGATGCGGTGCAGTCGGGGTCCATTTTCGGGTTCCGGCGGGGGCAACCCCCCGGAGAAGAGTTCGTCCACCCGTTCGCTCATGAGAGCAGCCGGTTCAGGTCCGTCTGGTGTGCGTCCAAGGAGAGTTCGTCCAACTCCAGCCCGGAACCATCGGTGCGAAACCGGAAAGCCCCCTCGTCTCGAAAGGAACGAACCGCGTTGTTCAGGTTCACCAAGGACAGTGCCTCGGGACGTTTGATGAGTTCCGCTTGCAGCATTTGTTCGCCAAGATCCTGCAGTGCTTTCGCCATGGTTTTGACTGTCAGATCGCGTCCCTGGAACGCCACGATTCCCCGGAGGGTGAGCAAAGAGGACTCGAGAAGATTGCGGCTCAATTCGGCGAGTTCTGAGACTCGGCTTTTGTCGGCAATGGCGATTCCAGACGCGTCCAAATGGATGGCTCCATAGTCTTTGAGTTCGCTCAATGCCTGGGTGGCCAATGCGGGCACATCGCTGTCCGGGTCCATGGTGAATTCGTAGCGAAGGAGAAAGACTTGTTCGGCAAACAGTCGTTGGATTTCTTCGCCGAAGGGAGAGTCCAACTCGATGCGGTCTTCCTCTTTGAAATCCGCGCGCATCGCGCGCAGCGCGGCCGCCATCATGCTCATGGGTGCCATGTGGTGCAGAACGCTGTTTTTGTAATATTCGAGGGTGATGCGGCGTTCTGGGATCAAGCGAATGACCTTGGAGCCGCCCAGGTCAAGTTGGCCAATTAGTTTGCTGCTTTCGAATCGGTTGAGTGTTTCTGTGCGACTCCATGTCCCCGATTCGATGCCGTGGGCGATGGGGGCACCGGTGCGCTGGAGCGCGTTGAACATTCGTTCAATGCGCGCGTCCAGTTCGCTGCGATTGACGCTGTTCTTGGATTGCGCCAGCAGCGACAAGCCGACGATTCCGGTGGGCATCACCACCATGTTTTCGCCAATGCTGTGCATGATTTGCTCACCGGTGGATTGGACCACTTCATGGCGGGCTTCTGCGTCGAGTTCGACGAAGGGGGTGTTCAGATCTTGGAAGACCTCACTGAGCCGGATGGGTTCCCCGACCCGAACGTACACTCGTCCAAATCGCCGTCGAAAAATCGAACTGGCTTTCATGATTTGACCCATGTTTTCGGGGGTTTTATCCGCCCCTTGAAGTTCCTTTCGGTAACTTCGCTCTTCGGCGATTTGTTCGTACGATATGCCGATGGGGACCAAGTTGACGTCCCATCCTTCCCGCAAGTTCTGGGCCGAATCCATGATCATGCTCAACACGCCCAATCGGGCCGGAAGCAACTTGCCGGTTCGACTTCGACCCCCCTCGATGAAGAACTCAATGGGGAACCCGTCGCGCACCAATTGGTGGAGGTAGCGCTTGAACACCACGGGGAAGACCCGGTCGTCGCTGAAACTGCGTTTGATGAAGAAGGCGCCGCACCGCCGAAAGACAGCTCCCATGGGCCAGAAGCTGAGGTTTTCGCCGGCCACGACGTGGGGGATGACCATGTCTCGGTAAAACAGTTGGCTGGACATCAACAGGTAGTCGAGGTGGCTTCGGTGGCAGGGGATCAAGACCGGTGTCGCATCGCGAAACGAGTCGCGCAGGCGGCGCATGTCTTCTTCTGGGAGGTCGACGCCGGCGTAAATCTTGTTCCACAAGAACTTGAGAATCGTTGCAACAATCCGGACGGTGGTGATCCGCATTTTTGCGGCGATGTGGTCGAGAACCGAGTCGACTTCCATTTCGAGTTCGGATTGCGACCTGCCGGTCCGAGCCGTCTCTTCGTGGATCATTTTTCGGACTTCGGGCGACTGGGCCACCAGCCGTCGAGTCCATCGGTGTGGCCGGATTCGCGGTCCTCGGATCAGGTGGGATTCGCGCCACAAATAGCGGCGAAGAAGCAAGCGTAGTTTTCGGGTTTGCCGGGTCTCGGGCTCATCATTGAAGCGCGTCAGAACCTCGACCAAGTCCACGGGTTGACCGGCCTGAACGACCGCTTTGGTGTTTCGAGCCATGACCGCCGCCAGCTTTTGCAGCGGTCCGGGTTCGTCTTGCGAACCCATGATGAATTGCCCCACCTGTGTGCGGGCGACTTCGGGTCTGCGTTGCCATGCGATGACCACCGGGACGACTTGGATGGGGCGGTCTGATTTTGCTTGGGCCGCAAGCAGGGCGGGGATTGGATCAAAATGATTGGGGCGATTTCGTTCCCGTTTGAGGGAACTTTTGATGCTTCGGCCGGCCAACAAAAACAGCGCTGTTGGCATGCCTGCAGCCACCACATTGGTGAGCCAGCCGGATTCCATCGGATCGGGTTGCGGTCCGTGCTTTGTGCGGCTGTCGATGGCGTACCACCATTCGCGCAATGCCGTCTGAATCGGTGCCCACAAGGTGGATTGGATGCCGTTTGTGAATTTGGCGAGGGGCAGTCGGCGACCGTTCAGCGCCCGATTGAGCGCCAACCAATCCAGAATCGAGCGGGTGTGGAGGACGTAGACCACGGGCCCCCGTTCGGAGGCTTTCCGGATCGCCTCGGCGGAGTGGTCCTCCAAGCGCATCCGTCGGAGCAGCAGGCCGAGTCCAGTGGCGTGAAAAAGGACGCCAAATTGCCGGCGCATCCCGCTTCGGTAGCGGCGGGCCGTGGCGACTGGCTGGCGACTGTCGCTCACGCTTTTTCCTGGGCAGTGTGCGCTTCGATCGCGATGTCGATCATTTGCTTTCCGACCCTTTGCCAGCTGCGAATCTTTCGTTTTGTCCGTCGGCCAATCCAATACCGGGTGGCTTCGACCATGGTTTGAATCTCTCCGGCATCCACGATCGTACCGCCTTCGCCGGTCAAGGTCTTGGTTTCCCCCACATTAGTTCCGATCACGGGCGTTCCTTGCGCTCGGTAATCCAGGATCTTCATGGGGCAATACCAAGGAGGTGCGTCCACGGCGTACGGTGCGAGCCCAGCATCAAGCCCCGCCACCGCGTCGGCGAGTTCTTGGGGCGGCAAATGGCCGGTGTAGATGGCGTTGGTGATCGGGCCTTTGGATGGGCCGATCATCACCAGTTTGGCGTTGGCTCCGCGGGCGATGGAATCGAGGTGCTCCGTGCCGTTCTCGGCCCCAAGGCTCCCCACATACCCAACGACGCGCTCCTCGGGCTCAATGCCCCACCGTGCTCGTGCTCGTGCTCGATTGCCTCGAAGCGGCGCGACCCCATTGGGGACCCACATCACATTTCGGCAACCGATCTCGGTTTCAAGCCAGGTTTTTAGCCACCGACTGACGGTCACGATCGCGGGTGCATTTTGCAAGACTTTTCGTTCCCACCGGCGGGCAAAATCGGGTCGTCGCAGAGACTCTGTGCGGGTTCTGGCCAACACGGGTGGAGCATTGACTTCCAGCACCCATGGCACGTTGATTGCATCCGATACACGCCACCCGGCATCGGAAAACAACGTGTGCCGTTCAATCACGGCATCGGGTCGCCAACCGTGTCGGGACGCCGAAATGACGCGCGTGGCCACTCGCCTAGCGGCAGAGACCTCCACAAGGTCTCGGTAACGGTCCAGCCAGTTGGGCCAGGGCGGTGCTCCGGCGGCGATGGTGGGGACTGGCTGGCCGAATGAGCCGCGGTGATCGGTCAGTTTCGCGGCGAACACTCGTGTGTCATGATCCTCGCTGAGGGCATTGGCCAAATGGCGCACATGGGCGCTGGCGCCACTGGGTCCCCGGACCGGGACGCTGGGCGCCCCCACCAAGTACGCAATGCGGCGAACGCTCATGATTGGATCAACCCCGCGCGGCGGAGAACGCGGCCTCCAAGTCGGCGCGCTGGTCGTCCACGTGTTCAATCCCCACGCTCAATCGAATCAATCCGTCGTCGATGCCGATGTCGGCGCGCACTTCCGGAGGAACGCTGGCGTGAGTCATGATGGCGGGGAGCTCAATCAAGCTCTCCACGCCGCCCAAACTTTCGGCGAGGGTGAACACCTTGGTGGCCTTCACAAAGCGGATGGCCGCATCCAAATCACCCTTGAGAACAAACGAAACCATCCCGCCAAAACCCGGGTAGATCACCTTGGCCACATCGTCACGCTCACGCATCCAGGCCACGAGAGCTTTGGCGTTTTCGTCGTGCCGTTGCATCCGAACGCTGAGCGTTTTGATGCCCCGCAATGTCAGGAAACAATCCCACGGTCCAGGCACGGCACCCACCGAGTTCTGCAGCGTTGTGAACTGGTTGGCGAGTTCGTCATTCGATGTGATCAGCGCTCCGCCCACCACGTCTGAGTGTCCGCCGATGTACTTGGTGGTGCTGTGGAGCACCACATCAGCGCCGAGCTCCAGCGGCCGTTGAAACACGGGTGTGGCGAAGGTGTTGTCGACGGTCAAAAACGCGCCCGCTGCGTGGCTTTTGGCGGCCAATGCTGCGATGTCGCTTGTTTTAAGCAGCGGGTTGGTGGGTGTTTCGGCCCAGACCAACTTGGTTCCTTCGGGGATTTCGACGGTGGGGTCGGACAGGTCCACGAACGTAAAGTGAATGCCGTATTTGGCGAACACGGTCGTGAACAGTCGGTAGGTGCCGCCGTACACATCGTCTCCGCAAATCACGGAGTCTCCGGGGTTCAGGGTGCGGACTACGGTGTCCACGGCCGCCAGTCCCGATGCGAAACAGATGCCGTGCGTGCCGTTCTCGAGGGCGGCGAGGCAATCTTGGAGCGCGGTTCGGGTGGGGTTGTGGGTTCGGCTGTATTCCCATTCGGCCACACCCGGGTGCTTCTGGGCGTAGGTTGAGGTTTGATAAACCGGTGTCATGACCGCTCCGGTGAGCGGATCGGGCTGTTGGCCTGCGTGAATGACTTTGGTGTCTATTTTCATGTCTATTTCCCTTGCCGAGACACTTGGCTGATGTGGTCGATGAGGTCGATGCGCGTGATGATGTCGGAAGGGGTGCCGTTGTTCAGCACAATGGCCACTTTGAACCGGCGGAACAAGTCCGTCAGCACGGCAATGCTCGTTGCGGCGTCCACCGTGCAGTAGTTGGATTGCGCCAAATCACCGACCGTGCTCTTGGTCCGGTCGCCCTGAAGAGCGCGTTCCAACAGTTGTTTTTCGGAAATGATCCCGACCAATTTCTTGCCGTCCATGACGGGCAATTGGCTCACGCCGTGAAGCTTCAACAATCCGATCACTTCCGGTACGCTGGACTTTGCGGGCACGGTCACCAAGTTTCGTTCCCCGCGACCTTCCATGAGGTCGCCCAAGGTTCCGAGCGGGCCGCTGGACTCCAAAAACCCGTTTTCTTCCATCCACTTGTCGTTGTAGACCTTCGACAGATAGCGGGAGCCGTTGTCGGGCAAGAGAATGACGGCGTTCAATCCTTCGCGGTCATGGCGGTGCAAGTACTTGAGACCACCGGCGATGGCGGCTCCGCAGGAAACGCCGCAAAACAAGCCTTCCGTTTTGACCAGCGTTCGCGTGGCCTCAAAACTTTCGGTATCGTTGACCCGAACCACGTCATCGACGTAGTCGAAATTCATGGTCGAAGGCAGAAAGTCTTCTCCGATTCCTTCCAACAAGTACGAATGGGGTTGGGTCATTTGACCGGTGTGAAAGTAGTCGTAGTACAGCGATCCGACTGGATCGATGGCCACGATTTTGATGTTCGGGTTTTGTTCTTTCAGGTACCGCCCGACGCCCGTGAGCGTGCCTCCGGTTCCTGCCCCTGCAATGAACACATCGATGTTGCCGTCCATTTGTTCGTACAGTTCCGGTCCCGTGGAACGGTAGTGGGCCTCGGGGTTTGCCGGGTTGTGGTACTGGTTGGCGTAGAACGAGTTGGGCGTTTCCGCGACGATGCGTTCCGCGGTTTTGTAGTAAGAACGCGGGTCGTCGGGCTCAACGTTTGTTGGTGTCACCACCACCTTGGCGCCCCACGCGCGAAGCGCCGCGCGCTTCTCTTCAGATTGCTTGTCTGGGAGGACGAAAATCGTTTTGTATCCGCGAAGGGCGGCCACCATTGCCAGGCCCGCACCGGTGTTCCCGCTGGTGGCTTCTACGATTGTGCCCCCGGGGGTGATCGCGCCAGTGCGCTCCGCTTCATCAATGATGTGGAGGGCGATCCTGTCCTTGACGCTCCCGCCAGGGTTGGTGAACTCAACCTTTGCGTAGGTTGTGCACTTCAGACCCTTTGTCATCGAATTGAGTCGGACCAACGGTGTGTTTCCGACGATGTCTAGGACGTTGTTGAAGACGTTTTTCATGCGCGCACCATACCTGCTGATTTGGGGTGCGGAACATAGCGGGAGCGAGGCTATTCGGCCATGGTTTGAGGCACCCACGGTATACTGGCGTTCTTGGGAAGGGAGCGTGCGTGAACGAGTCCACGGGACGGTTGCTGCGAAAGGGCGACTACATCTTCGGGTCATACGTGAAACCCGAAGCGGTGGATGGGTACATCAATGGGATGAACCCGGGTGATCGGGCCGATGTATTGGGCCGGTTTCCGTTTGCGGAATCATCGGTCGACGAAGCCGTGAGCTACGCCGGCATTGGTTACCGAATTTGGCGGCACACTTCCATCAACGATCGCGCGACAGCAGTGCATCGGTTCAACGAGCAACTGCACAAGCACCAAGAGGCGTTGGCGCGCCTCATCACCCGTGAGATTGGAAAGCCGCTGTGGGAGT
>Ga0115012_10000174_pt1 | contig 37873 bp, 44 predicted proteins | sample TroAtlMetagenome_FD_88706 | JGI IMG/M metagenome (GOLD analysis project Ga0115012, IMG submission 88706) | Marine eukaryotic phytoplankton communities from Atlantic Ocean - Tropical Atlantic ANT10 Metagenome | ecosystem: Environmental > Aquatic > Marine > Oceanic | place: Tropical Atlantic... | reverse complement strand
CTGTACTTTACCTTTATTGCCATTTTATTTCCACTCCATATTAGTTAATAGGGTTGATACTGTATCCTCGTTGACCGCTATATTCAATACTAGAAACAGGCTAGGGTAGCACGAGAACACCGTATGTTCCATACAAGTATTTATAAAGTAGGCGCGGCCATGTTCAAATAGAAGGGCCTCTCTGTCCAACATAAACCAGGTCTGAGGGGGATTCATATCCATAAGGGGTACCAGTAGTCTAAAGGACTTAGGCTCTATGGACTTATCGTCGCGGTGTGGTGGAAAGAAGCCCCCTCCGTCCATCCTGATAAAGTGGCTCCTCCCTACGTGACCTTCGAATGGTTCTATATAGGTAGCCGCCACTCTCGCGGCTTCTGTGGGCTCCTTAAACGAGAGCTCATTTAACTCCACCTGGTGTTTTATACAGTACTCTCTAATGGAATCTAAATCGGGAATCCCTGAGAACCCTCCATCTAAGGAGTAGACACTCAATCCCTCACGACCCGGTTTTTTACGAGGGTTGTATGGCCGCCACTTGCTCGAAAAAATATCTAGTTCGCCGATTATTTTTTTGGGATCCTCGTAGAAGGTCGTCGAAAATTTCGTGCCGTACTGTAGTATACTGTTATATAGGGATGTTGTCACTGTTATTGCCTCTCTTGTCCATCTAGTATATCCTTTACCCAGTCAAATTGCTTGTTAATTACGTGAAAAAGGGCTGGATTTTGCTTCATTGCGTACTCCTTGTTCCGTTGAGTATGGTCTAGTTTGTAGTGCCAGAACAGCGCGTTGAGGTTTGTTACTGGTACTTCGTTAGTTATTACCCTATAGGAGAAGACCGTTTCGTTATCGTATCCGAAGCTTTTTTGGATTGCGGGTATATACATGCTTGATTCGTCTTCTTTTAGGAAGGTCATTGTGTCGATTATTTCTTGGAAATTGTCAAAGTAGTTTAATGATTCGAGGGTGCGGGCGCTGGCTCCTACTATACCCGTATTGTATACGTCGTTCTTGCCCGGGTATCCTTCGTCTTCGAGCATTGCGTGAGCGTTCCAGTACTTTGCCTCGTGGCTTCGAAAGTTGTATACGTAGGTGTCTTTTATCCCTTTGGCCATGATTTGCATTGCCTGGGTGGTTGCGTCGTCCCTTAGTTCGGGCGAGAAGTTGCATGCTATGGTGTTCGAGAGGTTAAATGCGTCGAAGAAGTTGACCCTCGTGTTGACTACTACGTCGTGGTCGAGGTATAACATGTTGTCGTAGCCCTCTTTTTTCAGCTCGTAGAGCAGCCAGATCTTATAAAAATTGACCACGTCGTACTCTGATATCCGTTCGTCGAGGCTTTTTATCCATTTTCTAAAGTCCTGCCAGCGGTCGTCGTCTTCAAAATGGATGAATTTTGCTCCTATCCTGTCGGCATAGAGCTGCTTGTTAGCCAGTAGCTTGTCGTTCCACTTCCTAAATTCTATCGAGGTGCGCTCGGTCTTGTCGATATTGTCGCCGTGGTACTTACCATTTGGGACGAGAAGGTCCTTCGCGATCGGCACGTTCATCGAATATATGACGTTTTTGTCGTCCCGATAGAACGAGTTGAAGTTCTTGTTAATAAAATGAATGAATTTTCCCTCGGCAAATACCTTCTCGATGTCGTTTCGACGGTTCGTAGTAGGGTCAAATACCGTTCGATCGTCCAGTCGAGTGTGCCAACCCATGTCCTCGTACTGTATTTCTACCCCTGATTCTACTACCGCAGCACTAAAAAAGGCCTCGTTGTTGTGGTTTATGAGTGACCCGTCGACGCTGAGTTTTCTTATGTAGCCGTTTCCCTGCTGCAAAAACCGTGTTTTCTTGATATACCGAGGCAGCTTGTCAGTAAAACCTACCCTCTTGATTACATCTCGAGAGCCTCCCATTATAGCGGTATTGATGATCGAGTTCTCTTTTCCGTCCAGTAATGCCTTGGCGTGAAGGTACTTGAGGGTTGGGTTACGAGGGTTTTGAAACCTTACCCAGTTTCTCATGTTAACGAGATCCTGTTGCGGAATGGCCCATATTTTTTCTCGTAGGTCAACTTCCTTAAAAAAATCTAGGTCAGTAGTCACTACTACGTCAAAATCTAAGTATAAAACCTGGTCGTATTCCTCCGATAATTTCTCGAACATGTAGATTTTATAGAGGTTTATGGCATTATAGATGTTATCGATTCGAAATTTATTCGCAAATTCCTGAATTTCTTTTATGCTGGAAAAAAATTTGAAGTCAGCGCCTACTTTTTTTGCGTAGTCCTTCTTACTCTTTAATAATTTCTTTGAATATTTCTCGAAAGAACCTAAGCTCCACTTGTCTTTTGTTCTTTGGAGGTCTTTTTTTGAGGGCTTTACATATATCGAAAAAATAACGTTCATCGTCCAATCACCATGTGTCTCTGATAAGGGCCATCAACACCCTGAAAATCCATACTTCCCTTATAATATATATCCTCTACTTGACAATCCTCTGCTAGGTCGTCGGCTGTTTCATGACAGTTAACGTGTTCGTTTTCCGACGTATTGTTATTAGACTGCACTATAAGGAGGTGTTCCTTGGGTCTCGTACGAGCCAGAAATCCCCAGTCCATTGGGTCAAAGTGTTCAGTACTAGTCGTACAAAGGACGGTATACCATTCAATTTCGTCTAGGTATCTCTCGATAGCATCCTTCGTATAAAAACTCGTATAGTCGGGTGGTTCCTGAATGATTGTTTCTGCTATTATCTTAGCTCTCTCGTCTGTATCAACGTTGTCAATGTGGCATGTTATGCCGTTATGTCTAAACATATATGATAGTAGTCCGTACCAAGACCCTAGTATACACATAACGTCTTTCCATTTTATGTGCTTAGAGGCCTCTGTTACTAACCATTCCTTGCTCTTTAACTGGTTGTGACTTATACTGTCATACATATCGAGTACCCGATATAGGTCTATGTCGGGGTCGTGTCTTGATTCCTTGTATATGTTATGACTTATATCGATCAATCTTCGATAGTAGTCTTCCATATACCCATGCTGACGGCATGCTGGATCCTGATATATTCCACCCTTATAAACCATAATCAGATATTACCTTTTCTGCAATGAGCTTTTGGCCTAGAGCGTTTGGGTGATTATCACTACCTACGTTATTATACACATCCTCTCCTATTGTTAACGGTGCACCCGGGTTCAAGTGTTGTACTATTGGCCACACTGCGTAGCCACCTATATCGTTAATGAAGGGAAATCCCTTAATATTAGACTTTTTTAAAATGTCATATATGGGAAAGTTATTAATAGTTGACCATATAGTATTAAGTCTTTCGTCTTTAAAAGGTGATTGTTTTTGACCCTTCCATGTATGTATTATACTAAAAGGATTTAACATTTGAAACATAATAAGCTTAGCATTAACGCTCTCTGCAAGGGATTTAATGATATACATGTTAGTGTAAGCATTTATGATCGAAGATTTAAATACAGCAACTGGATCTTTTTTTCTTGTTTCTATAAACATTTCATAGTCATGTACTTCTTTTCCATTACGTAGCCAACCGGCTGTTGGAGGAATAACACATATTGGACCAGAAGCGTATGGGTAACCAAATCGATCCCAACTACTTAAACCTACTGCAATGGTTGATATCTCATCTCCGTACTTAGCACATGCATCAGCTATTTTAGAAGCATGATGATCAATGCCAGTACCGCCTTTTGCAATACATATATGTTTAAGTCCTAGGTGTTCAGCAAGTATTTGATTCCAGAAAAGGTGATCATCTGGTGTATAGCCATATCCTTGAAAATAATATTTTATATCGGTAAAGCTGCACCCTGCACTAACTAACATTATCTTATTATACCACAGTTTTGTTTACTTGTAAACCATTAATTTCATTAAAATCGACATTGTTCCAGCTAGTTACGGCTGCTTCTGAGATCGGTGTCTCTGTTCGAGAGAGAACACCGTGTTTATGTTTTCCTATATCAAAACCCTCATTATATATGAACCCGTCTATTCCCCTATATTTTCTCATGTAGTAATCCTTGTTCGATAGAAAATGATCCCATATATGATGCTGTTGAGGGTGAGTCCATGTAAGTACAGAACTATTTATGAGGGTATCATAGGCGTGTCGTATCATATTCATTTCTTTTTTCCAGTATGCTGACACTACATATAATTTATTGAACCCGTATAAAAAAGGTCGAGGATCTCTTTCTATTTTTGTATCGAGGTCAAAAAACATACACTTTCCTTCAACGGGAAATTCACGGGAGAATAATGCTAGTTTATTCCACCACTTCTTAAGCTTAGGTTTTTTAAATAAGGGAACGACTTCTGTTTCTACACCTTCGGGATCTTCGGTGTAACATATGTATCGTGCTTTGGGATAATATTCTAATAAGCTATTATATAATGCATTTACATGAAGAGCGTTATATAATGTGCCCTCCTTAACAAAAATTATGTTCATCCAATAAAACGACTCTTATGAATTAATACTACGTGTTCTGACCACAGATTACCCATCTTAAGATAATCTTTGTCGGGACATACTTCATAATAAAGATAGTTAAGTTGATTCTTTGCATCTTCTCTATATCTTGCTGCTAAGTAGCCAGGCGCTTGCTCTCTCTTTTTAGCGTTTTCGCTAACAAAATTCTGTTCACCAAAGTATGGTATTGAAACAATTCCTTTTTTAAAGTAATGTTCTTGCCATTTAGCAGGGTCTTTCCAAAATTTCTCATATATATGATTTTGACTATTGGCTTTAAATTTATAAAATCCGCCGTCTAATACACATGTTGTTTTAAACGTCCACCATTTACGAAGAGAGAGTATTGCATCATCACTTACATCACAGTCAAATAACGGAGTAGGGTCATTAACTATTTCTTGATCAATATCCATTATGATTACGTGATCATCTTCACCGTATTTAGCAAAGTTGTTTTTAAACATATTAATCTTAGGCCAGCAGCCTTCAAACTGAGGCCATATAGTCCTATCTAATTCTAGAACTTTTATTCCTCGTGTAAATTTTGCTTTGGGTTTATCTGTGTAACAGTAAAATTTGAAGTCACCTTTATACCATTTTTTAATGGGTTTATATAATTGGTTTACGTCTTCAACAGAATATTTTCTACCGTACCATAATGTAAAAATATGTAACATTAGTCATCCAATAGTAGTATTGCTTTCTTGAGAGTTTCGAAAGGTGTTTTTGCTCGACGAGCCTCTTTCTTGAGTTCTTTATTTTTATGATTCATAACTTCTTCTTTATCAAATAAGTATAACTTAGTCATAAAAATAAATTCCTTAGCTTTTTTATCTTCAGGTACTTCTTTAGAGAATAGTAATGAACTAAGATCTTTATATATTTCTTCTCTAATTTGCTGTTCTGTTTTTATTCCAGCAGCCGATAACGGAGATTCTTCTAATGGTGCTTCACCTGTATCTATCATGTGATCTTGTTGGCTGCCATCTCCTGTATCATCCCCAGCCTCCATTCGCGTATCGTCAACTTTTACTTTAGGAATCCATCCTTCTTTTTGTCCTATTGCAACCGTTGCAAGTTCGAAATCTCTCCTTGCCTGTTTATTTCTTTCAGCTGTCATATCTAAAAGGTCGTCAAAGGTAATAAGAGACATTAGTTCTTTATATTGTAGATCAGAAGAATCAACTGGCACATTAACAGCCATTACTTCGGTTGTATCAGGAAAAGACCATAACACTTCTACGTTTGTTCTTTCAGTGTTAGTGTAAGTCGCACTCATCAATTTTTTCTTTTTTAAATCTACTGTCATTATATTCTCCTGACTTTTAAATTATAATATTTAGCTGTTATATCAGTACCATTTGGAAACTCTTGAGATCGGTAATCATCTGTATTGTAGTATCTTTGTTGATAATTTCCTGCCCCATTTAGTATAGTATCTCCAATGTTAGTACCTGCCACTGCTCCTGTCACTGCGCTATATCCTGAATTGGTATCTCCGCCAATATCATACCTAATTTTTTGTGCACACCAGTATCTCATTCCGTCTAGTAAACATTGATCAAAACTTGGAATACCGTTGCTGGAATCATGAGAGGCCTGTGCTCCGGGTGCAGGATATTGTCTTAAATTTTTACTTGTATCGTAGATGAAAAAGCATTTATTATTTTGTGGATTATTAACACTGTTTCCTTGATTAACCCTATGGAGGTAGTAATTTGTAATAGTTGTAGGATTATCTAAAGCGTGATCACCTATGGTACCAGCCGCATATGCAGCAGTATTTGCTCTTGTATCTTTATAAACAGTATCAAATGCATCAGTAGGGTCTGCTATTTTAGTGTAGTTGTTTATTGAAGACAGTGTTTCTATTCTGTATGTTCCATCTCTGTTACTTCCATCTACAAGGAGGTCTATACACTGCGTAAAAAAAGTATCATACATGTCAGTATTATCCATAGCTCTTATGTTGTTATTGCTATCACGATATACTGGATATAGTGTATTATTTGTAGATGCGTGACCTATAGTGTCACTTGGTAAGCTTACATTGTCTTGATAGTGTACAAGATTGGCATAATCAATTGTGACTGTACCGGGTTCAGCTGTGCCTGATTCCGCAACATAGCTACTTGCATCTGTTGAATAAGCACCTGCTGTCTTACGAGTGTCTTGCATAGTACTCATATCTTGAGGAGTCGGCGGGCCGCTTCGTTCAGAAGGAGTTTTAAATCTAACATGAGAAGAGGGATTAGACCCGTACATGTATATAGCACGCTGTCGGATAACACCGAGCTGGACATCGTCCATTTCTTTTAAGTAGCTATCTCCCGGATCAGAGAACCAAAATAGTGGTCTACGAAGTGCCATGTCGAATTAAACTCCAGCGCCATGTATCGTCTTTAATGTTGTTCCCCCGGAGTCTAGTATTGATAATGTTACACCTGACGCCATTTTTCCAGAAGTGATAGCACCACTAGCGATTGTTAGTGAACCACCTGAAGCAATTGTTGCATCTCCTGACATAGCGACATTTTGATATAGTGTTCCATTTGCAACCATGATTTTGCCGGCAGCGTTATCTGCACCGGTAATTAAACCAGTTAGAGTAATTCCAGTTGCACAATCAATCTTTAGTTCAGTACCATCAAAGTATATCTGGCCATCGTCACCGTCTCCTAGTTTTATCCTACCTACAGCTGCTGAAGTTGAATCAGGTAAATCGATTTGTACAAATTCTTCACCTGCTCTTATTTCATTAAGACATGATACGAGATCCGACCCAGCAAAACCAGCGTCCAGAGTAGCAATATCTCCTTGGTTAGTTGCAAGAGAATTTGTTTTAGTTCGCCATGTGTCAAATGTGTCGGAAAGTGCTACATTTATTATTGCCATTTTTTAAGAACCTCTTTCATCATTTGTTTTAATTCAGCAACATCGTCTTTGAGTTGTTGAAATTCGTTTACTTTATTTTGCGCTTCAATCTGCTTCATTCGAGCTTTCTCTAATGCGCTACTATCAGTATTTATAATGGCCATGCTACTAGTATCTCTTACTAAATTATTATGGCCTTCGATTCCTACTTTCATTATGTACCTAACGCAATTACCCTGAAGTCTTTAACTCTTGGAACTTTAGTTGACTGTGTCGACTTTAAAACAATTTTTATTTGGAATGTTGTAAAGTTTGGACTTATGCTGTTAATGGTATATTCGTAATCTCTAAACACTGCTTGATCGTCTGTTGTTGCCACTGCAGAATCTATAGTAGCTGCTGTCCATGCAAGAGTACTAAAATCAACATCGGAAGATGATTCCTGCGTTCTATAATAAACTTCTATTTCTGCACCACTTGGTCTGTTAGCTGCAAACATTATCCTTAGTGCTTGACTGTTTTGATCTACGTTGATCTGTTTAGTAATATATTTTGCGAGTGCACTTCCACCAATTGAGATAGTTTCTGCAAGATAGTCTTGTACTATATTACCGCCAGATCCTGATGCAACCGGCTTATCAACTCTATTATTAACATTTACGATAGACGTTCTTTCAAGGTCAATCATAGGACTTAAGAAATCCGTTGATGATGCCATTACACACTGTACGATAGCCGATTTGTTTCCACTATTATTATTAGTCTCGTTAATTGCTGATGCTATCATATGTGGAACATCAAAGAAGTAGTTTGAATTTGGAAGGAATGGCCTATAAGATGAAGGCGTTCCGCCGTATGCAGCTTCAGATCCTGCTAATGATTTACCCTTTAATAGTTTAATTCCATAGCTGGTTGATGTCCCAGGTAGCACCATTTCTTCAAAGATTGGATACATTGAATCAACCATCTTATTTTCAGTCGCAGTAACCGCAACACCTCCACCTTGAGCAGCTGAAGTAGCAGCTGATCCAGATACCGTGATTGTGTATCTATCTTGCTCTACACCTGCAATTGTATGAGTTGCATTTAACTGGCCGGTTGTTAATCCACCAACCGTTGCGGCTCCAGCAAGTGTGACTGAACTACCTGCTGTCATACCGTGATTCCTGTGTTCAATTGTAGCTACTGCAGATCCACTTGCCGTTTTAATTGGTGATGCTGCTAATGCTTTAACTGGAATAGCTTTATTGTTAAAGATACATGAATTAGCTACACCTGTGTTAAATACCGCTCTTGATATAGTAAACTTAAGATCTTTAGTTTGATCTGCTGACCATGTAGAACCATTTTGAGATTTAAATAATACACCTGCATAAGGTGCCTTTGAAATCCTTCTAGTTGTTCCAATACTATCTTCTCCAAGCTCAGCTATATAAGCTTCATATTCGATACTATTTGCAAGTAAACATATAGCATATTCTGCATTTGGTCTCAGATATATTGGAGATTTAAAAGTAAATTCTGTAACACTTGTTGCATCTGCAGATACGTTAACACTAGCAGCTGGTTGTACAACTTCACCGAGTGGAATAATCTCTTGACCCGGATAACCATTTACAACGTTTCGTATTTGAAGAGTAACAGGAATATTTGCATCTTTGCTCTTAAAGAATATTCCTACCTTAGTTATAAATGCACCTTGGCTATTGTCGATTAAGAATGTCTGAGCAAGTGGGTCCACCCAACCAAGAAATTGTTGTCCTATTATGTTAGATGAAACGTTTGTCTGAGATTCATTTACTGATTCTTGTACAATCCTAGGCGATCTTAAACTAACTTCCTGTGTCTGTTGAATTAGACCCCTTGCAGCATATTGAGCTTGACCTGAAGTTGTGATATTTGCATCAGTATCATTTGCATCATCTACAAGTTTAAAGTTTCTTTGGCCAGTTCTAAATCTTGTGGTTGCAGTATTTGGGATATAGAATTCTCCATACAATGTACCTGTATCGTCTGTGATAAGATTAGCTGCGCCGTCTGGGTGAGCAGTGGCTGATGGATTCGGTTCAGCATCCCATGAAGCTGAAGCGAATGTTACATATTGAGCCTGTGTAATTTCTCTACAAAAGGATGCAACATCAATATCATCAAAGAAAGGATATACGCGAGTGTTTGGTTTAAATCGACTTGCGTGGAATCTTATTCTTCGAGATCTGATAAACGGTGCAAAGTTTACATCAACGACTCTTTCGCCCAGTGATTCTGTCATAGTGCCGGGTGCAACTCTTGATCTTGTACCAGTTCTATTCTGTTGAGTAGTCAGTGTTTCAATAGTTCTTTGTTCCCAAAACCACGCTCCTCCAGAACTTGTGTCCATCACGTTTTGTGTACTTAATTGTCTACCAGTCCATTGGGTTTGCCATTCATTCCATACGGTTCCTAATACACCGTCTTCTTGAGGCAATGCATTAACAACTGCAAATAGCGCTTGGTTATCAACAATAAGTTCTGGCCTTGTGTCTGTATCTCTCCATTCATCACTTTCTGGTGTAATAGTAATTTCACCAATCCATGCAAAAACGTCGTAAGGATTAACATTTTCAGACCCTGATGCAAAAGGTTGATCTATTATAGTTGTATTAGTATATGGAAGTGATAGAAAATCACCAGTTACTTGATAATTAGCTGAATCAGTTGTATTTAAATCCATTCTTGTATTACCCTGATAGAATTGAGGTCTAGCCTCACCTTTATCAGAGTCTATAGAAATATGATAATCAGGACTTGCTGGGTCTCCAATGTTATGGCCATAAAACGGATCAACTACAAATCCATTTTTAAATCTATCTACATTGTTTGAGTCAAGTATCTGCTGTTGACCTGCTTCCCTTTCGAGTAGCGATAATGAGGTAAAGTATTCAAGGTTGTCGATACGATCTTCAAGCTTTCCTATATCCCTCATTGTAAAGCGCTTATTATCAATATACTCTACTGTTACATCGTCAGTATTAAATGTGTATGCACCAAGTCTTAAAACATAAAGTGCCATACCATCAGGTGGATCAGCTGGTGTAGGTGGTGTTTGACTACTTACACCCTTAATTGCCTTGAATTGTCCTTCTTGATCCAAGAATATCTTGTCTGTTCTTGAAAGATAGAATTGATAGTCTGCAATAACGTTTGAATTTACTTTAGGTATTTCTAATGGCTGAGATCCTGTTCCAGTAAATCCTGAACCAGCATCATTAATTCTAGGTCTAAAATCTAAAACATCTCTTAGTTGAACTGAAGCACCTGTTGTAGGTGTAAATGATGGAATTGAAGCATAATCTATTGCACCATCATATGAGTCTACAGAGAAATAATCACCGGCACCTGCTGAAAGGTAACTAAATGTAATTAATAGCCTACCTGTTGGCGCAAGAGCACCAGGATTACGTGTAATTTTACCCAAGTCATAGAAGTTATCCCTTTGTCCATTATCAAGTGTAAACCTACTTGTAATATCGGTATCAGATGTTGTAGCATTTGTGCTAAAATCAGCTGCCATATGAACTGAATTTAATTGAAAAATGTCAGCTTTTCCTAGTGATATTGTAGATGCCGTTGCATTACCTGATGTACTAATCTGTAATGTTTGATTAGAATTAAGAGTCTTTTGTGATTCCTGTGCAATAGCTTTGATAACAGTTGCAATCAATGTCAATGAAGCTGTTCCTGTAATACCTTGGCTGTTAAGGTCTACCGAAATGTTGATATTACCCGTTCCACTCACAGTAATTGCGCTCACTGCATCATATATATCACCGTTTGCAGAATTACATAAGTAATAATCGTTTGCAGTTAATGGCATTTGAAATGATTCATTTGATCCTGCACCAAGTGTGTCTGTTGCAACACCGCTTGATGTGGTTAGAGGTATTACTCGTCTTGAAGTTAAAGTGGTATCAACTGCGTTTGAAGCAGTTCGTATTGTTTTTACAGCAGCAGATGGAAGTGGTCGTAACAAGTTGTTGTTACCAGTTTGAAACATCTGAGCTTTACTACTAGACTGTACAAAGTCTCCACTAAAATCACTGGCTGCTGAACCACCTGTTTTTAGAAATGTTTCAGCATCATCTATAAAAGTTTTTCCTGAATTCATTTGTACATCAAAGATGAATAGGTTATATTGTTCTGTTCCTCCACCCACTGTACCTGAGTGATATTCTATAGCTCTTACTCTAGCAGTTCCTACTGTTGCAGAAGATCCATCAATAATGTTAATTTTTTCAAATTCATTCACATTCGGTAAGTTCATTTGAACACCAGATGTTGGCTGAATTCTTGTGTAGTTACCAAGAGTAAATGGTGTGATAGCGTTAACTACTTGCTCTGTATCTCGTGCTTTATCTACTGTGACAAATTTTGTCTGAGTGGTTGCTATTTCGTAACCTCTTACGTAGGCTTTTCCGGGTTCCATACCTATCGCTAACTTACTCTCAAGTCCTCCAGAAGCAGCTGAATAAATTCCTCGGTTATTTCCACTCGATAAGTGTTCTCTTACATCAATATTAAATGGCCTTACACTGTAGTCACCAGACTCGTCAAAAGTTCTTCTTGCAAATGTATCTTCAAGTACGGCGTATTCTGTTGCTCTAACTTGTTTCTTAACAACACCGGATTCAACTCTCATAAGTTCGATAAACGTTGTATCTGTTGTTTGAGCTGTAGTATATTTTGCAAGTGATAGGTCTATTTTATATCTGTGTGCACCAGGAGCAGCAAAGTTAGGTGATCCCGTTGCGTTATCCGTTAAGGTTGCATCATCTGTACTAGATGCAAATGTTTCTGTAACGTTTAAACCTATTCTATATGAGGGTGTATTTGTGTATTTGTCAAGGATAAGAGTCTGTGATGTAACGCCACAGAATATTCCATTTACATAGTAAACACCTGGCTGAATTGATACTGATGAACCAAATCCTACGTCTGTTGATGCGGCATTAATCTCTGCACCTCGAGTTGTTCCGCTTACACCTGTTCCACTGATAACTTCACCTGGTGCGAATTCTTTAGTAGTATTTGCTGTACCAGAATTTGTGTATTTAACCCATAATGTTAAAGCATCTGATCCTGCTGCTGCAGCAGTTCCTACAACTTTTGCAGTAACTCCGTTAGTTTGACCTGTGATTACTATTCCTTGAAAATCTGTTCTATATGATTCAACATCAGCTGAATTATATACGGCAGCAAGTTTAATAAAACCATATTCTAAGTCAAGAGCTGTTCCTCCTGGAAGAATCATTGCTCCTTCTTCAAACATATGATCACCGAAGCTAGTAATTTGATTCTGCATGGTTGTTTGCAGTTGTGTCATTTCCCTAGCTTGAATAGCTACAGAAGGTCTAAATAGAATTCTGTAGTATTTGTCTTTTGGTTGTTTACCGTCTGCACCCGCACTCAGAAAGTCGTCATAGTAGGGTGAAATATTAAAATCTGCCATGTTTTATTGTCCTAAAATTCAATTACTAGTTTTATGTCTTCTATCTGTGCCGTTGCTCTTGAAATCGCAGACCTATTTTCTAGATATAATACCTGACCAGAATGCTTATCTATTTCTGGATCTCCTAAAGAAGAAATTGTAGCACTTACTCCTCCAGTTTGAGTTACCGATTCAGAACCCTGAAATGGTGTGAATCCAGTTGTAGAATCTTGGTGATATCTAATAGTTGTACCAGATACTGAATCAACAAAACCTTTTGCACCAGAAGTTCCACCTGTAATTAAAGCGTCTGCTGTAAATGTACCACTAACAGATGATAGTGACAGAGATTTATTTGCGTTTAATGTTGTAGCCGTTGATGTAGTGGTTGTACCGTGGTTATAAGGGTTTCTTACTAATCCTATTTGTCTATAATCATTATCAATTGGGAAGTCTCCTGAACCTTCTGCACCGTCTAAGTTACAGTTAGTCATTACAAAGAATCCTGATAATTCATTTATAGGGTCAGATCCGTGGCCACCTTTTGGTGATAAGACTGCTCTAGCTGCAGCATTTGAACCTGCACCACCTGAGAATGATACAGTTGCGTTTTCATAGTTACCACCATTATCGGTAATAGTAACTCCTGTAACTGCTCCGCCTGCGACTGTAGCAGTTGCGGTTGCACTTGTGCCATCTCCTGTAATTGTTACTGTTGGAGCAGATGTATATCCAGTTCCTCCAGCCGTAACTATAATCTGGTGAATTGCTCCAGCATCAGCATTTGCTTGAACTTGCCATTGAAGAGAACCGTCATCAGAAGCGAGTGTTTTAACCGGCATATATGCTGAAGTTAAGAATTTAGTTGCTTGAACACCACCTAATGTGAACAAATATTTCCAGCGATATCCATCGCCTCCATCTGCTTCTATATTATTAGTAGTTGTTCCAGTGGGTTTGTTAACTGACGCACCTGGTCCTGCTATAATGCATTTATAACATTTAAGTTCATCTGTCAATACATAATATTGTGTTCCAGCAAGAGCTGTATTATCATCATATTGAATATAAGTATTTCCTGAAACCCAGTTGTATCTTGGAACTGAATGTGATAAATCACTTGAGGCTAATTTTTTAGCTGCTACCATTCTTTGATGAGCTGTTTGTTTATCCAAAGCTTTATCTACAGGTGTATCTATAGATGAGTCTGAACTTGGCCATTGCTGTGAACGGCCTATAAAGAGGTACATACTGTTAGTGCCAACGTCTGATATGAAGTTAGCCGCGTTTTGCACCCTTATTTCTTTAGTGACGATGGCTACCATTTTATTTCCTTTTCCTTCTAGTTATTTATATAAGTTTACGATATAGTTATCACGGAATCATAAGATAAATTGATTGCTAGTTGGTTAACAGCTTGTTGCACCGTGAAGTCTTTAAAATCCGCTATTGTTCCCGGCGGATGATTCGGAGGAGTTACAGTATATGCCTGATTTACTCCAGTTTCTGCTAGTGCCCTAGCTTGAGATACAGTTATAGGTGTACTGTATACTTCAGTATTGGGCAAGAATTTGTATAAGTCAACATGTAAAAAGCTGGGACTCAAAGGAGGTTGAGGAGCAGCATTTACTCTATCTATTTCAACTACACATGATACTGCAGGTAATTGTACGTTTGCTTGTTCAACATCTATAACAATTGCAAAAGCACCTACGTCCATTTGTCTTCCAGGAGGAGGATTGACCATTGCAGCTGATGACTGAGTAAAGATAACAACTTGTCCAAAGAATGCAAATCCAGCCGGATGAAGTAGTTTCTTTACAGCATCATTCCAGTTTTCAATAGTTTGACCAGTTTTAATAACATAAGAGAATGATTGATAATATCTTGAATCTTGTATTTTTTTGAGATGAGATAGTTTACCGTCATCACCTGTCCATTTATTAAAGGTTGTACTCCAATTGCCGTCAGATGGTTTTAATATATCAACTCTAGGGAAATACAATTCAACCGTATCATTAAATATTAAATTAAATAATGCTATATATGAAGGTTCACTGCCTTTTGATAAATAAATGTCTGTAATATTTTTATAAAGCTTTACTTTATCGGCCAATATATTTTCAGGAATTGTTATAGCTAATTCTCTTTGAATATATTCGAGGTATACAGACGAAGCTTCATCTATATTTCTATATGTTGGGAGGGTATTTAATATTTGTCCTGCTCCACCATCTTGGTCTAGGAACTTAAAATACGCCTCGGCAAAAGTTACAAGTTTTGGATTTGATACCCTGATATGTTCAGGGATAATTGTTCCTATGTCGTATCTCATTAACTACTCGTTGGGGTTGTAGTGTAACCAATTCCAGCAGATGTTCCGCCAGTGGCTACAGTGTCTATTTGAGGTGTTACCGTAACATTATTCATATCAATTTCAAGAAGCTGATTTCTTTGAGGCGAAAGATCATTAGCATTTGGTTTTGCTGTTATAGTTATATATGCAAGTCCAGAAGTGATAGCTGTGGGATTAAACGCATCTATCGTAACTATACCATTTACGATATCAACTGTACCAGCATTATCTTCTGTAACAATTTTTTGGTTAGTTGTAGTAATCCTATATATTTGAACATTTCGTGTGGTTGTAGAAGTATTAGTGTCGAATAACGTGTTTATAGAACTATCATAAGAAGTTAATCCATGATTGCTAAAGGTTGAAGGCATATAAAATGTAATGCCATTAAATTCTAAAAATGTATGTGAATGACTTGTTCCTGGCCCACCGTTTATAATGTCTCTTGAATTAGCTGCAGCTGCAGTAGTATAGAGAGGATAAAAATATCCTTTACTTCCTGCATAAGCTCCGTTTTCAGTTCCATATACTGCATACGGTCCAGTCGATGCTCCTTGGTCTACCGCAAATTTAGTTATAGGCGCATCTTGCAAGAAGTGTTCTAGACCCTGGTATGTAAATCCTTCTGAACTAATAATAGAATCAGAAGCACCTATGTTTGAATGAAAACCGTTATCAAAATCTATAGTATATTTAGTTGCTGATCCTAATGTAGGAGTTAATTGTTTTTGCAATGAAACATTTACAGTTGAGTTTAAGATAGCCGGATCGGTATTATCTATTTCACCTAATAATTGAGAATGCCTGAAGATACCATCAAACTTTTTTAAATTCGTATCATTATAGTTAGAGACAACTGTACGTATTGCTGTTGTTAATTCTCCAGAAGTTTTTGATGTAAGGTTTGGATCATATTTAGTGAAAATACTTAATTTTATATAAAGAAATGTTGGATCTATAATTTCTGGTGTAATAGATACAATGTTTTTAGGTTTTAAAATAGAGTCTTTAATAAAAGACTTTTCTGATTCAGTTAATGAAGTGGCGTTTTTGGGTTTAACTGAAATATATACTTTACCATATTCAGGAGGGTCGTTTTCTTCTCCGCCCCAAACTGCTACTGTTTCAGCATTTGAATATTGATTTTTAATTGTTGTAGAATAATCATCTGCAGTAACAACTCTATTTTGTGAAAGATACGAAAGAGGTGCATTAAATCTAATTGATTCTATATCTTCTCTAACAGCACCTCCAGCAGCTTTATTTACAAGGGAAATTGTAACGTTAGTATTTCCTGCTATATTTCCTTCAAGAGCAAAAGCAGTAGCGTTATTTGCAACTGTTCCGTCTGTTGTAAGATATTCTATAGAGATTACATTTCCTGCAGCTAATTTTTTACCGAATGCGTTATCTCCAAAATAAACTTCATATTTTCCATCAAGGCCTTCTTGTAAAAAGTAAACTTCTGAAGTTCCTGTAACATTAACTATATTTGTAACTAGTGCGTGTATAGTATTATTTGAACTTGAAGCATTAGGAGCAACTTTAACTACAATTGAAGAAGTGTCTACATTTGTATCTGGAATTTCGTATTTTTGTCTAGTGTCACTGTCATCAACTATATAAGTCATAGTTTTAAGTGCACCTTGATGAAGTTTTAAACTAGAAAACTTATACACTCCACTTACTGGAGTAATTGTAGCTGCTTCTAAATTTACAAAAGAATATTTTGTTCCACTTACAGTTGTGCTAAATTTAGTTCCTCTACTTATTGTTAAGGAAGTAGGACTTCCTGATGGACTATTAACAGTTAAATCTATGTTAGAAAATGCTGCACTTCTTGATCTTGGAACATACCCTATAGATTTAGCATGGCTTACTACGTTATTTCTTACTTGAGCAGTGTCAAGATATAGCTCATTTGCTTGAACATTAGCGTTAAAAGCGTTATAAAATGTATTGTATGCCATGACATCTATGAGTGTAGATAGTGCACTTCCTTCAAAGTCATAATCAGTTAGTTCTGTCTGACCTTCAAGGTATGTCTTTAAGTTTGCCCTGATCTGATCAAAATCTAGTTCAGTGACATTAAGTCTATTTTTTGAAACTGTTGTTGCCATTACTTAATTCTCTCTAGGTAAAAGTCAACTTCTTGTTGCTGACCAGTTGAAACGAGTGCAAATCTTATTTGAATTTTGAATCTATTAGCGTCAAGATTTTCTGAAACCATAACTTCTAGAAGATTAACTCTAGGTTCATAGTTATCAACAGTAAATTCAATTTCTTTCTTTAGTTCAATAGCCGTAAAAGGATCACCATTTTCAAATAAAAGATGTCTTACATTAGATCCTAAAGATGGTTGAAAAGGTCTTTCTCCTTTCATAGTGAGAATAAGATTTCTTATGCTTTGCTTAATTGCGTCTATATCTGTTTTTCTGCTAACGTCTCCAGTGTTGGGGTTAGCAATAAATGACATATCAAAATCTGAATACAGATTTGATCTAGCTCTAATTTTAGAGCCAAATGAGTCATCACTTCTTGTTTGTGTTCTTGCCATACTTCTATTTATACTTTATGATGGTCCGTTTTCAGTAGAATATTTATGCCAATTTATTAAAGCTGTTTTTCCAGCTTCCCATTTGGCCTTTATTGTTACATATTTAGAATAGTCTTGAGTAGGTATTTCATGGCCATCTATGTTTCCACCAATATATCCTGCTTCTCTATTATCAAAATCTTCTTTTTCTATTTCACCTATAAGATACTTCCTATGAGATTTATCCATTTCATGAAATATTGCTTTTCTGGTATCAACAAATGCCGATGCATCTTGAAGCTCCCATAATTTTTCTAAAAATTTAGCTTGTGTATCAGATACTAGATTATCACTGTGCAATTGTCGCATCTTCATTCCAGAGTTTCTCGATAAATTTATTAACTCGTCAAGAGTACTGGCATTAGATTTTTCATGAGCATCAAGTGCATCTCTAGCAGATTTGTGTTCAGCTGTAAAATATAATTGTATGTCTATATCGTTTGGAACTGCTATAGCCATATATTCTGTATAAACAGTCATATATGTAAGACCTGAAGGAGATACTACAGAAGGTAGTTCTGAAGCTTGTTTTGCCAATACTTCTGCAACTGTACCTAAAGTAGCTGCAGATTCTTCTGGTTCTGTTGCATTTGTATTAGGTGTTTCAGCTTTTTTAGCTTTTGTATCTATTTTACCACCTTTTATTTCTTTATTAGGAAACATCTTACAAGGATCAAATCCAGATAGTCCTCCGCTACTAATAGCTCCATTTACAACTGAAGTTGCTTGATCAATATATCCTTGAAGTTCAGTATCACTTAAAACAGAACTCCAAGTGTCTTTAAACGCTGTAATTTGACTAGGTAAATTAATAGAAGCATTGCCCAAATCAGCAGTTAAAGTAGTCACAAGACTATTTAAATCTACTTGTAAGTTTGGTAAAGCTACGCTTGGAAGAGGAACTTTTAATTCATTTAATTTAGCTATAGCTTCAGCAGCTTTAGACTCCATAGCAGCAAGTCCAGCTTTTCCTTCGGCTAATGCAGTTTTAATTTCATCTCTCATTCCATTTAAAGAATCAAGAGTTGCGTTATTTCCGCAATTAAGTGTCATCTTACCATAGCCTCACGTTCATCTTTAAGTTCTTTAAGTTCTTTTTCTAATTCGTTTATACGACTTTTATACTTAGTAGCTAGGTCTGACCATTTTTTAACTTCATCAAGACCTCTATAACCATATTCGGTATAGCCATCACTCGCAGTAATTTCTTTCCAACGTTCATCACTCATTGTGTTGCATACCCCAATGGTCCTAACACAGCTTGAGCCCAAGGATAATCTGGTAAACTGGTTCTACTACCATTCCTTGCACCCCACGCTCTCTTTGTGCTTATATCTATATGAGTAAAGGTATTATATACACCTATTCCCCTAAATCCAGCATTATATGCTGCTGTAATAAAATTCTGTCTTTGAGTAGTACTTAAACCAGTTTGAACTATATCTAGAGCTAATCCTTGCTGGTGAACACTTCCTTTTGCTCCTCCAACTTTTTTATTATATGCAGGTGATCTATAAGCGCTTGTAATTGTTAGAGGATAACCTACTGCTGCAGATAATGCTTCTGCATACGCAATAACTGTAGGTGATACTCTAGAATCTGTATGAGGTAAAAAGTTTAAACCTGTGCCCGATCCTTCTGCGAAATTACTAGGACTTGTTTGTCCATCTGCCGATTCAGTATTTTGTACGCCTTGTATATTGTTAGTAGGAGACGTGTTAGTAAATCTTGCAGTGCTTACACCACCGTCACCGTATTCTCCAATTTCATTTTCTTTACCACCATCTTCACCTAAATCTGCTTTGTTAGTTTGCATTCCATCATATACGCTTTGTGAAAAAGCTTCAACTTCAGCAGGTGTCCCAACATTAGGTTGCCAAATTTCTACTCCTAATTCTGCTGCTATTGCAGTTGCAGAAGTTGCAACATAAACATTACTAGCACCACCTGTCATTGCACCAGCGTCAGCTGCAGCTGTTATAAATGTTGCTTTTAAACCATGAACATACACAGTAGGAGAACCTGCTCCTACCGTAGCAACGTGAGGTGCACATGGGGGATCGGGCGGAAATGGGTGTGCAACTGTAGAATCAGTTATTCTAGCAATTAAAACACCATTTGCATATACATTTCCTTGGCCAGGAGTAGCCAAAGTAGTAGTGGCTGCACAAGTATGTCCAGTAGATAAACTATCTCCACCTCTACTTACAAGTTGTCCCATTAGTTTAGATCAATCCTTGTTGCATTCATATCGATATTACCGTCGACATTGTCTGTCCAATTTCCACCTACGTTATTTAAGGTATTTCCTTCAATTGTTGTATTTAAATTTGCTTTAGATTCAAATGTTACATCTAAACTTGCAGCAGCTTTTAAATGACCAGTTGTTGCAATTTCAAATCCTTGAGTTGAAGCAAACATATTAAGTTTATTAAGACATACAATACTCATTGCTTCATTACTAACTATATCTTCTGTTTTACCAATAGTAGTATCTCGTCCACCGTCAACTATTCTTGTTTCATCTCCTCCAATTCTTTGAAGGTATTTTTCAGTGATATTAGAAGCAAAATCTTGACCAACTTCTATATGTTCTGATTTTGCTATTGAAGTTTGTCTTGTGCCCCTTATAAGTTCTGTTTTGTTTCCTACTACTTCAAGGTGATAATTTCCTTTTACTAAATGTCTATAGTTTCCATCTACTGTCATATTAACGTTACCTCTGATATAGACATTATCGTCACTTAACACAGCAGTATAATTTTTTCCTTTTATAGTAGTAGCAATTGTGCCGTCTGGAAGTATTTCTCTACTTGTACCACTCTTATGAAATTCACTTATTCTTTCATTTCCAGGCGTATCGTCTATTTCAAATTGGTGGCCACCTTCTGTTTGATTAACTTTATTATAAGGATACGTAGTTTCATTGTTGTTCATTATGTGAGGCATTTCCCATGAAACTCTTTCGTAATATGAATCATCTTCATCTTCAACTACACTAGTTACTTTATCTGGAACTGCTGTATCTATTTCAGAAACTCTTAAATCGCTTCTTTGAATAAAAGCTTCGGTCCTTTTAAAATTTGCATTCGATGCATTAGGTGTATCTATGCCTGTGACTCTTTGAGGATTTTTACTTTCTGGATCTGAAAATCCTTTTTGGGATTTTCCGCTTGGGCCAGCTTCTCCATGAATCGTCCCTAATACGAATGGTACCTGTTTAGACGTACCGTCCATCCAAAATCCTACAACCCAAGAACCTTGAACAATTCCTGTTGGACTTGCACCTACACCACCTAAAGAAGCTGATGTTACGGGCATCATAACTTGAGCCCACGGCAAATCTTCAGTAGGTATTTTAGTTTTATCTTCAGTGTGATCACCGAATACTCTGACTTTTAACCTACCCATAGATTTTGGGTCATTTCGGTCTTCAACTATTCCTATAAACCAATTAAAGTCTTTACTAATTTGCATGTTCGTGATCCGCTTTCATACTATCTCTTGCCATTTCAATAGTTTGAATATATTGTTGTTTAGGTAAATGAAACCTATGTTTAACTGCAGTAATAATATGCATTCCAGAACGTCTTCTATCTAATACTTCAGATTCTTGATCTTTGCCAAGCATTAGATTTTTATTAAGCATTAACTCTACCATCATACCCGCTTGAATATATTTATCTCCCGGAATTGAAGCCTTATATACGAAGTTTTGTAGTTGTCTATCTCTTGCTATTCTCCAGGGTTCTGTATTTAAAGCATCTTCATTATAAGACATAGTAGAAGTAGTCCCAAAAGCAGATCCTGAAAAGGCGTATATTCTTTCGGCTGCTCTATATCCGCTTATAGGCAGTTCTTCCCATTTAGTTTTGTCTGATGCAGCTTTATACATTTCTATTCGCTGTATAGTTCCGGTTGATTCTCCAAACGGAGTTGATGCACCAAATTCTGCTGAATAATCCCAATCTTTATGTTGCACTACTTTTGTCATAGTATCAAGAAGAGTAAATCTTGAACCAAAAGCTCCATCTAATATCATTTCTGCTGTTGGAGTAACTTTTACAGATTCAAATGTCATACACATTTGTATTTTATCTTCAACATCTTTTTCTAAACCGGCTTTAGCTTGATATAATGAACGAGGAACCATTTCTTTATGAGGATATAATTTTCTTCCTTTATAAGGTAACCTATTAAAAAGAGTCTCAATAGATCTGAATTGTAATCCATCAAATAAAGTATCGTACAAATAAAATGGCGCATTTGATTCTGTTCTAGCTCTATTTGTTAACCATGTCATAGCTCTATAAGGATTCCAACTTGGAATTACACATTTAAATGTACCAGCTGAAGCTTCAGCATCTATTTCAGATCGTAATTGAGTAGTAACTATATCAGTTAATATTTGATCTATAGTTCCCTCATAAGACTGTGAAATATTTTCTAAAGCATTCCAGAAAAAAGATTCTTCTACTATTCTTATTTGATATTCAGTAGTGAAATCATTTACTCTAGTTATATTCTCGATAGACCTTACATAAAATGTAAACTCTCTATTCCAACCTTCACGACCAGGACTAGGGCCCTTTGTTATTTTAAATGTTATTTTTTCTTGGCCAACCAAAGGAAGCTGTGTTAATAATCCAGCACCATCAACTAGTAATATAACTCCAGTCAACATAGGAGTTATAAGAGATTCATTTATATCAATCGCTTGAACAAGATCAGTAATGTCTATAATCTTTTTCTTAGTAGAAGATTCTATTCGTATATTATCAACTACTACGTCAGTAGGTTGAACTATTTGAGTATTAGCCATTTATTGCTTCTCTGAATTGTTGTACAACTTCTTGCACTCTCTCGGGTTTTAATACCTTTATTCTTCTACGTTTATCATTTTCGTCTATTTCGTATTGTTCATTTGTTACTGCCACTGCTCCTGCAGTTCCTCTTGGAACAATACCTTCTGTAGAATGAGTGTAATGATGAGTTGCATTTTTAAAAGCAGTTTCTCCTGTTATAACAACTATGTCATTTGAAGTTTGACCTTGAATTGTTTCTGCTTGAAATATTCCAGTTTTAGAATTTATTTTTATCCATCCATAATTCGAATCTTTTGCAACAACTTTACCAGTAGCACCAGATAAAATACCAGTAACTGTTTCTCCTATAGTAAGTTTGTCATAAAAGTCTGATGTTGTAACTGTTAAAGCAGTTCCAGAATAATTTAAATTGACGTGATCTTCCATTTGAGAATATGACATAGGCCAATCTGTAAATAGATTTTTCATTTCTTCATTAACTAGAAAAAAGGTCCAGTAATAATCTGCAGATCCATATATTCTTCTAGATACGTGATCTGGTCTTTCACCGTCATTTACGTCATAAAAGGCATATAGGGATATATCGTCTAATGTTTGGTTATTGATAATTTTAGCAAATCTAAAAACATCTACTATTGATTTAGTTTGTTTATTATCATCTAAATCATAGTCTATTTTTGGAAAGTATGTAAAATATTTCATTGGACGTTCTCCTGTTTAAACTGGGCCGCGACCACTAAGGTCACTGTATTGAGGTTGTCCGCTATCTCTAATACCTCTATTCAATTCAGATATTGCTTTTCTATCAAGAACTCTTGTTTCTTGGAAATTTAAAGTAAAATCTATTTCATTAGGATAACCGTCTTTCATAAATCCGGGAGATGTAGGATTATAATTTGCAGTAACGCCTGTACAATAAGCATCTGCAAATGGAATTATTTGAGGTGTAGCTCCACCCATACCTATAAATTCAACTCTAAATAAATCTGGATATTGAAATGAAGCTCCATCATTAATAAGTTCTGGATATGCGTGTTCTCTGCATGCATTAATGATATGTTTTGCTGCACGTGCATCGCTTGCGTTAGAAGGAATTAATTTCCAATTAAGAGCTAATTGTCTAAAAGTAGGAGATTTAAAAAGCATTGCTGCTCTTGGATTTATTGCTTGTCCTAATTGAGCTGCAGCCAAAGATCCAGCAGAAGTTTTTGTTCTCATATATTCTGCAGCTAAAGCTTTTGCAGATTCACCCAATGTAACCGCTGCAGAAGCTCCTCCACTTTCTTTTGCTTCATTAGCACTTGCAACAATTGCAGAAGTGATGCCTGTTAATTCTGCATTATCGTATGTTAATCCGTCTGCCATGCTTATAGATTGCGGCATATATAAATAAATAGAACCGATAGGTTCACCCTTTGGAGTAGAACCTGATAATACAGTATCCATTGTTCCCTGAGTTCTTTCAATAAAAGTTATACTTACCCACGCAGGAATTCCATCAGTATTTGTAGGAAAGTATTGTCTTCCCCTATTTGTTGAAAATGAACCTCCACCTGTGGCTAAAATGTTTCCTAAATTAAAATTCCAGTTGCCTCGAGTCGATGCAGCTGCAAAGCCTAAAAGAAGATTTCCTAAGTTCATTTTATCCTACCTTTTTTTCTATTATAAGTATTTATATGGTTTATAAGGGTCGTTACAGAGTAAAAAATAGTAGAAAGTATAGAGGAGACCCGACAAAAGTGATCTATCGATCCAGTTGGGAAAGAGCTGTATTTCGCTATCTAGATGCGAATGATGATATTTTAGAGTGGAACTCTGAATCATTTATAATTCCCTATGTGTGTCGCACAGATAATCGTAGACACCGTTACTTTGTAGATATTTATCTAAAACACAGAAATGGATTAAAGCTATTAGTAGAGATAAAACCTAAATTTCAAACCGTACCTCCTAAAAAGCCTAAGAGACAAACTAAAAAATATTTAAACGAAGTAAAAGTATATGCTAAAAATATTAGTAAGTGGGAAGCAGCTAAAAAATGGTCTATAAATAGAGGATATAAGTTTCAGATTTGGACTGAAGACACTTTAGATGCTTTAGGAGTGAAAATACTTAAGGGTTGATGTATAAATAGAACTATGGCAGATTCATTATTTCAAAAACTACAATTTCAAGCTTTTCGTGCAGGTATCCCACCTCGTACTAAAGAGGCTCGTAATTGGTTTCGTAAACAAGTACAAACCTTAGGAGGGATTAATAGACAGAAGCTTCTTAAAGATGAAGCTTTAGTAAGAGCAACTCGTCCTAGAATGGGTGAAATGTATATGTTTTTCTATGATCCAAAACATAAAGAAACTCTACCCTATTATGATACCTTTCCCCTCATAATTTTAGTAGAAAAAGCACCCGGTGGTTTTTATGGTTTAAATCTTCATTACTTACCACCTCCTCTTAGAGCTAAATTTTTTGATGCTCTAATGGAGACTATGACTAATAAACGTTATGATGAAACAACTCGGTTTAAAGCAAGATATAGAATCTTACAAAGTGTAAGAAAACTGCGTTATTTTGAGCCATGTTTTAAACATTACCTGACTAAGCATGTTTCATCTCGTATGGCTAAAGTTGAAGCTCCTGAATGGGAAATTGCCCTATTCATGCCAACACAGAGATTTAAGAAAGCAACAGCAGGTAAAGTATATACTCAATCTAGGAGATCATTAGCATCATGACGTATCCAGCAAATATAGATTCGCTTAAATCAACTATTAGTAGAAGGACTGGTGCAGCTAAACAAAACCGTTTTGCCGTTTATATGAATCTGCCACTTTTAAGTATTGATTCAAAAAGTATTATAACTAATGTTGTTTCTGGTAATTTTAATCCTCTTCAAATGATTAATGACCCTAGAGACATTTCTTTACTTTGTGAAACAGTTTCTTTACCTGGTAGATCTATTTCTACTACTGAATATTTTACAAGTTTAAAAGCTAAAAAAATGGCTTATGGTTATATCAATGAAGATATTAATATGACCTTTCTACTTACAGGAGATTACTACATAAAGAATGTCCTAGACAAGTGGATAAATAAGATTGTCAATTACGATAGACATACTATTAACTACAAAGACGATTATGTCTCAGAAATAGAAATACAACAGTTGAATGATATGAATGTGCCAACTTATTCGGTTAAACTTCTTAAAGCATTTCCAATCAACGTAGCAGCAGTTGAATTGTCTAATAGTTCAGAAAATAGTATAGCTAGAGTTAGTGTAACTTTTACGTATGATGATTGGACCGAAGTAACTAGTGCAGGAAGTGCTATTGCTTCTAGAATTGGAACAGAAATTTTTAATAGGATATTTTAAATATGGGTTTACCACAAGTGAATACCGCTAAATTCTCGGTTGAATTACCGGGATGCGGACAAACGGTTGAATATCGACCATTCTTTGTTAAAGAACAAAAGATATTAATGCAAGCTGCAGAGTCAGAAGATCCTGCTCAGATTAGTGTAGCTACATCAGAAATGATAAAAGCTTGCACTTTCGAAAAGTTTGATGTAGATGTTATGACATCTACTGACATAGAATTTCTTTTACTTAAGATTAGAACTAAAAGTGTAGGTGAAACTTCTAAAGTTATGCTTAAATGTCAAGATGAATCTTGCGGAGAAATGACAGAAGTTGAGATTAATATTGATAAAATTGTTCCGACTGGAGGAGTTAAGGGCGAACAAAAAATAATAATTAAAGACAATATCGGTGCTAGTTTTAAAGTTCCTACTATAGGACAACTTAAAAAATATATAACAGCAGCAGATGGAACTGCTATGGGCACTGTAATGGCTACAATGGCCGCTTCTATTGATTATGTGTATGATGCAGACGCAGTATATCCAACTTCAGAACAAACACCTGAAGAGGTTGTACAGTTTTTAGAATCACTTAGTGCAGAGCAATTTAAAAAAGTTCAGGGAATATTTGATAAGTTTCCTAGACTAATACATGATGTTGAATATACATGTAAAAAATGCTCTAAAAAGAATAACATTCAATTAGGAGGTATGGGCGATTTTTTAGGCTAGCTCTTTCTCATGATAACTTAGAAAACATGATGAGAACGGATTTTGCATTATTACACTATCATAAATGGACACTCCAAGATTTAAGTAATATGCACCCATGGGAAAGAGAAATTTATATAGCATTATTAATGCAATCACTTGAAGATGATAAAAATCGCGCTAAAGGTTAAAAGCTATGGCAGCACAAAAGAAATTACAATTAGATTCTAGTTATGCGCATTTAGATAAAGATGGTGATGGTATAGTCACTGATGAGGAAATGGCAATGGAAAAAAGAATGATCGAAATTCAAGATATGCGAAGTGATATGGAGAATGAAGATAAGAAACAAGACGCACAACGAAATATGGCATGGTTTGCATTAGCTGGCATGTTACTATATCCGTTTGCGGTAGTATTAGCGGTTTGGTTAAAATTAGAACAAGCTGCAGTAATACTTGGTGATATGGCAGCAGTTTACTTTGTTTCAGTTGCCGCGATTGTAGCAGCATTCTATGGAAAAGAAGCTTTAGCTGCAAAGAGTAGACAGGATTCACTAACAGTTAGGAAAGACTAATGGCCGAGGACAATGCAGGCTTTATAGAACTTATTGAGAAAGTTTCTGAAAGTAATACTAAACTTCATGAAGTAGAACGTCATACGCGTAATTCTCGTAGACATCTACTTGAAATGAAAAAGTCTGTATTTGATATCGCTTCTGCTGCAGAAGTTTTAGCTTCCCCTGATACTGAAAATAGAAGAGAAGATATAGCCAGGCAAGAACGGTTAATTAATGCTGTTCAAAGTGGTGGCGGTAAAGGTGTTGCTGGCTCTGCAAAAGGCGGAGGCGGAGGCGGAGGAGGCAAGGGTCTTCTCGGCGGTTTTGGAGGAGGCGCATTAGGGGGATTCTTAGGCGCCGCAGGCATGGGTGCAGGGGCAGCAACAGCAGGTTTAGGCGTGTTAATGGCCGGAGGAGGTTATCTCCTTGAAAAACTTGCAGAGTTTGACGGTGAAAAAGTTAAAGACAATGTAATGGCTTTAACCGAAATCGGTGATGAGATGGTTGCGAAGTCTGGAAGTATGAAAGAAGCATATAAAGACGGTGGTCTTTTAATGTTTATGCTTGGTGGATTAGGAGCTGCTCTGGCTGTATTTGGTGTAGGAGCCGGAGTAAACGCGGCAGTTGAGAAATTTGCAGGCGATTCTGCATGGGCAGAAAATACAAAAGCTAACGTTGTAAAGTTGATGGAAATCGCAGATCTTGGTTATACTGCAGGAAGTGTAACAGGAGTAAGCGCTGCATTAGCTGGATTGGGAGTAGGTTTAGCGTTATTTGGTGCAGGGCAATTAGTTGCTACTGCAGGAATGTCTGCTAGTGCTGCTGTCGAGAAATTTCAAGGTACAGATGGTTTTGCTGAAAATACAGTAAAGAATGTGAAAACATTATTAGCTTTAGGTGATAGTAAATGGGGTGATATAGGAAAAACAACTGTAGCTCTTGGAATGTTAGGTATCGGTCTTGCAATGTTTGGTGCAGGTAAAGCAGTAGCATCTGTTGGAGACGTAGCAGGAGTTTCTGCAAGTGCTTTAGCTGACAGCGCAGGAGTTAAATCATTTATGGACGGTGGTGGATTCGGTAAAAGAGTCTACGACGAAGTTTCAAACTTATTAGCAATAGGCGATTTGAAAAATGCAACTCTAGGTGGAGGATTTGCTTTTGTCGGAACTATGGGTGCAATATCCTTAGGTCTTGTTGCTTATACATACGGTAAAGGCGCGGAAGCATTGGGTTCGGTTGCCCAAACTGCAGCATCAAAAGCTTCTTCGTATTTTGGTGACACAGAAAACACAGGATTTGCTCAGAGAGTTGTAAATGAAGTAACAACCTTATTAGAAATTGGAACCTTGCCTTTTGGTAATACTGTAGGATTTGTTGCAACTATGACTGCCATATCTGGAGGTCTTGCTGTATTTGCGGCAGGTAAAGGTCTAGAGGCATTAGTTGGATTCCTTGGTAATATGACAGGAGGCGAAGGAAAGTCTCAAGCTGAAAGAGTTAAAGACGAAGTTAATCATTTCTTATCGTTAGGTGAAGATAAAGATGTAGATCAAGCTAAAAAAGCTGCCGAAGCATTAGGTATTATAGGTGAAAGTTTAAGTATATATGCAGGAAAAGGATTTGCTGCTAGTCTAAAAGGTGCAGGTAGTGCTATCGTAGATTTCTTTTCCGGCGGAAAAAATCCTATGGACGAAGTTTTGGCTATGGCAGCTCAAGCTGATGACCTAACAAAAGCAGGTACAGCTATAGGAACAGTTGCATCTAATCTTGAAAAGGTTATGAATATCAGTGTTCAGGAAAACACTATTGATATAAAGAAATTTGCCGAAAACTTAAAAGAAGCAGTTCCTATCATCGAAGGTGCAATATTTGGAGCAACGGAAGGTGGATTATTTGGAATAGGATCTACAACAATACAGGGTTTAGCAAATAATAGTTTAGCTTATGCGGCTGCAAAAGATAATCTTTTCATGTTAAGAAGTGCACTAGGGGAAAGCAATAATAGTACTAACGTCACTAATAACTATTACGGTCCAAGTGGCGGAGGTGCAGATGGAGCAGTTCTTATAGACAGTTCCACTAATTCATACGGCAGTTCAGGGGGAACGGCTTCAGGGTCTCCACATGGAGCTCAATCTGATTTACAAGCTGTACAACAATCTATATATGGTCCGTCTGGATTTATGTGATTGGAATAAAAAAAAGGGAGCTCGAAAGCCCCCTTTTCAGTTCAGGTTTATATTAAACCTTAGGCCTCTTTGGCCAGTTGTGCAAAGTAACTTAACGTATCGTCATCATTACCTTCGCTTTTTGGCTCCGGCTCGTTGCTAGCTGGAATGGATGGAGAAGTAGCAACGCTATCCAGAGACACCGCTTCCGCTGTTGTCATTGGAGCAGATTCACCTAAAACTCTCATAAGCTTCTCTTGAAGCTCGCCGTAGGATTTATAGCTTTTTGGATCGAGGAACTCACCAAGGCTATGCATACGATTATAGACACCCTCTAATTGAGTATCATCGCCATCGAGTAATGCAGTTGGAGCTGCAAACTCAGATTTATCATAATTACGATAACCTTCAACCTGTCGTATTTTCAGTTTGAAGTCGGCACCTTCCCAGAAATCGAAAGGGTTAACGGGTTTCTCATCTTGGAATTGAGGCTGCATTAAATCCATGACTTTATCAAAGATTTTTTTACCGAATTGATAAAGAAATACTTTACCTTCAGATGCAGGATTAGACGGATCAGAGATAACCATAATGTTAGTTACATAATGAAGCCTACGCTTACGATTCCTGACCGTTTGCTTATCTTCATCTCTACCCGTATTCCAAAGTTTAGAGTTCATTTCAGACACTGGATCTGGTTGACCGATAGAAGTCAAAGACTTTTCGATATACCATTGACCGCCTGGTCCTTTAAATCCGTGATCCCAATATCGTACCCAAGGCAGATCCTCGCCCTCAGGTGCTGGAAGAAGTCGAATTACGGCGTAACCGTTACCAGCTTTATCAACTGTTGGTTTCCATATTCGTTCATCTTTGTAGGATTTTTGTTCTCCTCCGCCACCAGCTGCGCTGGCTGCTTCGGTTAATTTTGAAATATCGCTTAAACGATTTTCTTTCATTGCTGAGAATGACATTTATATACTCCTGTATTTTTTTGTATTACTGAATTGTCCACTTTGTTTCATAATCAATAACTATATTATACCACAGTTTAATCAGAATGTAAACCTTTTTATTGCACTTTTTTGCATTTTTTTCAAGTCACATATAACAAAACTATGATACTTACTAATCAAACGAGACACATCAGGCCATACAATGGTTTCGCTTATTTCTTTATTTGCTCTTTTCATGAAACCTACTAGTTTATCTAGTATGACCACAGTTTCTAAGCAAATGCTTCCACTCAAATATTCCTTTATTATTAAAGGATGAGTATTAATTTTGAAAAGGTCATCAAACTTTGTTACCTTTTCCGCTAATGTATTTATATCATTATTAAATACATAACTTAAACTTTCTTTTCTTTTTTTCCAGCTTAAGTAGACTTCATCTCCCTCAAGCATATCACCAATCCATTTATTATTATCTGTAAATTGTGATACATAAAACTCTATTAATTCATCTGGTGTATTAAATTTTTTTGCTATCTTTGCAAAATGGTATTTGTCCTTTCGTTTCCAGAAAGATTGAGGACTTACCGATGTTTTGTAGTTGTATTTTTTGGCATCATACGTGTCACTTTCGAAGTGAAGTTTAATTGCCATATAATATTTATATCCGTCAAATGGTTCCATTATATATCCGTGTTAGCCCCCATTTTTCAGGGGGCCAATTTATTATTAGTTAGGAAGGAAAGCGTCTATTCCATCCACATAACTATTCATACCTAAAAGATCTCCAACACTTTTGCCAGGAAATATATCTAATTTACCATTAGTAATTTGCATTTGCAAATTGTTAGCAATTTCTGCTAGTTCTGCAGGCATATTAGTCATTGGTGCCATTTTAACCATTCCGGTGTCCATGCCTCCCCAAGTATCTTCAGACTTCCAAGTTCCGTTTAAAACGGCTCTTACTCGTTCAACATAATAAGGACCCCAATCATCAATGATTGCTGTCAATTGAGCCTTTGGAGCAAATTGAATCATATCAGATGCTTGACCAAAAGCTAAGACTCCTTTAGATTCTGCAACTTGTAAAGCAGCTGGTGAATCTGTATGTTGTGTAATGATGTCAGAACCTTGATCTATTAGCACTTTTGCAGCGTCTGATTCTTTAGCTGGATCATACCATGTATTAACCCAAATAACGTCAATATCAAAATCAGGGTTAACTGATGTTGCGCCAAGATAGAATGCGTTGATTCCACGAACAACTTCTGGAATTGGAAAGGATGCAATGTATCCTGCTTTTCCTTTTTTACTCATGTGTCCAGCAATAACACCTTGAACGTATCTTCCTTCATAGAATTTTGAAGAATAAACTGCCATATTGTCTGCAGTTTTATATCCAGTGGCGTGTTCAAATTTTATATTGGGAAACCTCTCTGCTACTTTTAACATTTGTTCCATGTAACCAAATGAGGTTGCGAAAATAAGATCTGTTCCGTTCATAGCCATCTGTGTCATAACACGTTCTGCATCAGGACCTTCAGCTACACTTTCAACGTAGATTGTGGTAACTCTATCTCCGAATTCTTCTTCGATAGCTAGACGTCCTTGGTCGTGCATATAAGTCCAACCATGATCTCCAGTAGGACCAACATAAATAAATCCAACTTTAAGTTCATCTGCATTAGCAGAAGAGACAGCGAATGTAATTGGCAGTAGTGCTACTACCAATGCCTTTAATAGTACTCTCATAAATTTCCTTTCGAGGGTGATGTGGCTGGATCGTAAGGAGATACTCAGCCGGGTGATAAATAACTATATATAACTTTTTAGGTTTTAGCTCTTGGCTCTTCGGGTAAGTTAAATAGTGCCTTACAAGAATTAAGGGACTGATTAGGTCCTCTTTTAAATACTACCCACCGGAGCCCTTGTCCAGCTAACCAGTTAGGATATTTTTCGTTTATATATTCTTTAAAACTTGAACCGGTTGTCCATACATCATCGCATATTAATACTTTATGATATTCGTCTCCAGTGCCATATTTGTTTAAAGCTTTTGCTAATGGAAGTCCACCACGAGGTATTCCTTCTGCGCGACAAAATGGTTCTCTTTCATAATGCAAAATTATTTGCGCTATAGCTTCCCAATCTTCTTCGGTAAATGCATCACATTCTATTTTAAATGGTAATTGTTTACCTGCATGAGAAGTAAATTCTTCAACTTTAAATAATCTCGTTTCAAGCTGTTTTTGAAGCCTATCATTTTCAGCCTGCAGTTTATCATTATGCCGTGATATTTCGTCCATTCTTTTATTCTCTGCATGGAGATGATTAAGTTTTGATAATAATTCATCTTGGCCATAGTCCATAGCATTTTTATTCCAATCTGTCATACACCGTATACCGTATTATGTGTCTGATTAACTCTTACGAAAGTTGCACATTTAGAAAGTTGTTTAAGTTTACTTGCTCCTACATATGTGCATGCACTTCTTACGCCACTTAATAAATCTATAATAGTTTCCTTTACAGGACCTCTATAAGGAACTGTGACTGTCTTTCCTTCTTCTCCCCTATATTCTCTCTTACCTACTTTATGTCTATCCATTGCAGTGTTAGATGACATTCCATAAAATTTCATTCCTACTGGTTCTTCTACATCATCTTCAAATATTAATTCACCGTCACATTCATCATGACCTGCTAGCATTCCGCCGACCATTACAAAATCAGCACCAGCAGCAAATGCTTTTGCTATATCACCTGAGTTATTACACCCGCCGTCTGCAATCATATGTCCGTTTAATCCATGAGCAGCATCTGCGCATTCCATAACAGCACTTAATTGAGGATAACCTACACCTGTTTTTATTCTTGTAGTACAAACAGAACCGGGTCCTACACCAACTTTAACGATATCTGCACCTGCGAGAATAAGTTCTTGAGTCATATCTGCAGTAACAACATTTCCTGCAATAATTGTTGCCTCGGGAAGTTTTTCTCTTAATCTTTTTAAAGCATCAACAAAGCTAATAGTATATCCATTAGCAACATCTAAACCAATAAATGCTGGTCTAGTATTTAAATAAATTTCTGAAATAGCTTGAATATCTTCTTTAGATATTCCTCCCATTACACATAAAGAGTCTAAATGATTTGGACCAATATATGGTATTTTCCACCAATTATCTTTGTCGTAATTATAATGCTTTGCAATACACGTAATCATCTTAAATTCGCTCAGTGCTTTATGCATTGCAAATGTTCCAACAGTATCCATATTCGCAGCCATGATTGGAACACCTGTCCATTCTCTTTTACTGTGTACAAATTGAAATGTTCTATCCATATCAACATCAAATCTTGATGTAAGTGTAGATCTTTTAGGCCGAATTAAAACGTTAGAATAATCTAACTTAATATCTTCTTCTATTCTCATTCTTTTATCCTGTGTTGTTCGTATAATTTCCAGCCTATACAGCCTACAATAAAATTGAATAAGTCTGCATGCATTATAGACATACCTATTATATATGCGCAAATTGCAATCATTGCGTAATCCTTAAATCCCATTGGTGAAGGTGGTCTCTTATCAGGAGGCCTAAAGTCTTCAAATTCAAAGGGTGTCATAATGGAAGTTGAGCTCCTCCCTTCATCATATTTAAATCGATTGCTTCAGCCTCAATTTTTTTCTTTAAGATTGGACTTATTAAGTTTCCTACATCACCTGTATCTAAATCTCTATCATTACAAACTTCACATACAGCATCGATGACTGGCATAGGTTTGTCTTTAATTTTTTCTTCTACAAGTTTAGCGAAACGTTTCTTTGTTAATATAATACCTTGCATTAATTTATCCATTTATAAAATATATGTCTACCAATTTTCAATACTCGTTTTTTCGTTTCTGCCCATGCGGGAGTAACGTAATCGGCGTGGTAGTGCGTTGCGCCGTGTGTAATATCTTCAACCATTGCAGTTCCATGACCGTAATAAATCTTATAAGCAAAAGCTCTTGCTATATCATATATATCCATATCAACTTTAGGAACTTTGTCACTCTTTCCATCACAGTACCAGCTGAATTGACACCTATTTCTTACAGGGTATCTTACTTCTGGATTTTTCCAAGATGGTCTAGTAGGTCCTTGAGTGACTACACCACAGACTGTTTCTGGGTATCTATTATCAGCTACTCTATTCATAGTAACTAATCCTACTGCTATCATACCTCTCACCGGTTGATTCCTAGCTTCCCAATACATATTCATTGCCATACAGTGAACTTCATGATCTCTAAAATTATAACTGTAATTTTCTGCATCTTCTGGTATTAAAAAGTCAGTTGTTTGAGAATGTGCATTTCCTATAGCTAACGCTGATATTAATGCAACGGGAATAAGAGTTTTAAACATTCTCGTTTTTATGAATTGTTACGAGAGGTTCTGAACATGTTGAATCGAAATAATCATCTGCACCTTGAAATGCTCGAGTTGCAGTTTGTTTTGTTACAGTATCATCTTCAAGAATATAGTTAATTACTACTTGCCGTAATAATCTTCCTTTTGTATTGCCTTCACAGGCATCTTTAAATGGTCCGTCTCCTATCATGTTACTACCCTCAATAAAATTGTTTCTTTATTAATCCGTGGAGCTGGTTCACGGGACTTAGTGGTTAAACTCTTCCAAGCAGTATCTATTTGTTTTGTTGTTTTATTTTGAACTATTGGAAGAAAATCTTCAGGCTTACGTAGAGTGCATTGCCTTGATGCTGTTTTATCAACATTCTTAAGTGTTGAACCACTTACTTCAAACCCGTTTCTCGAAGCAGTAACATATTCAGTAATAACTTTATTTTTTACATTAAATGTATACAGCCTTTCAGCTCCGGGTATAGATGTGGCTGCCACGGACACCAATTTATAATTAGCTTTGTCCTCTCTCAAGAATTGTAGTTTTTTAACCTGCTTATCAGCAGTCCTGATTCTCGGAGCTTTGGTCTTACGCCTTGCTTTAGTTGCGGCCTTGACTTTGTCAAGGTCAGTCAACATAGCTTCACAGTGACTTATACGTCGCTTAATTTCATTACGAGATAAATGCGAATAGCCTTCTACGGCTTGGTCGCATCTTTTATGGTATGCGTCACTGTAATCCAATAGCCAGCCATCGATTTTTTCTCTGACTGGTTCCACAGCTTGTCCTGTCAAGGTGTGGTATAAAAACCTTTGATAGATATCGAGTTCAGGTTTTTTGCTTTCAATCCAAGCATCTTCTAATTCCTCGAGATCCATCATTATAGTATCATTTATTTTTTTTCTAAGGCGTTGTTGAGGAGTCAACTGAATTACGTTTCCTCTTTCTTTTGCCTTAAGCGCTTTTTCTTTTAGGATTTCTTTTCCTGAAGTAATAAGTTCTGAAAAGTGTTCTTTGTACTTATCATATCCTACGTGTTTTCCTTCAAAAGTTCCTCCATTACTTTCCCACCATATAGCTGCTGCACGATGACTGTATGAACAGAAATGATATTCCGGATTTGCGAGTATAGCAGTCCTATCTTTTTTGCTAAAGTTATCTTTAACATAACTTTTACTGATACTACTAAGAGTACTCCTGTCAATTTCACTGTGAAAATGATAAAGAACATGATCGAATCCTTTATCCATAGATATAGCGGCCAAACCTGTTCTTGGCCTTGTAACAATTTTCTTCTTTCTAACTGCCAACTTCACTTCTCCTTTTAGTTGATTATGGGTATGAAAATCTATTTACACTGTCGACCCTGAATGATCTCCAGTCTTCTTTTTCAGTATCATAAACTTTTATGATACCAATTGTCGCCTGCACTCCATGATCGTCTGCAGTTGGTCTCTTATTTTCGGGAATAAGATTTGTTTTTAAGGTGCATTGCATATTACGCTCTTCACCATTAACTTTGATAAATTTAACTTGACAAACTTGCTGTTTTAACATGTCCACCATTTCTCCACGAGTGTATGGATTTACTGCCATTAAGACCTCCTCATTTTAGCATATTCTTCTGGGTTATCTCCTCGTCCGACTGGTACGAGATTTGATTTGTGCATTGTTGCAATTCCGCGTATGTAAGTTCCCGTATATTGTGGTTGGGTTTTACGAGACGCGAATCCGCATATCCTGTCCGACGTTTTGATTGTCGAACTGAATTCTGTATAATCTGGAATACTCGTGACATTACTTTTTTCCTTAGTTTTTAATTGATCAGGGTGTACACCCATTTTTCTTAACCATTTATTATGCTGCATTTCAGCCTTAATTTGAGACTGAGTTTTATTACGAGATTTACGTTTTTTACTATTAATATTATTATAGTACACGGGCATCAAGTGCATAGTCATTTTTTCACCATATAGTTTGTATAGATATAATCTAACTTAGCTAATTCTGGGTGTTTTCTTATCCACATACCTGTATCGGTTTCGAAATGTTTCTTAAAGAAGTTATCCATTTTACGATTACCTGTTTTTTCTTCAGGTTTTATTTTAAGAGCTAATTCATCAAACTCAGTATCAGACATAATAGGATTGTCTTTTAATTCATAAGCATAAGCTGCTACTGACAACCTAATTCGGTTTCTAATTTCAGGATTAATCCCAGTCATTATCAAACCTAGTAGTGTTTCTCATAGTTTCACCATAATATTCGTTGGCGTATGAAGAAGCATCTGTCCAATGATTCCAGTTTTCGTCACGTGGTTCACAGTCAGCCATAAGACGTCTTTCACGATCCATTTTAGCTTGAAAGCTTTTGTGAGCTTCTTTGATGATTTTAATTCTTTGGGCTTTAGTTTGAGCCATTATATAATTCTCCATTTAGTTTCATTTAATATATCTAATCTACCACAGAACATAGCTAATGTAAAGGAAAAAATGCACCTCAATGCACTTTTTTTCTTAGCTGTTACATTTTTGTCACAGTTAACTTTTTTTAGAGAAATCAATATTGAAGTCTATCGGTCCGTGTATAATTTCTTTAGCTACTGCTCTTAAATCATCTAATAAGTATTTACATTGTCCTTCATCAAATTCACCAGATTTTTTATATCTTTCTCTATGAAGATGTATTCCTTTTTCATGAAGTAATTGAATTTTTTTATAAAGATCTTCTACGCTGTGACTCATAACTCTCAACTTGTTGTTAATATAATAAGTGTGAAGGGAGGACTTGGGTTTCACCTCCAACTAGGTCGACCGAGATACCATTCTCTTAATCCCCTAGAACTTGCTTCCGCTCGGGAGAGCGATGTGATTCTTAGCCGCTAGACTTTGAACCTGGGTACCACCCCTAAGCAATCAAGTTACGCCTCTTGGTGTGACGCGTTTCCTTGCACTTCACTATTCGACCCGTCGGTCAGAATTCGGTGGAGGATTCTGTTTCCAAGCTCCTCCTGGCTCAGTTCGATTAGGCCGCTAAGGCGTAATTAACAGGTGCAAAATTATCGTTTGCATTTAGTTTT
>Ga0115012_10000173_pt1 | contig 37899 bp, 35 predicted proteins | sample TroAtlMetagenome_FD_88706 | JGI IMG/M metagenome (GOLD analysis project Ga0115012, IMG submission 88706) | Marine eukaryotic phytoplankton communities from Atlantic Ocean - Tropical Atlantic ANT10 Metagenome | ecosystem: Environmental > Aquatic > Marine > Oceanic | place: Tropical Atlantic... | reverse complement strand
CGTCGAGATGGTCCACGCCGGGACGGCCCGCCTCGAGATGGCGAGCATCGCAGCAGTCCACGTCAGGATGGCCCCCGTCGAGATGGCCCACGCCGAGATGGCCCACGCCGGGACGGTCCGCCTCGAGATGGCGAGCATCGCAGCGGTCCACGCCGAGATGGCCCACGCCGAGATGGCGAGCATCGCAGCGGTCCACGCCGAGATGGTCCCCGTCGAGATGGTCCACGCCGAGATGGTCCCCCCAGGAGAGGAGGCCACTCTAATCGTCGGCCCCCAACGATGGAGCAGGTGCTGACCCCCGACCGTTGGATTGGTCGAGGTGAAGCCGTTTGTGAGCCGAAGGGTGGCAAGCCCACCGTGGTCTGGGGTGGCATCCCTGGAGAGGCCGGTCTGGCCAAGGTGCACCATCGCGGCCACAATCAGGACAAGGCTCGATGGCTCTCTGCGGAGACGCCCGACCCTCGCAGGCGGACTCCTCCGTGCGATAAATACGACCGCTGCGGTAGCTGCCCACTGATGCACATCGAGCCGGCTGCACAGGATGATGCTCGCTTGGCCATCGTTGCGGACCTCTTCGCCAAGCATGGGCTCGACGTGCCCGCCCCCGATTCGGTCGTGGGCTCGCCGGATGGCAACGAAAATTACCGTCACGTGGTGAAGATGGCCTGTGGGCGCTCAGATTGGGGCCGCCCTCGACTCGGCGCCTATGAGCGGGACTCCCACAAGGTCCTTCCCATCCCGAACTGTCGAGTCGCCACCAGTGCGCTCAGGCGTGCCATGGGTACAGTGACTCATCACATTCTCGAGAGCGGTATTCCGCCGTACGACGAGAAGGAAGACAAGGGTGTTCTGCGGCACGTGATCATTCGCCAGAGTCGATCGACCGGCAAAATGCTGGTGACCATCGTGTGTGCTCGACGCCCGCGTGATGCGAAGGATGTGGCGGACGAGATCGCACAGAGTCTGTCTTCAGTCGCCGGTGTTCATCTGCACATCAATGCTTACCCAGGCAACAACATCTTCCACGTTGAAGAGGGCCGAATCGGGACGGTCAACCTCACCGGTGAGTCGACGATCGAGGACGAGATTGCCGGTGTTCGGATGCACTTCGGACCGTCGGACTTTTTCCAGGCCAATCCCGGCACAGCGAGCCTCATCGTTGAGGACGTCTTGGCGCTGAGTGAGGACCTTGCTGATCGCCCAGTCGTTGACCTGTACAGCGGTGTGGGGACATTCTCGCTGCCCCTGGCCTCCCGGAACCCCTGGGTCGGTGGGATCGAGTTTGCTGTGGCTGCCGTCGAGCGCGCCCGCGCCAACGCAGCTCGCGTGAAGGTACCTGCCGAATTCTACGCTGGTGCTGTGGCTGAGCGTGCGGCCGATGTGGCTGAGCGTGTCGCGAGCTCCGCGCCGATGGTCGTCCTTGACCCTGCGCGAAAGGGCATCGAGGAGGAGGCCTTCGACCCCATCGAGTCGCTTCGGCCTGCCCGCATGTTCTACGTGAGTTGCAACCCTGCGGCGCTCGCGCGTGACCTGGCCGAGTGGACCCGACGAGGCTGGACGGTGGACACCATCCGTGCTTACGACATGTTTCCTCAGACGGCACATCTTGAGATGCTCGCCGTACTCTCTCCCGCTGTCGCACCCAAGGCTGAGCGTGGTGGTCCTCGACGGCGCATCGTTCGATAGGCTGAAGCAACATGGCGTTCCTTACCCCCGCTCTCTTTTCCCTGTTCTCTGGGCTTGCACACGCACAGGCGTACGTCGATCCCGTTGAAGACATGGTCGATGGTGGCTCAGCCACTGTGTTTGTCTCTCCCTTCCAGCCCGGCAACGCAGAGGCGGCAGGGATCGCGGGGATGATGTCGTCGTTCCTCGAGGCCGAACTCAGTCGTCGGCCTAATGTCTCAGTCATCCCTGTGGATACCGTCCCGCCAGTCCATGACATGGTCGCGGCGACCTACCTCGATAGCTGCCCACCAGGTCAGCAGGTGGGCTGTGCCTTTGTCGTCGGTGAGGTGGCTGCTGCGGACTATGCTCTGACGGGAACGGTTCAGTCTGACGTGCAGGGTACACGCGTCGAAGTCACGATCATCGACGTGCTCTCCAGTCGTGAGGCCATGAGCTTTGTGGCGGTCTTGGGCGCAGGCGAGGATGCACGCTTCGCAGAGGGAGTGGCCTCGGTGCTGACTGCGGTCATCCGCGGTGACGCTGGTCGGGTCGAAGACATTCGGGATCTCACCGTCGCTGAGGCGCCGGACTACTCTGCCGCTGCCGCGCAGCTCGCCCAACTCTCCGCTGAACTTGGTGACATTGAGACTCAGACCTCGCGAGCGGGTGCTGTCATCGTCCCGCCGCAGATCACCGCCGAAGAGATCAGTGATCGGATGGACCGGGAGGGGGTCAAGCCTTGGGAGCGTCTGGGGCTTGGGCCTGATGAGTACCTTCGATGGCGAAACTCCGGCGAAGATCTCGAGACCTGGAGATCTCGACACGACGGACGCAAGCAGCGGCTGATGATTCGGGCAGGTTTTGGGTTCTTCCAGGGGTCGGTTGATGGCGTGTTTCGTGGCGTCGCAGCAATGGAAAATCGGCAGCTGACTGTGATTGAGGGCTACTCTTGGCAGACGATGGCCGGTGGCTCCGGGTTCTTGTCTGAGTTTGGTGTTGGCTACGGGTTGACGCCAGAGTTGGAGGTTGGCGCTGTTTTTGGCTTGGCCTCTGGGCAATACCAGACCCGCGTGGAGAGCATCGTCTTTGATCCGGAGAATGGTCGAGTTCAGGATTCTGGTGAGACCCCTGTCCTCAAGTACACGAACTCCAATCACTACTTTGGGTTGTACAGTCAGTACGCTTTTCGGCCGGCGGCGAAGTTTCGACCGCTCGTGGGTGCCGGGATCCTGCGATGGGTTGGCGATACAGTAGACGGTAAGGAGCAGGTCCCAGAGAGTCTCGGCACTTTCGATGCACCGAGCGTGTGGATGATGCAGTTTAAGGGCGGTGCTGAGGTTGAGGTGTCGCGTCTCATCGACCTGTTTGTTCACGTCCCAGTCACGGTGAATCTCGGTGGCTCTGTGAGCGACACCTTCAACAAGGGTGAGGCCTTGAATCCAGAGACGGGTCAGCCCTACATCGACACCGGCTCAGATAAACCCCCGAGCCCTTCTCCTGTGGGTGGCGGTCTCATCGTTGGCCTCCAGTTGAAGTTCCTGGGTCGGAAGTTCAACTAGCCAGAAGCAACGAACCCCCAGGTGGTGAGCCTGAGGGTTCGATTGTGCGCTTCGCTGAAGATTCAGTGGACGAGGTTGTTGGCTGGCGGGACGTCTTCGAAGAGCGCGCTCAGCAGGTTGTCGTTGATCATGTCAGCGGTCACCGTGGTGACAAGTAGGCCAGCATCGTAGGCCTCCTTTAGCTCCCTCATCGAAGCCACAGTCTCAGTGTTGGGACGGGCGGCTTCGGTCTCACAGATGGGATGCATATTGGCTCACTCCATGGGGCGGTGGGTTGACTCCGCCGTGGGCCCAAACAGTACGGATCGACGGGTCCGCTCTTGAGGGTTTTTTCTCAGTCATTGCCGACAATATTCTCCATTCTGTGTGTTTTTGATGAGGAAAGACTGAGGGTAAACCTTTCTTTTCATCCAGTCTTCATCGAGTTGGTGGTCGACAATATTCTCAGGTGACGTCTGCCCATCTGTTGGCTCAGGACGTGACGCATGCCGACACCATGATGGATGCTCAGCGCGCGATGGCTGGGCAGTCGGCGTCACCCACTCAGTGGCCAGCCTCCTGTCCTTGGTGACAACAGCAAAGAGGCCCCGAGGATGTCTCCCCGGGGCCTCAACCCAAACTCAACTCAGATGTTCAAGACTGATGGTTGAAACGTGTGCCTACATCACGGCGTTGCGGAGGCGGAACTTCAGTCGCTTCACGCCTTGGCTACGCAGCTGACAGGCGCGGGACTCGGTGACGTCGAGGATCTCGCCGATCTCCTTCAGTGTCACGCCTTGCATGTAGTAGAGGGTCACGGCCACGCGCTCTTTCTCGGGGAGGCAAGACACGGCGTGTGCCACCTCGCTCTTGAGCTCTTCGCGGCAGAGAATGGAATCTACGCCCTCGTCTTGACCTGGGATGATCTCGACGAGCGGTGTGTTTCCGTCCTCGGTGGTGGGGATGTCGAGGCTGATGAGCTTCTTGATGCGGGCATCGCGGACGAGGTTGTCGTACTCGTCGGTGTTCATCTCGAGGGCGTTCGCCATCTCATCACGAGAGGGGTCGCGACCGAGGCTGAAGGTCAGGCTCTTCTTGGCGTGCTCGATGCGGTTGACCTTGCGGCGAACAGAGCGTGGCACCCAGTCATCACCGCGGAGGGAGTCGAACATCGCGCCCTGGATACGAATCTCAGCGTAGGCCTTGAAGGGCACACCGCGAGAAGCGTCGTAGCGGTCCACTGCATCGATGAGTCCGAGTGTGCCGATGTTGATGAGCTCGTCCACCTCAACACTGGGGGGAAGACGACGCGCCATGCGGCAAGCAATGGTCCGGACCAGCGGGTAGTAGTCCAGGATGAGTTGTTCGCGATTGTACTCGGCGTTGATGGGAGTCAGTAGAGCAGTCATTTCGCACCTCTCAGGGTCAGTTGGGATTCGGTCTGAGGTATTGCAACCGGTGTGCCAACTTTTGCGATCGAGGTTTAAACTGGAATATCGCCGAGTCGTATCTTTACGTATACGTATCATTTAGTATACACCGTATATTAAAATATATCCTTTAGTTGGTCCTCTTTGGTGGGCTCAATTGATGGAAAAAACGATGGCCGTCTCCACAGTCTGCTGGGTGTCAGTTAGGCCATCCTCATGTCATCCCCCTCAACAGGACCCTTGGGCCGACTCGCGGCCGCGGTTATCGCGAAGCCACGTCGCTCCATTCTCTGGATAGTGGTGGCCAGCATCCTGTCCGCGTGGCTGGCAACGGGCATTCGGGTCGATCCCAATATGCTCAGGCTGATGCCGCAGGACCACCCATCCACCCAAGCCATACAGAAGCTGCAGAAGACGGAGGGTGGGGTCGAGATATTGACCATTGCGGTTGATGGTGCGGACGACGCTGCGGTGGATGAAGTGCTTCGCGAGCTTGTCGAGAAGCTGGAGGCTCTCGATACCGTGCAGTATGCGCTGTACGACATTGACCCGGATCTTGCCTGGCGTATTGGGATGTTGCAGCTCACGCCGGAGGAGCTCAGCAAGATCAGCGATCGACTGCAGGGCGCACTGAACTTTGGTCCCGCGATGCTCAACCCGTTCATCGCGGCCCAATGGATGGATCTCGGGCCACTGACTGCGAAGCTGAAAGGGGAAGGTCAGCCGAACTCGCTGGCGAGCTCCGACGGGACGCCACGCATCATTGTTCGTCCAACCGATACCGCCCAAAAAGTGCCATTTTCGAAAGCGCTCATGGCCGATGTACACCGGATCCTTGAGGAGACCGCGCCGGAGTCTCGCGGCGTAGAGGTGCAGTGGATTGGTGGCGCCTACCGGCACACGGTGGAAGACGTCGAGAGCATTGCTCAGGACCTGCGATGGACTGCGGGCGTCAGTCTCGTGCTTGTGTTCAGCCTGATCGGCTTTGCGTTTCGGGACTGGCGCGCAGTCGCGATGATCTTCGGACCCCTGTTCGTGAGCAACATCTGGACCATGGGCTTCGCTGCCGTGGCCGTGGGCACCCTCAACACCTTCACCAGCTTCTTTATGGCGGTCCTCATTGGTCTTGGGGTGGACTTCTCGATCCATCTGTACAGCCGATACCAAGAGGAGCGTGCCGGCGGTCTGGGTGTAGACGAGGCCATCATCTCGGCCTGGGACAAGACTGGGCCTCCATGCGTCGCAGCAGCACTCACTTCGAGTGCTGGGTTTCTTGCGCTGTGGATGGCAGACTTTGTGGCGTTTCAGGAGCTCGGGACGCTGCTTGCTGGCGGCGTCTTGTTTTGTCTGCTGGGTGTACTCCTCGTTCTCCCCCTGTTTATTCTCTGGCGAGAGGGCCACTCGTCGACTGCGCCCGCAGCATCTTCCGATGGGGATGTTGACTCCTTCCTCGGTATTCGCAGTCGCAGGCCCTTTCCGACCTATCGCTTGGCGCCAACGGCACTGCTCCTCGTTGGCATTGTCAGCATCGCTGCGGCGTCCACGCTCCCGCAGATCGAGTTCGAGTATGACCTCTCTGAGCTGCGGGCGCAGGGCATGTCCTGGGACGACCTGAGTGAGCGCCAGAGGCTGCTGGCTGAAGACTCCTATCCGCCAGCAGTGATCATCTATGAGGATGCGGAGACCCTCAGCGAGGACCACAAGCGCTTGGCTGCAGCCATCGATGGCGGTCAGCTCACGGAACTCAGCCGGGTGCTGTCCGTTCGGTCCGTGATCCCTGATGATCAGGACGCGCGCCTGTCTGTCATTCGCGACCTTGGGGCGCTGGCCAAGCACGAGAATTTTGCCTATCTCCCGCCTCCAGTTCGAGAGAACCTCAGTCGTCTCAGATCGGATGACGTTGACGCCTTAGAGGTCTCGGATCTCCCGTTCGGTCTCCAACACATCCTCGGCGCCGCGGACGGGCGACACTGGATGATGGTGTTCCCGTCAGGAAACATGTGGGATCTCCGCGAGACGCAGAAGGTCTACGACGCGGTCGACACCTGGGTCCCCGATCAGCCCGCGGCTGGGCAGTACCTTGCACTGAGCGTGCTCTACCAGATGGTGCGTGACGATGCCGGGCGCATCGTGGTGGCGGCCCTCATCGCCGTCTTCTTCATCACCAGCTTCCACATGCGGAGTTGGCGAAGGGCGACCGGGGCGACCGCGGCCCTCGTCGCTGGACTGTGCTGGGCAGGTGCGGGGCTGGCGCTGTTTCGGGTCAAGGTCTCCATGGTCAACTTTGTGGGCATTCCCATCCTCATGGGCATCGGCATCGACGTGGTGATTCATCTTCTGCATCGCATGAGCGAAGAGGGTCCGGGCAAGGTGCTGCGTGCCCTGAGTACGACTGGCCGCGCGGCCGCCTTGTCTGCAGCCACCACGATCCTGAGCTTTGCATCCCTCTCAGCGGCCTCGAACCATGGCGTTCGGTCTCTCGGCCTCATGATTGTACTGGGGCTGAGCCTGGTGACAGTGGCAGCATTTACGGCCGTCCCCTTGGGGTGGATGACCACTTGGCGAGTGCGGGATCAACTGCCACGCCCTCCGGAAGAGTAGGGCGCTCAGACCCTGAGGATCTTCTCGACCAGCGTGGCCGTGAAGTTGTGTCCATCCAAGAAGGCCAGGCGAACGTCGACATCGGCCCGCTCGATCTCGATGCGGCTCACGTTGGGGTGTCCCACGCCGTCCGCGACCGCACGCACAGGGCGCTTGTCTGACCCCATGCAGTCAATCGCAATCTTGGCCTCCGCCGGCAGTGTGATCGGGGCGAGTCGGGGCGAGTGTGTGCAGATCGGCGTGAGGTGAATGGCCCGGACACCCGGATGGCAGGCGTGACCGCTTGCGCTGAAGTGGTACGCCGTCGATCCAAGCGCGGTCGATGCGATGATGCCATCGCAGACCAGGCGGTCCACCACCCGAACGTTGTCGATCTCGATCTGGAGGTGGGCGGTCTGACCGCTCATCCGCTCCAGGTAGACATCGTTGACGGCCAGCGCTTCCGTCGGTGTGTCGCCATCGGTGGTGTGGGCCAGCATGCGAAGGCGCGGGAAAGTGTGAACGGTCCAAGACCGACTCTCTATCGCATCGACCATGGCTTCGAAGTCCTCTGGGTCGTTCAGCAGGAATCCGACGCGGCCTGCGTTGATGCCCAGGAATACGTGGCTGGCGCCCACCTCCCGAATGCTCTGAAGCATGTAGCCATCGCCGCCGAGCACCATGCAGAGGTCCTCCGGCAGCTGATTGAGGTCGACCCGCTCGGCGAGGCGCTCGTACAGCACCTTGGCTGCTGGATTGGTGGTGTTCACACGAATCATGGGTTCAGCCTATCAGGAAGCGGCGTCGATGGTCTTCGGTTAGCCAAAGCCCGATGCAATTCCGCAAGTACCATGGCCTCGGCAATGACTACCTCGTCCTCGAGTCGGGTGACCTCCATCCTGGGCAGGTCGTCGACATCTGTGATCGCCATCGGGGCCTCGGATCCGACGGGATCCTGGAGTTGCTGCCGAGCAAGGTGGCAGACGTGGGGCTGCGCATTTGGAATCCAGATGGATCTGTCGCCGAGAAGAGCGGCAACGGGCTCCGCATATTCGCACGATGGCTGACTGAGTACAGGGGGGCCGCTGAGGACCTGACGGTCGAGCTCCCATGCGGCGTGGTTCGTTGCCAGGTGGATGGCGACATGGTCACGGTTCAGATGGGTCATGCGAGTTTCGAGCCTGAGAACATTCCGGCGACTGAGACGATGATCTTCAGTCCAAAGTCTGTGGGTGAGGCCATGCTCCCGCTCACGGCAGTTGGCGTAGGCAATCCGCACTGCGTGGTCTTTCTCGGTACAGATTTGGACGGACTTCCGTGGCGGGAGTGGGGTGCAATACTGGAGAACAGTCCCCTGTTTCCCAATCGAACCAACGTCCAGTTTGCGCGGGTGATCGATCGCCACACGATCGAGGCCAGAATTTGGGAGCGTGGTGCAGGCGAGACAAGCGCGAGCGGATCGTCGTCCTGCGCGATCGCGGCTGCGGCGGTCAAGCTGGAGCACTGCGAGGGAACCATCCAGGTGCACATGCCGGGCGGTGTGCTCGATGTCACCGTCGGGCGAGACTACTCTCTCATCCTTCGCGGACCGGTCGAATATGTTGGCCTCATGCAGTACAGGGACTCCTTCTGAGGGCCCCGCAGGACCCCATCGGGGTTCGGATTCAACGACCGCTTGGAGCGGGTCGATGAAATGATGGGCGCAGAAGCATTGACATGCACCGGTTAGGAGGGCACCATCAATGGTATGGGACGTGGGATCCCTGCCCTTTTTTGAGGATGATTAATGCGGGTTTTGTTGATCAGGCCCCCTGCTCGGCACACTGTGGAGAGCGAGGTACCCGAGGCAGTTGAGGCTGAGAACCTCAGCTATCCGCCGCTTGCATTGCTCGCGATCGCGTCGTTCCTGAAAGACCAGACCCACCACGAAGTGGGCCTGCTGGATGCCCAGCTCGACCATCTCGAGTACCCCGAAGTCGAGCGTCGAATCGCGGAGTTCAAGCCCGACGTGGTTGGGATCACCTGCTTCACTGTTCAGCTGGTCGATGTACACAACACGATCGGCGCTGCGAAGGCTGCTGGTGTCGAAAAGGTCGTCCTGGGCGGACCTCACATCAGCGACTTTCCGCATGAGAGTGTGGGCCTGAAGGACGTCGATGCCGTCGTCAAGGGCGAGGGACAGCAGCCGATGCTGGAACTGCTCGCGGCGTGGGAGAATGGTCGGGAGGCCAGGGGCATACCCGGTGTGATCGCGCACGTGGATGACCCAGTCCCTGAGAACGACGTCTATTTTTCCAATGATCTTGACGAGTATCCGATCATCGACCGAACCCTGGTCGACTACTCGCGGTACTACGACGTCATGGGTGAGGGTGGCATCTTCACCACAGTCATCACGTCACGCGGCTGTCCGTACCGCTGTACATTCTGCAACACGCCCCGGCACCGCTACAGAGTGATGAGTCCATCGCGCGTCTGTGATGAGCTTGAGGCTTGCCTCGCGCTCGGCATTCGAGAGATCTACTTCGTGGACGACACCTTCAACATCACGAACCGGCGTGTGCATGAGCTGTGTGACGAGATCCTGCGCCGGGGAATCGACATCAGTTGGACCGTTCGCTTCCGGGTGAAGGGTGTCGACCGTCCACTCCTGGAGAAGATGAAGGCTGCCGGCTGCCAGCGCATCCAATTTGGCGTAGAGCAAGGCACAGAAGAGGGCCTCTTGCGGCTCAAGAAGGACGTGACCAGTCTCGAGATTGAGAGCGCCTTCAGGCTGTGCCGCGAGGTTGGCATCAACACGGTCGCCTACTTCATGATTGGCACGCCGGTTGAGCGGACGAAGCGGGACGTGGAAGACACGATACGGTACAGCATCAAGCTGGATCCTGACTTCGTGATGTTCAACCTGATGACACCGTTTCCCGGGACCACCCTGTTCGACGAGGGTCTGCGAGACGGCGTGCTCGACCTGGCTCCGTGGACAGAGTTCATGCAGAGTCCAGACGAGTCGTTCAAGGCCCAGGTTTGGGACGAGCACTTCACTCGGGAGGAGCTCCGCGACATGCTCGAGGGGGCGTACAGGAAGTTTTATTGGCGGCCCAAGTTTGTCCTCCGCAACATCACACAGATCCGGAATCCCACGGACTTTAAGCGCAAGGCCACTGCTGGCTTGCGGCTGCTGACGGGCTAAAGATGACCATGACCGAAGATGCACTCAGCACCGATGGAGCCAAGGCGGGGAACAAGAAGTTCACGATCGTCTTGCTGACCATCTACAGCGTGGAAAACGCAGGCATCCGCTACGTCTCCGCCGCGCTGCAGCGTGCAGGCTTCGAGACGCACATCATTTTCTTGAGAGATTGGGTTCACAATCGTCTCGAGATGCCGTCGGATCAAGACATCCGCATGGCCCTCGACATCATTCGTGAGAAAGAGGCAGATCTCGTTGGGCTCGGGTTCATGTCCAGCCTGTTTTCTATGGCCAAAAAGGTCACCGAAGACATCCAGGCCGAATTCCCCGAGCTCCCCATCATGTGGGGGGGGATCCATCCCACATCGGTCCCCGAGGAGTGCATCCCTCACTGTGACTACGTGTGTGTCGGGGAGGGTGAGAAGGCCGCCATCGACCTCTGCGAGGCGCTCCGAGATGGTGGCGATGTGACCAACATCCCGAACATCTGGTCCAAGGTCGATGGGGAGGTTCACCGCAACAAGCCGAGACCCCTCATTCAAGATCTCGACTGGCTTCCGTACCCGGACACCGCGGACGAGAACAAGTTCTACATCGAGAAGGGGAAGCTCACGATCGAGGAGCCTTGGAAGCGCTCTGCCGAGTACCGGATCTACTTCTCTCGCGGCTGTCCCTACAACTGCTCCTACTGCTACGTGTCCATCCTCCGAGATGTGTACGAAGAGAAGGGCAAGCAGTTCTACAGGGCCCGCTCGGTTGAGCACATCTTGGGCGAACTCGAGCACATGCAGAAGACATTCCCAAAGATTGCTCGGATCAAGATCGACGACGATACATCCTTTGCCTTCGGTGAAGACTGGATGGAGGAGTTCCTCGAGAAGTACCCCAAGCGGATCGGCAAGCCTTTTGAGTGTTTGCTGATTCCGCCGATGCTTCGGCCGGCCATGCTCACCAAGCTGGTGGACGCCGGGCTTGTACGAGTCCAGACGGGAATTGAGAGTGGGTCGAGTAAGGAGTCGAAGGAGATCCACAACCGGTCGCCAGGCAACCGGGCGATCATGAAGTTTGCGGAGTTCAACAAGGAACTCAAGCTGAATGTGGTCTACGACATCATCGTGGACAACCCGCACGCGACCGAAGAGATGAAGATCGAAACGGCAGAATTTATGCTCGATCTACCCCGACCCTATGACGTGTACTTCTACAGTCTGAACTACTTCCCAGGGACTGCGCTCACGCGACAGGCGCTCGCGGAAGGCATGCTCGATCCCAATGAGGTCGAAGGCCGGGCGAACAAGTCCTGGTATCAGTTCCGTGTGTCGATGGACTGGCCCCGGTCGGATGAGGATCGGTTCTACTTGGCGCTGTTCAGCTTGGCCTCGAAGTCATTCGTGCCCAAGGCGCTGATTCGAAAGTTCCTCGATGAGCGCGAGTATTGGAAGCAGAATGTTGAGCCCGTCTACATGTTGGCCAAGGCAACAAACATGGCGAAGATGGCCTACGTGGCGGCCCGATACTTCAAGAACGGCGAGCTGACCTGGTTCAAGATCCGGCAGTACGGTGACCTCAGCCAGATGATCAGCCAGTAGGATCAGCGGCCGTGGGAATTCGCTCGAAACTCAAAGGTCGACTCAAGTCCGTTCTCGGCATGCCCCAGGATGAGGGCGCCGGTGCCGATGTGACCCCCGCACCATCAAAACACTCCACGTCCATCTCCGAGGATACGGGTGGCGGAAATCTCCGTGGTGACAAAGATGTCCCATGGTACCTGCAATATGACGACAACGATGGATGGGAGTCTACGGACGCGAAGCCGGACGTAGACGACGAATGAAGTCCTGGTGTAGTGTCGATTTGAGACCAGACAGTCCCAGGAGAGCGTGATGGCCTACGTCGTTGCAGAGCCGTGCATCAAGTGCAAGTTCACCGATTGTGTAGCCGTCTGCCCTGTGGATGCCTTTCGAGAAGGCGAGAACTTCCTGGCCATTGATCCTGAGGAATGCATTGATTGCGGTGCATGCGTCCCAGAGTGTCCCGTTGAGGCGATCTTTGAGGAGGACGATGTGCCAGACAGGTGGTCTGAGTACATCGAGCTCAACGCGACCCTTGCCGTCCAGTGGCCACTCATCGACGACTCAAAGGATCCGCTGCCAGAGGCAGAGGACATGCGCGAGGTCGAGAAGAAGCGCGCGATGCTCTCAGAAGCGCCGGCGGGCTAAGAGTCCGAGTAGACCGAGTAGCCAAGGGCCGGTAGCGGCGCCTGCGGTGCTGCACCCACCGCTCTCACCAGTGATTTCGCTGGCGCTTTGTTTGGTGCCAGTCGTGACGCCTGCATCCCCGGTGTCCATCGACTCATCTGTGTCGCTGTTCATGTCACCGGTGTCGGTCGTGTCGCCCGTGTCGAGCATGTCGCCTGTATCTTCGATCGTACCCGTGTCGGTCGTGTCTCCGGTGTCATCCATTCCTCCCGTGTCGACCGCCATCCCGGTGTCTGCGATTGGCATTTCAGGAATGGGTGGGAGTTGCGTGACCAGGCCAGCACCCAGAGCAAAGAATGTGAGCATCTTGACGAGCATCGGGACCTCCGAAGGTCCGCGCAGCTATCACGTTCCTGTCGAATGTCTGCGATTCAACTGCACTGTGAGCCAGATCCAGAGAAGAAGGCACCCGATTGTCACCGCCAGGGCCAACTGTGGTTGGCCCAGCGCCAGAAGCGCCAGCAAGAGCGCGCTGGTGCCCGCCTTGGCCATTCTATAGGCCATCATGTCCACGAAGGCCTTGCCTTGGGTTCGCTCAGGGTGGCTCAGTGGGATGTAGAGTATCTCCTTGGCCGCACGAAACAGGGAGTAGTCAAAAGCCTTGCTCGCGACCTTACCCACGGCGATGGCACCAAACTTGGGGACCAGGGCAAATCCCGCCACACTGAGTCCCAGCAGACCGGGAATCGCCAGCAGCACACCGGCCACCCCCAGCAGTCTGATGATTGGACCGGTGGCAAGCTGAAGCGTGATGGCGACCATATCGATGGCTGCGTAGACCCGACCGAAGACCGCTGTGCGCTCGGCCTCGTCTGGGAAGTTGGCTGCCACAGCTGTGGTGAACTGGTAGTCGATGAGCGTGATCACGACCTGTGAGGTTCCAATCAGCGCCATCAGTAGCCAGAGGAATCGGCTCGACTTCAGGACGTGAAAACCATCCATTAGGCTGCGTTTGGGCTTGTCTGAGGTGCCCGTAATTCCGGTCGAACGAGCGAGGACCCACGCGCCGATGCCGCTCAATCCGAGCAGCACCACCACCGTCCAGAGGCTACTCGAGGTGGACGAGGCTTGGGCGAGCCAGCCGACACCGAGGTTCCCTGCCATACCGCCGAGCGAGCCGAGGACGCAGAAGAGGCCGTACCACCACTTCGCCCGATCTCGAGGCACGGTGCTGTTTGCGAATGACCAGAAGATCTCAATCAGCACGACGATGTAGAGGTCCTTCCAGACATACAGCACCCACGTCAGCCATGGTGTGTCGGCATTGAGTCCCAACAGCAACAAGGCCAATATCGTGGCGCTGATGGCGCTCACTGTACCGAATATGGTCACCAGATCGGTGGTGGCAGAGAAGCGATTGTAGATCGTGACCACAGCCAGGCTGCCTGCACCCACCAAGATCCAGAGCCAGGGGAGGTGGTCGGGCGTGTAGTGGCTCAGGAAGAGCGATTCTGTGGCGGGCCTTGCCATCGCGTAGCTGGCGAGAATCACGAATATCAGCGCAGACAGTCCCAGCAGTCGGGTGCGCTCGGTCCGGCTCAGCTGGGTGTTGGGCTCTCCCATCTCAGTACACGTTGTACTTACGGCGGTAGGCTTCATGCTCAGCCACGGAGCGGCTCGGGTGAAGCTCTCCGTCGGCATCATGCAGGTAGTACCAGTAGGGGCTCGAAACAGGGGCTGAGGCCGCCTCGAGGGAGCTCAGATCCGGGTTGCCGATGGCTGTGGGTGGCAGACCAGGACGCAGTCGGGTGTTGTACGGATCCTTGGGGTCACGAAGTTTCTTCAGGAATGCCCTGCGGTCATTCCACTTTGGGAGCGTGTACCGGCTCGTGGCGTCTACGCCGAGGTGCCAGCTGTTATCGATTCGCTTCCAGAGAATGCCCGCGACCATCGGCCGATGCTTCTCTGTGGGCTCCTCGCGGACGATCATTGAGGCCATGATCACGACCTCGTCCAGGCTCCGCTTCCCGAAGCCATCGGGGTGCTTCGTCATGAATTTCTTGTCGAACATCTCGAGCTGACGCTGGATAAATCGTGAGACGTCGAAGTTGTCTGGCTCCACCTGGTAGGTCTCGGGGTACAGGTAGCCCTCGAGACTGCCGGATGGCAGCGGAAAGTTGGCCTTGAAGCGCGACGGTGTCTTCGCCAGGGCGGCGTACTCACCTGGCTTGGCCAGCCCCTCTTTGGCAAGGGCAGCATCGATTTCTCGAATGCGCCAGCCTTCGAGGATGGTGAAGGGCACAGAGTCCACGATGGGCGCACCGCAGAGGGCTGAGATCATCTCGGAATAGCTCATCGATCGAGAGACTGCGTGGCGGCCGGCCTTGATGCAGCTTCCTTCTTTGTGGATCCGGACATACCAACCAAATGACTCCGGATCGTCGATGGCGCCGGCATCGGCCAGGGCCGGCCCGAGGTGACGCGCGCTGGCACCCTTGGGTACTTCGACGACGATGTCCGTCTTGTCTGTTGGGTCGACTGGTTCGCCCCGGTACCCGGTCAATACCGCACAACTGATGAAGATAAGCCACAACATGGTGCACTGGCGTATCTCAGGTCTTAGGTGTCCGCATGCCTCGGTTCAATCCTCTGCTCGAACAACTCGCGACCTACCCGGCTGTCGCTGTGGACAAGCGCAAGGCTGAACTCATTGCCAGCGGCCAAACAGTCTACGACTTTGGCAAGGGGGACCCAGAGGAGCCGCCCCCTGCATTTGTGGGAGAGGCGCTGAAGGCGGCCATCGCGCCGAGACTGCCGTACCCCAAGGTCAAGGGATCTCAGGCGGTCAGAGAGGCCATCGCGGCCTACATGCAGCGCCGCTTCGGGGTCACATTGAATCCCGATACCCAGATTGTCCCGACATCAGGTTCGAAGGAAGCGGTCTTCCATATGCCAATGCTGGTCATCGATCGGGACGCGGAAGATCGCGGCGTTCTCTTTCCAGATCCGGGGTACCCAGCCTACCAGCGCGGCGCCTTGTTCTCGGGCGGTGAGGCCATCGCGGTGCCGCTGCAAGGGGATCACATCCTCCGACCATGGACGTTGCCCGAAGACGTCATCTCTCGGACCCGGCTCATCTGGCTCAACACACCGCACAATCCATCCGGTGCGGTGATGTCTCTCGATGATCTCCAGCGGGCAGCGGACTTCTGTCGCGAGCGAGACATCCTGCTGGTTTCGGATGAGACCTACGCCGATGTCTATCACTCGGATGCTCCCCACTCGCTGCTCGAGTGCGGTACCGATGGTGTCCTGGCGCTGCACAGCCTGTCCAAGCGCTCGGGCATGACGGGCTTTCGGTCGGGGTTTATCGCTGGGGACCCGGCACTGGTCGCGCACCTCTCGACCCTTCGGACAAACCCCGGGCTCGTGCCCACAGACTTTGTCAATGCGGCTGCGGTCGCTGCGTGGTCTGATGACGATCATACCGAGGTGCGACGAGCGGTCTTCAGGCAAAAGAAGGCACTCTTCCTCACCTTCTTCGATGAGATGAACATCCGTGTGATTGGTCGTGAGGCGAGCCTGTACCTCTGGGTAGAGGTGCCTGGCGGTGATGATGAGGCCTACGCCACTCGGCTGCTTGACGCTGGCATCGTCGTGAGCCCAGGCCGCATCTTTGGTGTGGATGGCTCAGGTCAAGGCTACATCCGGTTGGCCATGGTGCCCACCCTTGAACAATGCAAGGCCGCCATCGAAGCATGGCGCGCGCTGGAGGCTTAAATGAACGCTCTTCAATCACGTATCGAGTCCTTTGCCGCGGGTGGCGAGGCGGATCCCGAGGCAGTCCATGAGGTCATCCGATTGGTCGACTGCGGTGAGCTGCGCGTCGCCGAGAAGATTGATGGAGAGTGGGTCATCCATGAGTGGGTACGCAGCGCCATCCTTCTGTACTTTCGGGTCGCCCAGATGGAGGTGCATGAACTCGGCCCCTATGAGTTCCACGACAAGATACCGCTGAAGCGAGACCTCGCTGGACAGGGTGTTCGGCTCGTGCCTCCTGGCTTCATTCGCTACGGCGCGCATGTAGAGCGAGGAGCAGTGGTGATGCCTGGTTATGTCAACATTGGTGCCCACGTGGGCTCTGGAACCATGGTCGACACCTGGGCCACCGTTGGCTCTTGCGCGCAAATCGGGAAGAACGTCCACCTCTCAGGTGGGGTCGGTATCGGCGGGGTGCTTGAGCCCCCCGGCGCTCGGCCAGTCATCATCGAAGATGGTGCCTTCATTGGGTCTCGCTGCATCGTCGTCGAGGGCGTGCATGTCGGGGCCGAGGCTGTCCTTGGCGCCAACGTTGTGCTGACGGCTTCCACACCAATTGTTGATGTCACAGGTCCGGAGGAAGTGGTCACCAAGGGACACGTGCCGCCCCGCGCTGTGGTGATTCCGGGCATGCGTCCCAAGCGGTTTGCTGCTGGTGAGTACGGCACCCCTTGCGCGCTCATCATCGGACAACGCAAGGAGAGCACTGACAAGAAGACGTCCCTGAACCAGGTGCTCCGCGAATTCGCGGTTGCGGTCTGAGGAACGCTCCCTGATCATGGGTTCAATGCCCAGACTCTCTCTGCTACTCGCGCTCAGCATCGCGGTCTTCCTGGCCGCGTCTGTGCCCATCCTGGATGAGGAGAGCTATCTGGCCATCACGGCTCAGTTCGATGTGCTGAGGCCGTATCACTGGTGGCGTCCGTGGCCGCCCTGGTACGGAGGGACCGAGCCTGACGCCTTTGTGTACGCGCATCCGCCGCTCTTCTTGGCCTGGGTGGCCGTTGTTCAGGACTGGGCGGAGGGTATTCGCCCAGTGCGCCTCCTTGCATCCATTCCACCGGCAGCACTCCTGGGCTGGTCAGCAGGTCGGCTACTGGAGGGAATGACGCGCCGGCCGAAGCTCGGTCTGGCACTCTGGCTCTCGAGTCCCATCGTGGTGCTGGGGCTGCAGCGTGGACTCATGCCGGATCTGCTCGTCACTGCGCTGTGCACCACGAGTGTCTTGGGGTGGCGTGAGCGTCACAATCGAAACATGGCCTTGCTGGGCGGGGTCGCGCTCGGTTTTGCAGCCTTCACCAAGTATCCCGCCCTGGTGATGGTCCTGGTCTTCCTCATTCACGGCTGGCGTACAGGTGGACTGAAGGGGAGCGGCATCTTCTGGACAGCAGCAGCTGTGCCTTGGTTCCTGGGGCAGGCCTGGCTCACGGTCGTCTACGGACGAATACACCTCGTCGAGGTTCTCACCCGCGCTTCAGAAATTTCCCGTGGAACAGGGGAGGGTCGAGCCCTCGCATTACTCGTGCGCTTATCGCTCGGGGTGACGGTTCTGGGCTTCTTTGTACGCGGTCAGCGCTGGCTCTGGGGCATCGCACTTGCTGGTGCATCCGCGATCGTCATGTGGGGCTGGCCCGAGGATGTCATCCTCAGTGCCCGGCTGCTTGTGGGCGGGTTTGCCCTCGCTGGCGCGCTGCTGGTGGTGCTTGTCCTGCAGGGTCTGCTCCGCTCCTGGATTGAGGGGGGGGACCGCTTACTGATGGCTTTATGGGCTGGCGCTGTCCTTGGTTCGGTCTGGACCGCCCACAACTTCGCGGCACCGCGGTACATGCTCGCCGCGATTTTCCCGATGGCTGTGCTGCTCTTGATGGAAGTTGGAGAGCGACACGGCGCGCGGAGACTGCTGTGGGCTGGGGTCGCCATCCAGGGGCTTCTCGCCCTCGGCATCACGCTGACTGAGCACCGCTTCTTCGAGGCTGGAGCGGATCTCGCACGCGCATCGGTCGTTCAGTTTGCACCCACTCACTACACCGGAGAGTGGTCCTTCAGGCATGAGATGGATGGGGCCGGCATCACCTTCTTCACAGGAGAGGCGCCGTCCGGTAGCGTCATTGTGAGTCCGACGCACAGCTCGCCTGGCGAGCTTCCGCTCGGACTGATTGAGGTCGGACGCATCAGCGCCGAAGAGTCCTTTGGGCCCCGAGTGCTGAACGAGTCTCTGCAGATCGGTCTGTATGCGGAGACCCTCGGTGTGCTCCCGTTTGGGTGGTCGGATCAACCGCTTGAGGAGGTGGTCGCATGGCAGGTCCCATAGACGACGAGCCTCCAGGGCGGGATCCGTTCGTGGACATGGACCCTCGGCATGTGGCGGTGCTTCGTGCACAGGCCCACGTCTGGCGCCGGCTTGCGGATGGGCTGCGGATGCCACTGGTGACGGTCGGCTTGTTGGTGATCATTGCGCTCGCTCACTTGCTCGCTGGACTGGTGGGCTTCTCTGAAGGTCGGATCACGCTCGCTGGCATCATCGTCGGCGATCGCCCCACATCGACCCTGGTCTTTATGGGTGCCATGTTTGGCCCGAAGGTGGCCGCGGGCGAGGTCTGGCGACTGGTCTCGTGTCTCTTCCTGCACGGTGACGGCACCCACATCTTGCTCAATGGGATTGCACTGTACGGCCTCGGCAGACTCTGTGAGTCGGTCTACGGTCCTACTCGCTTCCTGTGGCTATTTTTGGTCGCGGGCATGTCGGGCTCCACCCTGTCCTTCTTGGGCGGGAACGTGGCCAGCGTGGGTGCGAGCGGCAGTATTTTTGGCCTCATGGGCGCCTGCATCGTGTTTGGCTACCGGTATCGCCTCGTGCTTCCGCCGCACATCGGCGAACTCTTTCGAAAGAAGCTGCTGCCCTGGGTCGGGCTGAACCTGGTCATCGGCCTGCTGATCCCCTTCATCGACAACCTGGGCCACCTTGGTGGTCTCATCGGGGGCGCTGGCTTTGCAATGGTGGCCTCCAATCGCATTGTCCCGGCGGAACCGAACCGCTTGGGGATGCGGGTGGTGATGGGGACGGTGTCTGGTCTGCTGATGCTGGGTACGGCCGTCAGCCTGGTCTTGACCTGGATAGAACGAGCTCAGTAGACGAGGTCCAGTATGCGTGCAGTGGTTCAGCGGGTATCGAAGGCAAGCGTCACCGTGGATGGCGAGATCACGGGCGCCATAGACCAGGGCCTGCTTGTGCTCTTGGGTGTGGGGCCAGAGGACACCGCCGCCGAGGTCGAGTGGCTGTCCAGCAAGGTCGCCCACCTGCGGATCTTTGCGGACGAGGACGGCAAGATGAATCGCTCGGTGGTCGATGTGGCCGGCGGAGTGCTGGTTGTGAGCCAGTTCACCCTCTACGGCGACTGTCGCAAGGGGCGCCGTCCGAGCTTTGTGAAGGCGGCCCCGCCCGCGGTGGCTGAGCCGCTCTACGTGCGCTTCTGCGAGGCGATGGTCGCCCAAGGCCTCGCAGTGGGTCGGGGTGTCTTTGGCGCCGACATGGACGTGGCACTCGTCAACGATGGTCCGGTGACCTTGGTGATCGATACGCCGTAGTTGTTGCCGTTATCGGCGGTACCAGTGCCCAGTTCCGCAGTAGTCGTGGTCGGATCTGAGACCGTAGGTGCTCGACACGCCTATGCAGTCGCAAATGTTGCCATAGTCGCCGCTCCAGAAGTCGTAGTCGTAGGCAAAGTTGAAGTTGCTACTCCCTCCGTGTGATGGCGGGTACCAAGAACCACGGGAACCGGTGGCGCAGTCGTATTCCTGCCATACACAGGTTTCTCCTGTGATCTGATCGCAGATCTGTTGGGCCTGACAGTAATAGTCGCCCTCTGTACAGGTGGTGCACACATCAAAGTCACCACCGATACCCTCGACGGTGATCTCAAGACCGTCGCTTAGGAACCCGTCACAATCTTTGTCCTCGTCCCCACAGGCCTCGGGTGCGCCGGGGTAGGTGGTGTCGTCGGTGTCATCGCAGTCGACATCGTTGTCGACGTAGCCGGGCAACATCGTGCAGGCGTCGGTGGTCACGTAGGGGCTGCCGTAGCCGTCGCCGTCGGCATCGGCGTACCAGGTCGAGCCATCGACCGCGCCCACCTCATCGATCTCACCGTCGCAGTCGTCGTCTGCATCGTTACACCACTCATCGGCTCCTGGATACACCAGCTCGTCGTCGTCATTACAGTCACCGGCCGCATCAGCGAAGTAGGCGGGTGCCGAGCAGCCGATCAGGGTCTCGTCGCTGCGTCCGTAGCCGTCTCCGTCGAAGTCCACGTACCAGGTGATGGCATCAATGGCGTCGGTCTCGTCGGCGAAGCCGTCGCAGTCGTCATCGATCTCATTGCAGGTCTCGAGGGCTGCTGGGCTGATGCTCGGGTTGTCATCATCGCAGTCGCTGCTGTCCGCGACAAAGCCAGGCGTAGCCGCGCAGGCCTCGGTCGTGGAGTCCGCGTCGCCGTATCCATCGCCGTCATCGTCGGCGTACCAGGTGTAGGCGTCACTCGCATCGGCCTCATCGGTGGTGCCGTCGCAGTCGTCATCCCGTCCGTTGCAGAGCTCGGTGGCCATGGGGTTGATGCTCGGATCGGCGTCATCACAGTCCGTACCTGACGCGACGAACCCCTCGATGCCATCGCAGCGCGCGAAGCCCATTGTCATGGAGCCGTAGCCGTCCCCATCGGCATCGGCGTACCAGATGCTCATGCCTGATCCAACCACCCCGCCGTCATCATCATCGGCTGCGCCTGAGCAGTCCTCGTCGGTGTCGAGATCATCGCAGACTTCGGTCGCCCCCGGATTGATTGTGGCGTCGTCGTCGTTGCAGTCGCCGTCCTCGCTCACGTGGCCCGGCACAGCGTCACAGGCGAGGGTGCTGGCGCCATCGCCGTATCCATCACCGTCGACGTCTGGGTACCAGTCCGTCGCGTCGATGGCGTCATCGTCGGCTTCACCATTGCAGTTGTTGTCCTCTCCGTCACAGATCTCGACCGCACCAGGATTGATGGCGGGACTGGCGTCATCGCAGTCGGTGTCAGTGGCGACGTAGCCCGGACCAGGGTCGCAGCCATCGATGGCAGTGGAGCCATCGCCGTAGCCATCGCCATCGACGTCGGCGTACCAGGTCATCATGACGTCCTCGTCCACCTCGCGATCGCAGTCATTGTCGATCTCATCGCAGCGCTCCGCTGCACCTGGGTGTGTGGCCGCGTTGGTGTCATCGCAATCTCCACCGATGTCGACGAAGCCAGCGCCCAGCGTACAGGCGACTGTGGGGAAGCGGTCGTCGCCGTAGCCGTCACCGTCGGCATCGATGAGACCGATGACGCTGTCGATGGCGTCCTCGTCCACCTCGCCATCACAGTCGTTGTCGACCGAGTCGCAGCTCTCGTATGCGTCTGGATTGATGCTGGCGTCCTCATCATCGCAGTCGCCATCGGCCACCGTGAAGCCATCGCCGTCACTGTCCCCTTCAGGTGTGGCAGTGTCCGCGTCTGCGTCTGCGTCTGCGTCTGCGTCTGCGTCTGCGTCTGCGTCTGCGTCTGCGTCTGCGTCCGCGTCTGCGTCCGCGTCCGCGTCCGCGTCAGCGTCTGCATCCGTGACGGTGGCAGCGACGCACTCCCCGTCTTTCTCCATGGTCCCTTCACCGCACGACAGCTTATCGATTTCTGCTGCACAGCCGACGATAATGCTCAACGTAGACACGACCAAAACACGCATAGAACCTCCAAAGGAGGAGAGCATACCAGATTTCTGGAGCCCTATTTGGCCTTGGTGTCTGACTTGTTGCGACGCCAGGTCTTGTTCATTCGACGCTCAGTGCTGCGTGTCTTGCCGCCGAATCGGTAGCTGAGGTCGAAGGTCTGCAGCACCCAGGCCCCGGGCACGTTCGAGGTGCCCACACCCACGCGGAGGTCGGTGCGTCGCCATGACCATTGCCAGGCCAGACTTGCCACGTATGTCTCAGCGATTGGAGAGGAGACTCCGATGTCCTTGTTGAAGACCTCATCAAGCCCGAGGATGGGTGGCACGTTGTAGCCAACCTCGCTCACCTTCGACCAGAAGACCGCGCTGGCCTGCAGAATAAGGCTGTCGCGGCGGTTGAAGCGGTAGTCGGTCGCCATACTGAGTGTGATCTCTTGGAGATGGAAATCCCACTGAGATGGGCGCTGGCTTCGCTCAAACTCTGCCGAGCTCGTTCCACCAGTGAAGACGCTCGGCAATGCGTCCAGATCAGGAATGCCGCTGGACTTGATCCGGTCCCACTCTACGCCGAGGTGAACGCTCCATGGGTCGAAGATGTCTATCGATTGAATCATCGAGATGCCGAGCGAGTGGGCCTTCATCTCTCCAGCCTGGAGCATGTACAGGTCCGAGCCCAGCCCCAGAGCATAGCGATCCGTCTGGATTGCTTTCACCTTGAGGTGACCGTTGTAGAGCCCCAAGACATCGAGCAGCGGGATGGTTCCAATCTGCGTGCGCGGGAGTACTCCGATGGTGATGCTCGCGAGACCGAGCTTGGTCTCACCCCACTCGAGAGTGTGCGCGGTGAAGTCGGTCTGTGCGTGTGGAACCTGCGGCAGCTTGCTGCGCTTTGGTTCGAGCCAGCGATGCTGAGCCTTGCTGAGTGAGGGCATCTCCAGTGCTTCAGACTGTTGATCGTTGGGAAGGTCGGCCGAAGGGTTTTCAGGCGTCTCGCCTTGCTCCTCTGAGGTCTCTTGTGCGGCGGCTTCACCCATGGTGAGCCAGGTAAGTGCGAGGGCGATTGGGACCAGTCTGCTCATGATGACCTTCGAGGGCGTTGTACGCTCACCTCAGATCGGATTCAACCACAACCAACGTGAGTGGACACAAGTTTTTGCCGCAATTCGGCGCTCACCCGGTAGGCTGTCCTTCAGCGGGGTCCCATGCAAATGCTCATCGTCAATACGCCCGAGGGCGAGCCGAGGGTATTCGACCTGTTCGGAGAAGATGTCAGCATCGGTCGCGATCGTGTTCACGATATGCAGCTTCGTCACGCCAGTGTGAGTCGCGCACACGCCGCCGTCGTCTGGTCTGGTGGTCGCTACGCCATCGAAGACAAAGACAGTCACAACGGGGTCTTTGTCAACGAGACGCGAGTCGAGGGCCGGCAGGTGCTCGACAGCGGTGATGTCATTCAGATCGGGCACTTTGAATTGATCTACGTCAGTGGTGCCCTACCCAAGCGCTTTGCGAAGCTCGACATCCACAGCATGCAGCGCTGGTACATCCTGGGCGCTGAGACTCAGGATGAGTCTACCCATCAGCTGTCTCAGGCCAAGATGAGCCGGCTGCTTCGTGCCCGGCGACTGATGGAGGGGGGACGGTTGGTCGATGCCGAGGGTGAATTCTATGACCTCGACGACCGTGACTGGGTCCTTGGGCGGGGTGCAGATGTTCCACTGGGCGGCATCCTGAGTAGCGCGACAGCAGCCCTTGTGAGCTGGAATGGTCAAAATCATGTCTTGCGTCGAACTGGTGGTTGGCAGCCACTCAAGGTCAATGGCACAAAGGTAAGCTCATGCACGCTGGAGGATGGAGATGTCATCTCCATCGGCTCGAGCACAGTGACATACGAGGTACAACAATGAAGACAGCAATACTGACCGGCCTGTTGATGGGTGGGACGGCTGCAGCAAACGGTGACATCATCAATGGAGAGAGTGCGGCGTCGACTTACTACCCATCAGCGGGTGGAATGCTCGCCGGAACCACGGTGGAGTTCCAGGGCAGTAGCTTTGAACTGAAGATGTTGATGTGCTCGGCCACCCTCATCGCCCCGGATGTGGTGATGATTGCCGCTCACTGTATTGACTTCGATTACCTCGAAGACATGGCTGGAATTCAGTTCGATGATGTGGACATTGTCTTCTCTCGAGAGGCGGACCTGAGTCGTTTTTCAGGCATGCCTGGCCAGAGTTGGCCGACAGATGCTGCCTTTGCTTGGGACTCAGCCACCCATCCAGGCTGGTCCATGGATCAGCTGCAGATGGGGCTCGCCGAGAACGACGACATCGCGTTGCTGTTTCTTGACGAACCCATCTTTGATGTCGAACCCGCCGTGCTCCCCACCGCGGCTGAGGCAAACGCCATCGTCGAAGGCGCTGTTGTGGACATCGTTGGATGGGGTCAGCAAACCTCTGACCAGACACCTCCATCCGGTACCGTTGGGATCAAGATTGCCGGACAGAGTGAGATTGTTGAGGTCTCACCCTACGAGTTCAAGGTGGGGGAACTGCAGGGTGACGTCCGCAAGTGTCACGGAGACTCAGGGGGACCCACCTACATTGACCTGGGCGGTGACAACGGCACACGCGTCATCGGTGTCACCTCTCACGCCTACGATATGACCGACTGTCGCGAGACCGGCGGTGTGGACACCCGGGTCGACTTCTACCTGGACTGGATCGACGCCGAGATGCGCGCTCGCTGTGAGGACGGCACCCGATCATGGTGTGAAACGGACGGGATCGTTCCGCCTGGCTTCACCGAGGATGCATTGGCCTTTGACGAGGACGATGATGAGATCAGCGGGTGCAGCTGCACCGCCGCACCGTCTACCGGGACGCTCGGCTGGTGGGCAATGATCTGTCTCGGCGCTGTGGGCCTGTCTAGGCGGAAGGCTTCCAGTCAGGGTCCACGAGACTGATGCTCATGGGCTCGGGCTTGCTGCCGGGCACGCAAGCGTACTGATCGAAGTCAGTGACCCCAGTCTCAGCGAGGATCTCTTCGTCGAGCCATGCATGAAATGTGGAGTCTGCGGGTGATTTCACCAGCAGAGCGATGGTGGCGTCTGCCAAGATCTCTGGCGTGCGCCACTCGTCGTCTGAGCCCATGCCAAGGTTGACGGTGGCGGCGGTTCGGATGCCGGTCACTGGCCACAGCGCGTGGGCAGCGATGCTCGGCTCCTCGCCATCGATCGCCATTCCCACCATGGTCATTCCAAATTTGGAGACAATGTAGGGGGCCTTGCCGACGGCGGCCTTGGGGTTGATGGGAGGGGACATCATCACGATGTGGCCGCCCCGCTCGCGCATGTGCGGGATGGCGGCCTGGCTGGCCAGGAAGGCGCCGCGCACGTTGACATCCATCACCAGGTCGTAGCGCTTGACCGGGAATTCGGTGGTCGTGCCCCAAAAAATCGCACCGGCATTGTTGATGAGGGCGTCGATCTTTCCGAAGTGTTCAACCGTCTTGTCCACCATGGCGGTGACCTGCTCGGGGAAGCGGATGTCTGCTTGAATCACCAGGGCTTCTCGTCCCAGCGCCCGTACCTGGTCCGCGACCTCACCGAGGGTACCGGGAAGCTTGGGGTGAGGATCGACGGTCTTGCCAGCCAGGGCGACGTGCGCACCCTCTCGGGCTGCGGCCAGGGCAACTGCGGCGCCGACACCGCGGCTTCCACCAGTAATCAGAACAACTTGATCTTTAAGACGCATGGGGCCTCTCCTGGTGACTGGTTAACGGGATGCACCGAGGAGTGAGACACTCATGGATGTCAATGATTTGCTGAGTACAGGTGTGGTGGCTGCCGTCATCGTTCTGATTTTCTTGTCCACCGTGCGCCGGATGCTGGATCTCCAGAAGATCCCCTTGTTCATGTGGCCTGTGCTGCTGCTGGCTGGAGCCATGCCGAGCTTCATGGCCTACACGGTGCTGAATCCAGGAGAGGTCTTCGATAAGGCGGAGGTTCGGGCTCAGAAAGACACCTTCAAGCTCAACATCCCAGCAGACGGAGAGTATGCCTTGATGGTGACAGCACTCCTCGGCCCAGAGGACGAAGAGAAGAACACGGACAACACGGCCTACACCATGCGCCTGGAGCTGGCGGGCGAAGAGCGCCGCATCACAGGAACCATCCGTCGTGATTCTGGCTCGAATGAGGTGGAAGTTGACGTGGAGGCAGGCAATTCCTCCGTGCGAGAGGCTGGGAAGCGTCGCTCCGGTGGGCTGGGTGAGGATCTGCAGGATCGTTTCGACATTGTCGGCAACAACGGCATGCTCGAAGGAACGGTCACGAACTGGAAGGGTGAGGCCGCTCAGGTCCTCTTCTTGGAGGTGGTTCGAGCCCCGCCAAAACCATCGATTTTGTGGCTCATCGCGCTATCCATCAGCTTTCTTGGAATCATGATTGAGGCCAACTACGGTGTGACCGAGTTCGCTGGAAACGTGGGCCTGCTCACCATGTATGGTGTGTTTCTGAGGGATGGCGTCACCCCGCTCGACACCTATCAAGGGGTTGGCTTGGCCGTGCTGCCGGCGGCAATTGTTGGCTTGCTGCTGGTGGGATTGAGCGGTCAGCTGGCGACCAAGTATGTCCAGTCCAGGCGTCGTGGAGACGAAGCAAAAAGCTGACATAGAATCCGCATCGAATCGCGTCAGTCTCGTCTATACTTCGGGCTCGTGAGGTGCTTATGCTGTCGTTTCTTCTCCTGACCGGTCTGGCCCAAGCCGAGAGCTGGGTCGAACACTTTGAGTCTTCCGAATACCCAGAATTCAGCAGTGCGATCGGTACTGATGGCTGGGAGACTGGCTACGATGAGGACGAGTGGTACGGCTATGACGGCTGGACAGTCTTTCCGACAACCGACGACAACCTCAGCGATAGCGGGGGATCCTTCGGGACGGGCAGCGCGGCCGATAATTGGCTCACGAGCTCGAGCATCGACGCTGAAGACATACGGGTCACCAGCTGGATGTATACGGCCGACGATGACACCATGGCGATCATCTTCAATCGCACTGGGCCGGCCACCTACTACGCGGTCCTCGCCATCGGGGTCCGTGGCTCCGGCGGAGGGTCCAATCCATGGGGGGTCAGCGGTGGCTTCTTCGGACTGGTTGAGGTCAGAGACGGCGACTTAACCGTCCTCGACAGCAGCTCGCGGGCGGCTGGACAAGGCTGGTTGACCTGGGTGCGTATCGAGCAAAACGATGGCGCACTCAGCGTGATCGCCTACGAATACAACGAAGACTACCCCTACTTCGCCGCAGATTGGGATGACCCTCGGTGGACATTCGAAGCAGAAGTGGATGACCCGCTCGGACGCGGCTCTGCAGGCTTCTATTCCTACGACGCTGGCGGCTTCGTGGACGAGGGTGATGGTACACTGACGTACTTCGGCCCCCTCACCGTCGAGCAGAAGGACGAGGACGACGACGGTGTGGTCGATGACGACGACAACTGCGAGTTCGACTTCAATGCCGGACAGGCCGACACGGATGGTGACGGCATCGGTGACGTGTGTGATGACACGCCGTATCCGACCGGTGACGAAGACGCGGACGCCGACGCCGACGCGGACGCCGACGCGGACGCCGACGCGGACGCCGACGCCGACGCTGATTCAGATACAGATGCGGATGCGGATGCGGATGCGGATGCAGATGCAGATGCAGATGCTGACTCTGATTCGGACTCTGATTCGGACTCAGACGCTGACGCTGACTCAGACGCCGATGCAGACTCAGATGCTGACGCTGACTCAGACGCCGATGCAGACTCAGACGCAGACTCAGACGCTGACTCAGACTCAGACGCCGATGCAGACGCCGACGCCGATGCGGACGAGGGCATCGACACAGGGCTCGATGATGAGGGCCTTGGTGGGTCAGGTGAGGATTTCCTTGGGACCGGAGACGGCGACATCGTGGACGGCAAGCTCACCAGTTGCTCGTGTGCGGCAGCGCCCGGACAGGTTCCGCTTGCTTGGTTGCTGATCGCACCGTTGATCGCCCTTCGGAGGACGCGCCGCTCCACCTGATCTCGGTTAGGCAGAAGTCATGTCGTGGACTGAGCACCGCATCATCGCATTCGATACCGAGACCACGGGGCTCAATCCCTTCGACGGTGATCGTGTCATCGAGTTTGGTGCCGTCGAGCTCACGGTTGATGCCGAATACCGGGTGACGGGCGTGAAGGCGTACGACTGGCTCATCGATCCAGAGGTCCCGATTCCTCGGGAAGTCACTCGGGTCACAGGGATCAAGGACGAGGATGTTGCTGGCAAGCCCGTGTTCGCGAAGGTGGCCAAAGATGTCCATGCCTTGCTTGAGGGTGCGATTGTCGTCGCGCACAACCTCGCCTTCGACCTTGCCTTTTTACGACTCGAGTTCGCGCGACTGGACATGCACTGGCCTGTCACCGTTGCTGAAGTCGACACCTTGCACATCTCTCGCGCCAAGCTGTCAGATCAGAGAAAGCACAACCTGGGTCATGTCTGCAACCTCTTCGGTGTGCCGCTCGACAATGCTCACCGGGCGACCGATGATGCCGAGGCTTGTGGTCGGGTGCTGATGGAGTTTGCTCGCCGCTACAACGCGCCCATGCCGACCACAGAGATGATCATCTGGGCAGACGCTGTCGGCCCTCCACCGGACACCGGACACATCGGTATCAACGCAGAGGGTCTACCGGTTTTCCTCTCGGGCGAGTATGAGGGTGCCCGGGTCGACCAACACGCAGATCACTTGGCGTGGATGACCATGGCCATCGAGCGGAGAGATGGCGTCTGGCACCCTCGTTTTCCACCCGCCATCCATGAGTGGGCCAAGCGCTGGCTTCGTGCACGTGCGTCTGGGCGGTTTCGGGCCAGTCCCCGCGGCGGTGGCCCCAAGGACTGGGGGCTCGACCCTGCGCCGTGGCGCGCGTGACGGTGCTCATGCTCTTGGCCTTGGGCTGCAGTGACGCCCCGAGGACTGAACCCAGCGAAGCGGCGCAGCCGCAGACGGCGGCAGAGGCTCAGGCTGAGGTGGCCCCAGCGGGAGAGTCCGCTGATTTCACTCCTGCCCCGAGTACTTGCCCACCGCAGACGCTCGGTGTCCCGGGAGGGCGCTTTCTCATGGGTAGCGATGGTGGTGAATCCGGTCGCGATGAGCGCCCAACCCATACCGTGGTCGTCGCACCATTTTGTATGGACCGCACAGAAATGGCTGATCCTGATGGCCGGACGCCTCGGGTCTTCTCGTCTTGGGATGAGGCCTCTTCTGCCTGTGTGGCGAGAGGTGGTCGCCTTCCAACAGAGGCTGAGTTTGAGAAAGCAGCACGCGGTGGATGTGAGCTCGGGACTGACCCAGAACGGTGCGATCCAGGGGATCGACGACCGTATCCGTGGGGTAAGCAGGCACCGAATTGCGAACTGGCCAACCACAGCGTCGTGGGGCCTACTGGACCAAAGCGCTGCCATGAAGGGCCGGTATCGGTTGATAGCCACTCCAAGGGTGCTGGACCGTATGGTCACATCAACCTGGCGGGTAACCTCTGGGAAGCGATGCTCGATTGGCACCACCCTGGGGTTTATCGGGATGACCGGGTGGCCAACCCTGCGGGCCCAGTCGAGGGGCGTGCGCACAGCCTGAGGGGCGGGGCGTGGAATACATTCAGCACCAATATGCGGATCTCCAACCGATTCTCAGACCACATTCACGGCTCTCAGATCGGTGCTCGCTGTGTGTTTGAGGGGGGGGCACCACAGGTCGAGGATGTTCCGCTGCTGGCGTGGGTGGACATGAACGTCGATGTTCGTCACAAGAGCGGCGATCCCTTGAACGGACGATGGCTCACTGTGACCGCGTTTGATGTGGGCGATCTCCAACCCAATGGCATGCCAGTTCTTGGGCGCTCGCCGGTATCAGAGGCTGGCGTGAAGCCCGATGGACGGACTGAACAGCAACTGACGCTCGCGGTACCTGACGGCGTCGAGGTCAAGATCAGCGCGGCCCTCGATAGCGGAGAGGCCAGAGGTGGTCCCGGACCTGCGGCATCGAGCGGTGGCATTGGTTGGGCTGCATCTTCAGTGAGGGCGGCTGATGGTGTCAGGGTCTCGGTGGTGGTGGGTCCGCTCCCGGTTCATCCACATAGCCCAAGGCCTTAAGGCGCTCGAACTCCGCTTGCTCTGGTTGACGCCTCTCTGGTGCGGGTCCTTGCCAGCGAGCCATCACCCGCTGAAGCTTTGCCTGATAGACCGAGCCTATGGATTCCATGGGTTCGGGTAGGGGCGCGTCGGGTTTGGCTTCAAGGGGATCGATGCGGAGGTCGTAGCTCAGCGCCTTCTCAAGCACCGGCATCCCCTTTTCGGCGGGTGCAATGAGCTTATGTTCGTGGCTGCGTGCAGCGAATTGAGGGTTTGGACGCTCCGGATCAGTGATTGAGAACGCGACACGGTCCTGCCCCTCAGCACCCTTGAGTGTGGGGCCGAGGTCCATTCCATGGACGCCTTCGAGTGGAGCAAGTTTGAGGCGGCCGAGCACAGTCGGACTGAGATCGACCAGGCCCACCACACCGTCGCGACGCTCCCCTTGAGGAAGGTCCGGACCACGAATGACGAGTGGTACGCGGGTTATCTCGTCCCATAGTCCGCCTCTGTGGTTGAACCAGTAGTCGTGTCGAAAGCTCTCCCCGTGATCGGAGGTGACGATGAGAAGGGTGTTGGCCATGCTCGCGTGCTCGAACAGGGGCTTGAGTGCTGCGTCCATCTCGCTGAGTTCGCCTTGGTAGAGCCCTGCGATGTGAGCGATGTCTGCTGCAGTGGGAGTCTTCTTGCCGTCACGGTATGGTCTGAGGTCCTCATCCGATCCGGTGAGGGTGCCCGTGTAGCCCTGTGTGTAGGCGGTGTCCCAAGGCGGAGCTGGTGTGTAGGGAAAGTGTGCATCGAAGAGGTGGACAAACGCGAAGAATGGTTGGTTCTCTCGATGTCGCTGGCTCATCCACTCGGTGGCCGCGGCGACGACCTCGGCCGCAGGCCGACGGAGATCCTTGCGGTCCCATGGGTACTTGTCGTCGTAGGTCTCAAATCCACGCGACATCCCTGTGGACCGATCAGTGAGGGTCTCTCCGCCAATGAAGGCCGCTGTTCGCATTCCTGAAGCCCGAAGGCGCTCGGCGAGCGTCGGCCCAGTGAAGCGTGAGTTCCCGAATGCGGGCACGTTGCCATGCACGGCCGGCAGCGCGCCAGTCATCATGCTCCAGTGCGACAGCGCTGTCTCCGGAAAGTGGGAGATGGCGTGCTCGAAGGTGGTGCCTGCCGCAGCGACGGCTTCTAAGTTCGGCATTTGTGCGGGCCCACCGTACAGGGCCATGTGCTCTGCCGATACGGTGTCGAGCGACAAGACAACGACGTTTGGACCACGGGTTTGAGGTTGTGTTTCAGCCTCTGGCGGTGGCTCCACAACGGTGGGTGAATCACTGCCACAGGCCAAAGTCAGGGCCAGGACGCAGGAGAGTGCACGCATCAATTCACCTCGAGGGTTGCAGCGTAGACCTCATTGTACCCACGAACGCCTTGATTCCAGACCACAACAAAGCGATCGTCCTGTGTCACGTCGACGCTGGCGAGCCCAGGTTTGCCCTGGCCAAGCTCGGCGATCAAGGTCGGGGGACTCCAGCCATCGCCTCGGTTTATGCTGTAGACCATCTCAGCTCGAGTCCCGCTGTCCCAACCCCAGACCAAGACCAAGACCCCGCGGCTGTTTACCGCAATGTCTGGATCGAAGTGGAATCCGCCGTAGCCCTGACTGGGTTCGGAGGTGGGCCCCCATGCGCCGGGACGGCCGGAGCGCGTGTAGATGTGCATTGGGCGACCAGCAACTTTGTGGAACCAGGTGAGATGGTCGACGCGGTCTGGGCCAAAGGCAAAGTGAACCCGCTCTCCAGGTTTTGAGCTCGCAGAGATGTTTTCTGGTGTCCCCCAGCGCCCGTCTCCACCGTCGACCACGAACAGTTGTGTCTCGGCGCCGCCCTGGCCCACATCCCAGCCAGCGAGCATGCTGCCATCGGGCCGTCGCTCAACGTTGGTGTGCCATGCGTCCTGAACTCCATCGGTAAACTGACCGATGTCGCCCCAGGCGCCGTCCTTGTACCATCGGTAGAAGGCCTTGAATCGGTGCTGAGGACCCAGCTGCTTACCGATGAAGACATAGGCCAGGGTATCGGCCTCGCCATTGGCGACATGTCCACTGCCAACCTCACCGCCGTTGTCGGGGGAGATCGGCGCAGGTGCCGACCAGGTCTGTCCATCGAAGTGGGTGATGAACCCGCGAGACTGGAAGTCGGGAAGCGCGTGGTCGTAGACCACAACCACGGATCCGTCGTCTCGCGCCACGATGTCTGGACCCCAGTTCCGGTTGTCTCGGTGGCCAAGATGCACAGGGTCAGACCAACTCAAGCCATCGGTTGAGCGTCGGTGTCGAATCAGGTCGCCGTCGTCGGTGCGTTCATAGTACAGCGCGTGAATCGTCCCATCTTTTCCCACGGCAACCTGTGGCCGATAGCCGCCACCAGACGTCTTGGTGAGCTGGACGGGCGCAGACCAGCTGCCCTTGGTCGTGATCGCGGGCCCTCGGGGAGCGTCCCAGTCATGGAAGGGTGGAAAGCCTGTCGGATCTTGCATCGCTGCGCCGGAGCTCTTGGGGCCTGGTGAAGGCGGAGGCTTGAACGGCGGGGGATGTATGGGTTGCGCCTGAGTGGTCGATGGCGCCGGTTGCTGCGTCGCAGTCGTGGGTGTGGGCGTGGGTGTCTCGGTGTTCGCGCAGCCCAGGCACAACACGAGCAAGATCCTTGAGTGACTTCTCACTGTCCGTCCTCCTCTTTGATCAGTATCATGTGAGGCAATGTTTTCAGCTTGGCTACTTCTCTTCGCGGCTGCTCCTCCCGGGGCCATCCACATTCCGGCCGGGGATTTTGTTCGTGGAAGCGATCGGGCGCCGGATGAGCAGCCCCAGGTGACGGTGAGCTTGAGTGCGTTTGCCATCGACGCGATCGAAGTCAGTACTGCTCGCTTTGAGGCCTTCGAGCGCAATGGTTGGTCGACCGATACGGCGTGGTCCGCTGCGGGTTTGATGTGGCGAGATGACCACCCAGGAGGAGCGGGCCGCTTGACGAGGCGTTCGGGGCGAGCCGAGGACCACCCGGTGGTCTCCGTCACTTGGTATGAGGCCGATGCATTCTGTCGCTGGTCCGGTGGTCGTTTGCCCACAGAAGCAGAGTGGGAGCGTGCAGCCTGCGGGGGTCAGCCGCAGGCGTATCCCTGGGGCAGTGGTCAGCCCGATGGTGTGAGATGGGCGCTCAAGAATGACCCCATGGCGCCCATGACTGTCGACACTGCACCCGTCACAACAGACGCCACCGGTGGACGGGATGGTCTGCTCCATATGGCTGGTAATGTCTGGGAGTGGACCGCAGACTGGTACCACCGAGCCTCCTACGCGGCCTCGGATACGTCAGACCCCACCGGTCCCAACTCAGGGCGATGGAAGTCGATTCGCGGGGGGAGCTACATGAACCTTCCATCCTCCTGCACTTGCACTCACCGCGAGCCTGCTCCACCTCAGCAGGCGAGACTGACCTTGGGATTTCGATGCGCATATTCCTTGGATTGATCGCGCTGGGTTGCGCTGATCCTGCTCCGGAGCCGGCCGTGATTGGGCCAGTGGCGGAGGTTGTTCCAGATCTTCCGCAGCCTCCCAAGGGCTTCTCTGCCATTGGTATGGTTCGAGTTACCGGCGGTGTGGTCGAGCTTGGACCACGGCACGGCCTCGGACCGCCGCCCAAGCCGGGGCCAGGTCCGCTCCCAAAGTACGTATCGACCCCGCCGCGAGAACAGCCGGTATCCGCCTGGAACAGCCGAGCTGGAATGGGTCTTCAGAAGCGTAAAGCCAAAGTGTCAGCCTTCTTGATTGACCAGACCGAAGTCACCCAGGCGGCCTATGCAGGCTTTGTCGAGGAAGCGGGCTACCGTCCGCCCCATGTCTCGGAGGAGTGGGCGGCGTCAGACTGGAACTGGGCAGGTACACGTGGTCCGGAAGGCAAAGAGTCACACCCTGTCACCCTGGTGAGCTTTTACGATGCACAGGCTTACTGCAACTGGAGAGGCAAGCGCCTGCCGACTGAGGCCGAGTGGCAGCTTGCGGCGCTTGGACCATCAGATGCCAGGCGTATGTTTCCTTGGGGAACCCGGTATCGTGCGGAGCGCCTGAACCACGGACAACTTGAGGCCCCACATATGGACGCTTCGGACGGATACCCCGGGACAGCCCCGGTCGGTCAGTATGCAGAGGGACGGAGCCCGTATGGCTTGGACGACATGTTTGGCAATGCCTGGGAGTACACGGCGGATCTTCGGATCGATGACTGGAGCAGTGCGCGTCATGAGGGCTTTGACGCGAGCGGTGCCATGGTCAACGTGAGCGCTCCCGGTCCTGGACTGAGGGTCGCCGTTCGTGGTGGGTCCTTCTACTTCGACTTCGAGCCCAATCCGGGAGGAGAGTGGTCCGCCTTCGTTCCGGAAAGTCGTAGAAAGAGTGCTGGTTTTCGATGCGCGGCCGATGTCTAACCGGGCTGAGTCGCGGAATAATGAGTTCACAAGTTGGGTTTGATTGCTGGTCTCGACTGGAGCCGATACGGTCTGGTGGTACACGGAGAAACCGATGCGTATAGCAACCCCTCTTCTTGCTCTCGCCCTGTTGGGCTGCCCTACACCACCCGACGGCGGTAGCACTTCAAACAACCCTGGCGGTGGTGGTGGTGCTCCTCCTCCTCCCCCCACGATGGCGGGTGGACCCGATGGGGCTCAGCCCGTGGCCAACCCCGATGAGGCTGACCCCGGCGCTGCCGCGGGTACCTACGTGGTGAACGAGGCCCAGGTCGGTGAAGACCTCACAGAGATCGACCAGCCGTCTTCAGCAGAGGCGCAAGCAGAGATCAAGAAGGGCGACCACGTGACCTTCTCCGGTGAGATCATCTGCAGCGACTGCAGCAACAACCTCGTCATCAATGTTGCACCGTTCGTCCCGCCGTCCGAGACCAACGGCGGCACGCCGTCAGAGCCGTCGGATGAGATGGACTTCCGGCCTCCACCGTTCAACGTGGGCGGTCCCGGGCCCTTCAGCATGGCTGTGCCAACCTACAAGGGCAAAGTAGTGCTCGAGGTTCTTGACGACAGAGATGGCAACGGTCGTCCCTCCAAGGGCGAGAAGTTCACCGTCCTGCACCAGATGGGCGAGATCAGCGCAGCCAAGAACCAGACTGGGCTGTCCATTGACTTCTCTGCGCTTCCAGGTGTTCCAGGAGGCGGCGCCCCAGCAGGTGGTCCTCCTCCAGCCGGGGAAGGCGCACCGCCTCCGGGAGGCGCACCGCCTCCGGGAGGCCCACCGCCCTCCAACTAAGGCTGTGGGTTAAAACAAAGCGAGGTCCGAGCACCAACCACGGCTCGGACCTCTTTTTTTTGTTGGGCGGAGAAAGGCCCAAGCTCAATATTTATTGCATCACGGTCTCAGACTTTGCTGACGCTGTGAGTGGCATCTGGACAGGGATAGCGTGACCACCAGGTTGGAAGCGCATGGCACTCAGCGTGCCCTCGATGCAGCTGTCCAAACCGGTCACAGGGACCTTCTCGCTCTCGACGGAGAGTCCAGCGACCTCTCCTTCCGTGCTTACGTCAAAGGCGATGTCGAAGGTGACGTTGTTCACGCCGCCCAGCGCTTGGTGCGCCGTGACGCAATTGTCGATCGATGGCAGCAGCTCCGTGACGGCCATGGCGATGCCCTGGGCGTCGCGGCTGTAGGCCGGAATGGTCTCCGCCAGACTTGGTGTGCCTGCGTGACTGGTAGAGCTGATCAGGCCAGCGAGGAGAGCGGTCGTGATGGTCATGAGGGGGCGCATACAGACAAGAACGGAAGATGCGCTGATGTTCATGAGGGTCGGATACGAAAAAAGTTGAACTTTTTTCGGTAAACGCTGTACTGCGAGGCTGATCGTGACTGGTTTTTTTTAACCAGTGGCTCCGGCGATGGTCACGTTGGTGATGTGTACCCGGCACGGAAGCGGCCCGTGTTCCAGGATGATGGCGCGGTCAGCCGCGCGCTTCATGCGGTCTGAAGTCTTGCCCTCGCCCGACGGAAAGCTGAGCTCGGGTGTGTCTTGCAGTGAGGAGACGCGAATCTTGGGGAACGCCTCTCCATCTATCTCTGGCTGGAGCTCAAGGTCGGCATCGAGCGTTTTGAGCATTGCCCGAGCTTCAGCATTGAGCTTGAGCATCGTCACGGGCATCCCGGCCTCGTTGAGGTCGATGGCCACAGCATCGATGTGACCGTTGTCGAACACGGGCTCACCGCCGGGGTCGATGACGGAGAGTCGGCCTTGTCGAGCCAACAACTCAGGGATCAGGTTCGCCGCGTCTGGCATGTCTGGAAGGGTGGCGGTCATGGTCTCGCCGTCCATGGTGGCTGGCATCCCAATCTGTCCGGCCCGGGCGATCAATTGCGTGCGTGCATCATCGATACAACTCGCACCAAAGGTGATGCTGACTTGGTCCCCGCTGGCCGTCTGATCACCGAATCTCGTAACGCCGAAGAGAATGGCAACAGCGAGGCCCAGGGTGCCCAGAAAGACAATGGGCACAGCCATAAAGAGCGACGCCGCCTTTGGTCGAGGCGGGAGCTTTGTCGGGCCGCTCATCGGGATCTCGTGATGGTGCGTGTGAATTCCAGGACCGCGTCTTGGTCGTAGAACTCACCGACGAACTCATCTCCACGAACCTCGACCCAGAGGAATCCACCCTTGCCGTCTTCCTCCCAATAGGTTGGAGATCCGCGCCCCTCGAGGTCCGTTGTCTTCGCGGCTGCACCAGAGACAATGAAGTGGGTACCGCATGTGGGATGGAGCCATTGTCGGTTGTGATCATGGCCGCTGAAGTAGACATCGACCATTCCGCACACATGGTCATCGAAGAAGTCCTTTACGGAGCCCCCGCTCACGACCGGAATCCCGGGGAGGCCCTCGTAGGTACCTGCATTACCGTGGCGACCGTTAGAGACATAAGGATGGTGTCCGTACGCGAAGCGCCAGGGACGGTCTGATGACGCCATGGTGGGCCCAATCCAGGTGTACTGCCCCGATGTCGGCATCAAGGGCACGTCCTCGATCATGATGGCGTTGGTATCCAGCCCGAGGAACAAGCCTGGGCCTTGCTCGAAGGAGTAGTAGGTCGACGGCATGTTCCAGCGCTCGGAATATGCGGTGTACTCCACTTGGTAGTTGGGCCGGATGATGTCAATGGACAGCTCTCCGTAGTCGTGGTTGCCCAGGACAACGTTGAATTGGAAGTCGAGATCCGCGTAGGGCAGTTCGAACTTATTCATGAACTGAGGGTCGTCGACGGACGTGACACCGTCATCATAGAAGTTGTCCCCCAGATAGAGGGCAAACTCACACCCCGGTCCGTCGTCGTCAGTCTTGGCATCACAGACGGTGTCCATGGCATTGGCCACAGCGTATTGGGTGTCATTTCCTTCCCCACCATCGCCGAGCACCACGAAGCGGACCAACTCGTCAGCGTCAGCGTCAGCGTCAGCGTCAGCATCGGCGTCAGCATCGGCGTCAGCATCAGCGTCAGCATCGGTGTCAGCATCGGCGTCAGCGTCAGCGTCTG
>Ga0115012_10000172_pt1 | contig 38086 bp, 33 predicted proteins | sample TroAtlMetagenome_FD_88706 | JGI IMG/M metagenome (GOLD analysis project Ga0115012, IMG submission 88706) | Marine eukaryotic phytoplankton communities from Atlantic Ocean - Tropical Atlantic ANT10 Metagenome | ecosystem: Environmental > Aquatic > Marine > Oceanic | place: Tropical Atlantic... | reverse complement strand
GACAGCGGTGCCGCTGGTCTGGGTCCAGGCAAAGCTCAGGGTCTGTCCGGCATCATTTGCCTCCGAGCTGCTGCCATCGAGCGTGACGGTGGCGGCGGCGGCGACCTCCTGATCCGGGCCCGCATCTGCGGTCGGCGCGGTGTTGGCGGGGGCGGATGGCCCGACCGAAGTGCCGGATACTGTTGCGCTGATGGGTGACCCGCCGTAGGTGCCCGAAATGCTACAACCGGATGGGCAAGAGACGCTAGGTGAAAAAACACCATCAGTGAGGGGTATACCTGCGAATACGACGGTCCCAAAAGATTGGGGATTGGATGGGGAGGCTGAAAAGTAGGCCACACGGTATGTCCCGGCGCCGGAGTTGTACTCGATCGTAATCACGTCCGAAGAAAGCGGCGGCTCAGGGTTGGAGCATTGGTTAAGTGTCAGGTCCAACCAGACAACGCCGCCTGCTGGTAGGTTATTGAGATCAGGACAATTGTTGTATTGCGCCTGCGCAGGGGCCGCCGCCGCGAACCACAGCATCAGACCCAAAAGCGCCGGGAGGCAGGACCGCATCACCTTGGGTATCAGAGCAGCGTGCTGACAGGCCCGCCCACTTCGGGATGCAAGACCAGGAATTACCGCAACCAAATATGCGAATGAAAATTTCATGACTGTCAGACCCATTCCAAAAAGCTTTGGGCAAGCGAACTTTTTTAACTTGCGCAATAAAACATCGTAGATCGCGGGCCTTACGGTCACCAGATCTACAACTTGGAGTAGTTAGCTGTAGCCTCCCTGCAAACGCAACATTCCTAAACGGATCATGGTAACTTTTTCCCAGTTGGGGCATTCTTAACACCATAGATTTTCAATTCTTTCAAATTGAACGGGCCTCGGATTTCGTGGTGAATGATACCCAGTCAACGACGGCGTCAATCCCCCTGCCGACAGCGGCACCGCGCCCGCGCTGTCAAACTCGACAACGAGAACGAGCGCGAAATGCCCATAGTCAAGATATGCCGTACAATGGGTATTCCGAAGCCAACCCTCTATCGTTATGTCCGCGCCGCCAACGGTATTCCTGACGGGCCGCCAGCCACTTAGCGTTTCCAAAGCGGTGCCAGATAGTGATGCCGGTCACAGGATGTTTTGGGCTCAAGACCTTCGGCCCAGAAAATGAAATCGTTACGGATGACACGCTTGCCTGTATCTCTCGCTGCCAAAAGGGCAATCCATCAAAATTCATATCATCGAACACTCGTGGTATAGATTAGGCGTTTTCTTTATTCGGACGAATGCCTTGTCGGAATCCTTTTCGGATGTATAGTGATAAATAGTTCTACCTAAAATTGAAATTGCCACCACACCGGAACGGCAGTTGAGGGCGTGAAATGTCTTTAAGCTTTGATGCATCGTCTCTGAACCCTTGGGTTCTCGATATCGGCGAATTGGTCAATCTGCTGGTTACTGATAGTCAGAATCAGGTGGTACTGCAGGACGAATGGTTCCTGAACCCCTGGGAACACGACGGCACGCGCAATATTGACGGCATTCCCTTTCGCCCCTCCGAAGTTCTGACCCTGGTCGATCTGATCATGGGGCCTGCAGATGACGTCCCACCGGCACTGGCTGGTTCCAGCGCCGGTGGCGTTGGGCTGAATTGGTATCCCATCGCCTTCAAGGGGTCGCCAAGCGGTGTCTATCTGGTCACCACGAAACCTGACGCGAATTATGACGCAGATGGGGATAGCGCGACTTCGGGCCTGGTGGGCGCAGGCCTGCGCAAGGATATTACCCTGGGCGATTACGCCGTCGCTTTTGACGCCTATCTCCCCATGGTTGCGTTGAATGCACTCAGCGGTGGCGCCGCGGCGTTGGGGCGCGCGGATGGCGCGGACAGCGTTGATCCAATCCAGTTTTCCGCGACGGTGCAGTCCCCCACGCCGCAAACGGACGGGTCCGTCACCTTTTCTGCGGTGCAGGTGTTGGGGCAGCTGAGCTTTGGCGATGGCTCCAGTCAGAGCCTCAGCGCGAATTACCTCGATCAGGATGGCAAGATCGTCAAGACCTTCACAAGCGCGCAGGACTTCTTTGCCAGCGCGGCGGTCAGTTTCGTCAACAACATCCTCGCCCAATCGCAGGTCAATGACTTCCTGCGCAATCCGATCAGCCAAAGCACTTCTGCCACGCCCGGCAATGTGCTTTGTGACTGGCTTACCTTGCTCGATGGTGCCGGGGACACGGCCTATACCGTATTGACCAAGAGTGAATTTTCCGACCGGTTCCTCGACAAAAGCGCGTTGAACATTGCGTTGGATCTGGTGACCAATGTTCTAAGCAACCTCGCCCAAACCGACCCGATCATCACCATTGAAGGCGGAGGCATCTATGTGGTTGCGGTGGAGGGAACGGACGCAGGCGGCGATGCCTATACTGATTTCGGGCTGAACCTGCGCCTGCCTGATTTCGCTCTTGGCAAGGCGCCCTCGACAACGGAGAGCGCGCCCAAGGCCAGCGCGACCGCAGACACTGGTACGACTCCGAAACTGACGCTGCAATTCGGCAAGTGGCTGACGTCGGAGGATGAATACAACGACAGCTGGATCGCCCGCTCCGAAGGGTCCAACACAACAAAGACGCCTGAAATCACGATCCCCGGTCTCACCGCGACCCTGCTGCGAAAGGACACCGCGGCGGACAGTTACAGCTTTCATCTCGGGGTTGCGCTCAGTTCCGTGGGCATCGACTATATTGGCACGCAGAGCGATCCTCTGATCAAAATCTACGGTTTCGTGATGCAAGGCATCGAATTGCGGGGCGCGGCCAGTGTTGATTGGGATCCCGGTGCCGATGATGCCTTTAACTGGGATCTTGGCGGCGCGGTGCGCTTTGACGGGATCGGCGTGCCTCTTGGCACCGAATTCGGTCAGGCTTCGAGCGAGGGCAACAACGCGGTGGCGGCTGACAATGTCAGCTCTGGAACCGGAACTGGCGGCGGCGCAAGCGCGACCAGCACCAATGCGGTCAACCCGGCGTTTTCGGCTTCAGGGTCATACATGACCGACGGCACCATCGCCATTCAGCTCTATGACGCGAATGATCTGCCTACCGATATGGTCTGGTTTCCCGTGCAGGCAAAGTTTGGGCCGCTTTTCTGCGAACAGTTAGGCGTCGGCTGGACGCAGGCCGACTACACGGCCACCTTCGGGGTTGATGGCGGGATCTCGGCCGCCGGGCTCAGCATCGAGTTGTTGCACCTGTCTTTGGGCCTCCCGTTCACCACGCTCACGGATCTAAGCACGTATAATCTGGGCCTCGACGGGATCGGCGTCACCTTCAAGGAGGGGCCCATCAATCTTTCGGCGGCATTGAGCTATTCCGATCCCGGCGATGACCTGCCACCGGTCTATGAGGGAACAGCCCTGATCCAGATGTGGCGGGTCAGTGTTTCGGCCAGCGGATCCTATACAACCGTCGACGGGTCACCTTCGCTCTTTGTCTTTGGCATGGTCAACGTGCCTATGGGCGGCATTCCGGCCTTCTTCATCAACGGACTGTCGGCGGGATTTGGTTATAACCGCAGCCTGACGCTGCCGACCATCGACAAGGTGGATGCCTATCCGCTGGTCAGTGTCATGGGTCAGACGCCGACCCCCACGGCCACCGAAACGCTTCAGATGATGGAGGACTACATAACGCCGGAGCGCGGCACCTACTGGCTGGCCGGCGGATTGCAATGGACCACCTATGAGGTGGTCAACACCAATGCTGTGATGAATGTCGAATTCGGCAACAGCTTTGAAATCGGCCTGATCGGTCTATCCGTCCTGAGCACGCCCAAGGAGACATCCGTCAAGTTTGCCTATGGGGAGCTGGGCATTGAGGTTGCGCTGGACATGGGCAATGACGCTCTGCTGGTCGAAGCCGCGCTATCGCCCAACAGCTATGTGATCGATCCGAAATTCTCGATCTCGGGCGGCTTTGCCATGGATGCCTGGTGGGGAGACAGCGCCCAAGGTGGAGATTTCGTCATTTCTCTGGGCGGTTACAGTGCTCAGGTCGAAGTGCCTGACTACTACCCCAAGCTTGACCGGCTCGGCGTGTCGGCCAGCATTGGCAAGCTGGTGTCGCTGTCAGGCTCGCTTTATATGGCTCTGACGCCATCGAACATCATGGCGGGTGGCAATCTTGATGTGTCGGCCAGCGAATTAGGCGCAGAGCTCTGGTTCTCGGGCAGTGCTGATCTGATCATGTATTGGCAACCTTTCTATTTTGACGCCCATATGGCTGTCAGCGCAGGCTGCCGCTATACCGTCAGCCTGTTTGGAGCCTCCTGCAGCGTTGGGCTGGAAGCCTCGGGGACGTTCGATCTTTGGTCGCCGGAATTCGGTGGCGAGGTGGCGCTGGATTTCTGGTTCATCAGCCTGCCGATCTCTTTCGGAGCCGCGCGCAGCGATGGTGCTACGGAACCGCAGGATTGGGACACGTTCGCGGGCCTGTTGCCGCCACCGGCTGCGCCGGACCCGGTGCCTGCCGCCAAACTTGCGGTGCCGCTGGCTCCGACTTCGGCGGTGATGGCCGCGGCCACGCCCGAAACGCCCGATCCCAGCTCGGCTGCCGAGGATGGCGCCGATCTGATCCAGATGAGCGTGCAGTCGGGCTTGATTGACTTTGTCACCCTCGGCAGCGGTGAACCGGCTTGGCGCGTTCGCCCGCCGTTTTTCTCGGCTCGGATTGCAACCGCTCTGCCATTGACGGAAATATCATTCGTCGATGGCACTTCAGGGCCGGTCGCGGTCACAACCTGCGATGTGGCCACCGGACTTCTGCCGATGCAGGCGACGATCACCGAGGCCAATCAGATGTTGGCGGTGCTTGATATCAATGACGCCCCAATGATCGCGGCGGATTGGCACGTCACGCCGGAATATGGCGATATGCCTTTGGCGATCTGGTCGCCGCCCACCAATGATCCACCCACCGATCCCGCAACGATCGCTGATTGCCTGACGGGCACGGGCGTATTGCGCCTGTCTCATACCAATCGGCCGTCGGGCCCGCCGTCCTTTCCGGCGGCAGCTGCGTTGCGGCGTCATGATGTCGCCGGAGGGGAGGACGGGACGCTTCTGGTTTTGAACCCTGATCAGGGGGCACAACCGGCCGATGGCGGCCCGATCCCCAGTGCGGATACCATCACCGAGATTGCCGAGATCAATGGCACCAGCGCGCAATCGGAACGCGACGCAGTATTTGACGCGCTGGCCGCTTTGACCGTGAATGCCGTTTCGAATGGATCTCTGGCCGCAATGGCCGCCGCCCCGCAAGAGGTATTCAATGCCAGCCCGATGCGCGGCAGCGTGTAACGAAACCAAAGGATAAGCAATGTTTTCCAAACCGATATCGGTCGCCGCCGATCTTGGCGATAGCCCGGCCCTCCGTCCCGGAGAGATGCGCTTTGTGGATCCGATCCTGCCGAAACTACCCGCTGGAACCTACAAACTGGTGGTCAGCCAGTCGCTGAAAGCGACGACACCGGATGCCAGCGACGATGTCGATATTCCGGCCCAGACCAAAACGCAGACCTTTGTGGCCGATGGGCCGCGGTTCTCTTTGAATTCAGACGAGGTGGCGCATCGCTTTCCGCCGGCCAACGCGCAGGGCGTCTTTGCAACCGCCCTGCCGCAAGTGCTTTTGACGCATCCTGCGATCCCTTGGGAACGCGCGGTCTGGAATGGCAAAAATGATGCGCCGTGGATGGCGCTTATCGTGCTGACCCAGGACGAAGTGCTGGCCCCGACAATCGGGTCAAATGTCAACGCACCCAGCTTTGGTACAGGTTCCACGACGATCACGGTGGGCGACCTGCAATCGCCCGAAACCGGGACGCTGACCAGTGATCCCAGTCTGGCGGCGTACGAGGATCCGGCCGCCCCGGTCACGGTGGTCGATATCACGCCGCAGACCTTTGCCACCGTCATGCCGGTCAAGACCACGCTGCAAAGCCTCGGCGCGCTGCGCGCGACAGATATAAGAGACAAGGCTGCGGGCGGGCCTCGCGACGCCGATATCAGCGGTCAACCCGTCGAGGATGCGCCCGCCACGCGGGTGCATGCCGTCCTGAACACGCATCGCTTTCCGCAGAGCCCAGCATCGAATGCCGACGTGTCCACGAATATCGTGCATCTGGTCTCGCTCGAAGGGTTCACCCAGTATCTGACCGGTGATGCGCCGGTTGCGCCGCAGGGATATGAACGCGTCCGGCTGGTGTCGCTGGCAGCGTGGAGCTTTGACAGCCTGCATGGCGGCGGGCAGAGCTTTGCCGACCTGATGCAAGGGTTGGAGCCGCGTCCGGGCGATGATCTGTGGTTGCGCATCACACCGCCCCCGAACGTCGCGCCAACCAGCGATACCGATGCAATGAGTTATGCGAGCAACGCGTTGGGGGGCAGCTATGTCCCGCTCAGCTATCGCACCCGTCAGGGCGAGACGACCTTCGCATGGTATCGAGGCCCGTTTGTGGCCGCTCTGCCGGCACAATTGCCCGCGTTTTCGCTATTGCCACAAACCAGCGCGCAATTGGCGATTTATGACGACACGCGGGCTCTTTTCGATATGTCCTATGCTGCGGCCTTCGAAACCGGTCGGCTGATGGGCTTGTCGTCAAAGGCTTTTTCCTCGGCTCTATCGCGATGGCAACGTGTGGGATTGCGGTTGCTGAACCGCATGGTCGATCTGGCACAGATACAAGGCACGGACCTTGCAGCGATGTCAAAGACGCAGGTGCAGGCGATGCTGAATGCGCCGCCGGCAAGTCGCGTGGCTTTCGAGGGCTTGGTCGATGCTTTGCCCAGGATCGGCGCCGGGCTGGGTGCGGCCACCGGGGTGTCCAGCGAGTCCACGCTGCATCGCAACCTGCCGCCGCAAGGGTTGGACAAAGCCGTTATCAGTGCGGCGCTTGAAACCACAGGGGTTCAGGGCGTGCTGGCGGAATGGGTGGACGAGACCGCTGCTCCAATTCTGGGCTTCCTGTCACGGCTGTGGCTGTTTGAGGGCGTGCCCTTCAACCGGCTTGTGCCCGATCATCGCCTCTTGCCGCCCGAAAGCCTGCGCTGCTTTTACATCGACCGCAATTGGCGGATCGCGGCGCTTTATGGCGCTTTGTCGATCGGGGGTGCCGGTTCGCAGGTAGCTGCGCTGCGGGGACGTTTGTTTCGGGCGCTGCTGCCCAAGATCGAGACGCGCGCGGCCGAGCGGCGTGCAGGCTTACTGGGCATTGCGGTCGGAAATGTACCTGACCCCGGGACACCGCAGGCCGGTTGCCTGATCCGGTCGGCCGCCGTATCAGGCTGGCCGCACCTGCAGATCCAGGCCTTTCATGGCGCAGACTTGCCCGATCCTGCCTCGGACCACGCGCCCAATGCCGGTCAACGCGCCGACCGCGCGCGGATCACCCGGATGACCCGCCTGGCGCCCTCCATCATGCTGGCCATGTTTGACCGCGTGCCTGATTGGATCGAGGTCGAAGAGCCCCGCGAAGGGCTGCACAACGGCACCGAAAGTAACAACCAGGTCTTTTTGCGGTCCATGACAGACGAGGACCCCGGGCAGGAAATCGGGTCGGACGCCTATGTCACGGCACAGATTGACCCGGAGAGCCGTATTCTGGATGTCGCGCAACTTGTCGCGGATATCGGTGCTGCACCGGCGCTGGCGTCGGCCTTTGCCGCAGGTGTCCCCAACGGGCCGGGCACATTCGCCCTGCAAACCATCGCCGTGCCAGAACGCATGGTGTTTCGAACATCCTACTCGGAGGACGACGCATGAGCGGGCTCGGGAATTTCGATGCGGCATCGACCCTTGTGGTGCCGATGCAGGTCAAAGCGCAGGTCACCACCACGCAGAATTCCGAGATGTTCTGGGAGCGCGAGACGCTGATCTACAACAATCTCAATGACTTCCAGTCACCCGTCCCGGCGCCGTTCAACCCGTCCAATGAAACACCACCCAGTGCCGGAGTGCACCTCCACTGGGCGCTGCCGCGGGCCTTTGCGCAATCCCTGCGGCCCAGCGACCTGACAGAGGGGGCCATCAACAACGAAACCGCCTCGACTTCGCATTTTCGAGTTGTGCCGAACCGGTATCTGGTGGTGCGCATTCAGGAAGGCACCGGTGACAGCGCCGCGCAGGAACCACCCGCAACCAAAGCCTGGGTGCTGACCAGCGACGAGTTCAATGCCGATGGTGCAAGTCCCTTTGTCAATCCTTTTGGCGATCTTGCGCGCAATCCCAACACGACGATTCCCGGACCCGCCATCGTCGCCGCCTCAATGATGGGGCTGTCGCGAAGCCTGTCGGATTATGCCGATGCAGTGAACGTCGGCACAATTGCTGAAAATCCCGAATTGTTCCTGCGCGCCATCGGCCCGGGCGATGTCAGCTTTGCCAGTTTCTCGCCGGGCGTGGGCAATGTCTTTGGGTTTCACGACGATTTGAGTGACCTTCCAGCGGATCAGGAGGCCAGCCTGAGCTATCTTGTGCTGGGTTGGATCTCTGATCCCGACGGCGACCCGCTCTCGCCCGATAATCCCGATGGTGCGGACTGGAGCACGGTGGATGTCGCGACATTGGCGCAGGAACAGGGACTAGACCTGCCGGACGGGATCAGCGCGGTGCAGGTGGCCAATCCGCTGGGCTGGGTTCTGCCTGATGCAACCGCCACTGCACCAACACGCACCTTGGTTCAGGCTGCGGTCACCGATGTGACCTGGAATGGCTCGGAACAAACCCCCATGCCGCAGGGTCTGGGCTGGTATCATTCCTCGACCGATATCGCGACCAATATCAAGGTGGCGATGGCCAACTCTTCGGCCGAGGCGATATCCGAACTGGTCGGTCATATCATGGCGGACCCAAATCTTGGCTTGGGATATACAAAAGAACAGGCTGTCGCCGTGGGTGTGGCGCTGGAAGCGGCGCAATATCATGCGCTGGACGAGCTGGACACCGCTTCGGGGCGGCAGCTGCTGCGCGAGCGGATCAAACGGGCGGGCTACGAAAGCTATCAGGGTGGCTATGATTGGGAATTGATCCCCGAACCCGATGCCAAACCGGACCCCCTGAGCGCCGCCCAGCAAAGCGCGCTAGGAACGCTGCAGCAAAGCCAGCGGCAATTGGACGAGGCGCGAGAGGTTCTGCATTCCATGCAAAGTCGGCTTTATAGCCTTTGGTGGATGCAATACGCGATCTGGTACATGGTCTATCTGCGGACCTATCCGCCCTCGGGAAATCCCGCCTTTGACGTGTTTCAGGATGCGCTTGCCAAGCTGACCATACCTGACGGGCAGACGCAGAGCCAGCCGGTTGCCACTTACTTGGCCGAGGTTGAAAGCCAGGCGAATACCGTGCGGGCGCTGGCCACAGGTCTGCCGCCCACCAGCGGGCCGGATGATGGCACCGCTACGCAAACCTATGCCCAACAGACGTTGGGCGTGTCGGGTTATCAGCTGCGTGCGATCCCGAGGCCGAGTTATTTCGCCGCCAAAGATCCCGCGCTTGTCGTGGCAGGCGGCGGTTCGATCCCACCGGCCCCATCGCGCGCCCTGATTTGCAGCACAGCCAGCACCGCGGTCGGGCAATTGCCCGGCGGTGGGGATGCCTTGCCCGATGCTGTCGAAACGCAGGCCGCCGCGCAGTTGACCCAGATCGGCAGCGTCCCGGAGGCTTCGAGCTACGCTCAGCCCTGGCAGCCGCTTTATCTCGATTGGAGCATGACATTCAATTATGCATGCCAGCGCGACAGCAACGGCAACGTCACCACGGATGCGGATGGCAATTACCTGCCCGACATGGGGGCGTGGCAATTCGACGGCGATGACTACGTTTGGATCGGCGGCGCGATGGACGGCACGAACACGGCACTGCAAAGCAGCTATGGCGTGGGCATCACGCGGCGCGCCTTTCTGACTCCAAGCGTGTTGCGCACCCTGTCGGGGCAGATGGAGCAATATGGGACAGAGCCTATGGGGGCTGATATGCCCGCCTCGATCCGCGACGAGATCGGGGACTGGCCGCTTGTATCCCAGACTCTGACCGGGTTGAACGGCTGGCTGACAATGCGGGATCAGGATGTTAATGTGGCCCCCGGCGCGGATATTGCCGATCATGCCGGGCATAAGCGCTACGGGGCGCCGGTGCCCTCGCTTGATGGATCGCCTGACCCGGCCACATCGGTCATGACGCCCTACTTCTTCCCGGTGCGCACCGGCTTCTGGAGCGTCAACGACCTGCAGATCCGGGACAGCTTCGGGCTGACCCTGAACCTCAATTCCGCCAACAATTCCGGTGCCGGGCAGAGCAGCAACCTCAAACCCATTCTGCCACCGGCCCTGACGCCTGTGGATGGTGTGGATACTTACGACCAAGGGCTGATCACCGCTCCGCCACGGCTGATGCAGGGCGCCCGTCTGGACATCCGCTGGCTGGATGCGACCGATGACAGTATCGAAGTCGATCTGAACCCTGGAACCTCGCCGATCTGTGGCTGGCTGCTGCCGAACCATGCCGACCAAACCCTGAGCGTTTATGATCAGGACGGGCACGCCTTGGGCAGTCTGCGCGGCTTTATCGCGTCGAGCGCTGTTCAGACTCTGGAATGGGTTCCGGCCCCGGGCGGGGCGGGGAATGTGCCCGGTCAAGGCACACAACCCGAAACAATCAGCAATCCCCACTTGGCGGGCTTGGTGACGGATCTGCTGGCGCGCAGTGACGCGGCGGCGGCGTTGCAGGATCTGATGGACACGCTGGATCAGGCTTCTTGGTCGATGGATCTGGGCGATGACCAGATCGCCGCCACCAGCCCATTGGCCGGAGACCCCGTCGCGGTCGTGCGGATCAATCTGCAGCTTCAGCTGCGCGGGCTGCCGATGACCGACCAATCCTATGAACAGATCTTTGCAAACCCGCAGGACAGCACCGATCTGACGCTGAAATTCAACAGCGGCGGCGTTGAAAACACATCCTTCGATCTGCGCCTTGGTGCGCCGGAATTGCGCCGCGATGGCGTGGCCGCGTTTTTCCCCGACGATGACTACAGTTCGGCGATTGCGCCCCAGGCCCCGCGCGCGCCTGCAAGCAGTTACGTCACGCAGCAAGGTGCCGGGTCCTGGCCGCAGGTGACACCGGCACCTACACCCCAAGCCAGTGGCGGCCAGTTGGACACAACCGGATCCTTCACCGGAACGGTGCTGATGGATCCAAGGGGTGCGCTGCATGTGACCTCTGGCCTGGTTCCGCGCGCGCGCAAGCGGCTGGCCTCGGAGATGGTTGGCCCGGCACTGGAAACCATGGCACTGACCATCCAAACCGGGCCGGTTCTGTTTGACGATGAACGGGTGCAGATGCCGATCCCCGCGACGGCTTCGGCCTCTGCCGGTGGCAATTGGTCCTGGCTGACGGCGACCGCGCATACCGCCGGAGCCTGGCAAGAGCTGAGCCCACAACCCGCCACGGACACAGCGACGATTTCGCCTGCGCCCCGCCGTCTGGAAGACGGATGGCTGGTCCTGACACCGCAACCCGACGACGATTGACAAACAGCCCCAATTTCAAAGAGGCCGACCAAATGGCAACCCAGCTAGATTATGCACTGACGAATTCCCCGCCTGCGGTTTATCCCGGCACAGATGCGGTCCTGACCTTGACGGCAACCTTGCCTGCCGGCCAATCCGCCACGATCCAGACCATTGCCCTGAACCTGACACAGATCGCCGATTTGTCGGAAAACGTGACCGGATCGACAGCCCTCGCGGATTGGTCGGTCTATGACAGCTCGAATTCGGCGCAAACCGTTCCTGCAGGGCATATCACGCTGCAACCCGACGCATCGCCGATGAACCTGTCCGCGCCGTCAGACGCCCCGCTGGTGCTGACATTCTCGATCTCGTTGCTTGTTACGTCGAGCACGGGCATCAAGGATGTGACCCTGGTCGAATACGACAGCCCCAGCGATCTGACCGGCACAAGCGATACGCTGTCGCTGAATGTATCCGACGAAATCGACGGGATTTACACATTCGTGGCCGCGAACCCGGTCTTGAATGGCGGCGGCAGTACCGGGCTCAGCTGGACCGGATCATCGGATTACACCTATACCCTGCTGCGCAATGATGGCGTCGATACAGGAATCGCGGATCAGCCGCTGCCCGCTGGCGGCAATGGAAGCTATCCCCAGACCGGTTCGCTGTATAAAAATGTGATTTTTACGCTCAAGGCGCAAGACACCTCGACGGTCGAGGCCCAGTTGACCGTCGCCACCCGCGATCCTTCGCACTTTACCTGTGCGCTGCTGGACAGCGCCGGCACCAATCACGGCGACACGCTGACAGCCGATTTATATGACAAGGTGACTGTCCAGTTTTCCGGTGCAAATATCTCGCAGGTCAAAGTCTACAATGAGACGGCCGAAATCACGACGGTAGACACGACCAGCCTCGAGAAATCTGTCGTCAACAACGATCCGCCGATCTTCACAAGCTCGATCGACATCATGGCCACGCGCGCGGCGCAACTTACTGTTGAAGCCACCGGAAACGGAATCACCCTGAGCAAGGTGCTGAACCTGCAGATCGGGTCGGCGCGGATCGAAGCCAGCCTGTCCAAAGACCAGATATATGTGGATGCGAGCAGCTATCAGACAGACATCAATTTCACCTATGCCAATGCCAACGCGATCTACTACCAGTTGGGCAGCAATACCCAGACCCAGCTTTCTACGTCCGAACTGGCAAACCTGACCATCACGGTCGAGCCGACAAAAAGCGAAACCATCACGGTTTTGGCCGATCTGATTGATTCAAATCAGCCGCAGCCATCACTCTGGTCAGAGTCGGATGTTCCAAGCATACCCAGTCCCGGTCCCTCGGCAAGCGCGCCCAGTACCGTCGATCTGGATTTCAATATTATCTCTGCCGACGTGATCTGGGCGAAGGATAGCGGTGGCAGCCACACGTTCCACTTATACGGCAATACAAGCTCATTTACCGCGACCTTCGATAAACCCGTGCGCTACTGGACGCCGATCATCGAGCATTTTTATCTCTATGCCGATGATGGTAGCGACCACACCAAAGAGGGGAAGACAAAGTTTGCCGAACTTCAACTTGCGCCCGGCGTCAGCATGGGCACGGATAACAAAACGCTAACCATCAACCCTACGGTCTTTATAAAAGACAAAAGCCAGAACCGGACCTATTATTTGAACTCTTACCTCAAGATACGCGTGCTTGGGATACCGGAAAGCAATACAGCGTTTCTGGCAACACGCGGTTCCAACTCCGACGGCGACCTATCTATTGACTCAGAAGACACCGGCACTTTGTATGGGATCTTTAACAATGTTCATTACACCGGCAACGATAGCGGGGATGATCACAAGTTCCAGCACCTCTATTGCTCCATGACACCAGATTCGATTTCTCGATCAGATGGAAAAACAAGTTTTTCCCAGTCCTTCAGCGTGTATCTCACTGATGTAAAAGACGGGGTGACGTGGAGCAGCGAGCAGGCAGTGTTCGCTAAAAATACGTCATCGGATGGATGCGGTTATCAATTGATCAATGTTCCGCTTCCGGTGAATGACACGACAGCGCAGGTGCAATCCTTTACGAAAACCGCAGAATTCCCGATCAAAAAAATCTATCACATGCTGGGTGGTTTCGATATCAACACGCAAGACTCAAATGCGGTTCAATTGATGAAAATCTACTCTGGTGGTCTCACATCGGGACCAGAGATAGACGGAAATCAATTTACGTTCGAGCTGACATCGCCTTATTTTACTGGGGATACCGGCACATCGTACCATACCGGCCATGGCAATGGCGGTTCGGTGACGTTTCTGGTGATCTACGAACCAAAATGAGCGTCAGCGACCGGGCAACCTCCTCCCACCGATCAGCCAGCATTGGGATCGAAGGCGTTTGGCGTGGCAAGAAGGCGAAAAATGATCTAACAACAACCTTAAATCGAAGCGCAGATTGGACGCCCTTCAGACGAGGGACAAACGACGCTGACGTACTTTGAAGAGAGGATTTTCATGCCAGACCCGACAAACTTGACCGCAGAGGATTTTGGCCCGCTTGAAGGGGACACCGTCACGGTGGCGGCGGATGGGATCGAGATCAAGGCGACACTTGTGGAAATCAAGACGGGTGGCAGCGCCTTGCGGGAAGGGGGCGGTTTTGCCCTGCTGTTTCAGGGACCTGCCGAGCCCGGCTTGGCGCAGGCAACCTATCAGGTGTCCCATGCCGCCATTGGAACGCAGCACCTCTTTCTGGTGCCCGTCGCCAAGACCGAAGCAGGGTATCAATATGAGGCGATCTTTACCTGATTGATCGAGGCGCCTACGCGGCAGGCGACCATCGCAGCAGATCGTAGACACCCTTGTCCTCAATGGTCACAAAACCCAACCGATGGTAAAGCGCCATCGCAGGGTTGGCCTTTTCGACGTGAATGCCGATGGCTTTTTGCGCGGCTGACGCTTCGTCCATCAGATCGCGCAGAATAGCGCCGCCGATGCCGGTCCCGCGATGTGCCGGCAGCAGGGCAATGTCGATGATACGGTGCTCGCTTTTCCAACGCTCAAGATAGAGACGACCGATTGCCTCGCCCGAGCGTTTAATGATCAGCCAAAGCGCGTCCGGGTAATGGGTCTGATAGTGCTGGTGCTGGGCGAGAAACTGCATCGAGATGAAGGCGTGCTTTTCGTCCTCATTCCATCCGGCGCGTGCCATTTCCTCTTCGCGGGTCGATCGGTAGACTTGCGCCAGAAACGGCATGTCGTCCGCTGTCATCTCTTGGAATGTTATGCCGAAGGATGCCGCGTGGTTTAAAACCGGCACCTGTGCCGCCGATTTGAGTGTCATGGGGTACTCCCGGCTGAAGAGCCTGGCCACCGGATGCCGCAGCATTCAGTCCAGGATTAGCTGCGCGACGGATAAAGGCCCTGAAGCGCGATGATGAAGTTTAGGGCGAGATAGGGCTGCATGTTGTCATGGGCCTGATTTCCGCCTGTCGATTCAACAGTTTCGCTTGATAGCCCGACCAGATTGGAACTGGTCGCAGAGGAATAAAGATCGTCGCCCCGCCCACCAGCGGCAGCGATTGATGTCGTATTGGACGGCGCAGCGACGCCACCGGGAGACTGATTTGCACGCACATAGTGCGTATGGGACGGCATCTGGTTCTCGCTCAGCGTCACGGTTGGAATCCCAAGCTTTTCACCCAGCCGTCGTCGTGTCAAACCGGGCCCGCGCCCCGGTTCCATCGGCGCTCGGCCTTGCATGTTGGGAAGGGCGGTCGTGGTTCTGCCATCGCCGCCATAGGTTGTACCGATCAGCGAAAACAACGCGGTGTTGTTCGAAATTGGCAACAGCTGCCCGTCGCAAAACGCCCAACTTCTGGGAGCGAAATTACCCGCAAAAATGCGGATTTCGGCAATAAATGGTTCTGACATGCCTTGGATCTCCTAACTACGGCTGGGGTAAATTCCGAACAGTGCGATGATGAAGCTGACGCAAAGCGATGGCATGAGGTTGTTGTGCCATTGCGAACCGCCGGCCCTCATCATCGCGCTAGACGCGAGTGATGCATCTGGCGTTGTCTCGCTATAGAACGTCGTACCCACGCCTTGGGCCAATACCCTGCCTTGCGGCGATGGGTCGGTTGCAGCTGCGGTGCTGGCCATGAATTCATGGTGGTGGCTTGCCAACTGATTTGTGGTCAGTGTGACGTGCTCTTCGCCGCCTCTGCTTCCCAGACGGCGCTCGCTCAGACCCGGACCGTGCCCCTTGTGAATGGGGATCCTTCCGCGCATATCGGGCAACCCGAAGGTGGTGCGACCGTCGCCGCCGTAAATCGTTCCCAACAGGGAAAAGAGCGCGTCATTCTGGGTAACCGCAAGCAATTGCCCGTCGCAAAAGGCCCAGCCGCGTGGGGCAAAGTTTCCCCCGAACATGCGAATCTCGCCGACAAATGGTTCAGACATGGAATGATCTCCGGTATCTTAGTTGCGCGACGGGAACAAACCCTGCATCGCAATGCAAAAGTTCAGCGTCAGATAGGGTTGCATGTTGTCATGGGCCTGACCGCCACCGGCATTGGTGACTGTTTCAGCCCTCAGCGCTGTCATGTTGGCGGCTTCAGCGACGCGATAGGCAGCGTCTGGCGTCACTTCCGCCGCCAGCACATGACCGACCGGCAAATTTGAGTTAGCCTGGGTCGCCGAGGCCATCGCCACATGCGTGTGGTTAGGAATCTCCGATGCAGACAGCGTTACGGTTTCCGCGCCGCTTTTGGCCCCCAAATGGTAGTCGTTGTCTTTATGAATTGGTGTGCGGCTTCTGAGGTCGGGCAAGGCAAAGGTCGTCCGACCATCCCCGCCGTAGGTCGTGCCGAGCAGTGAATACAGGGACTGGTTCTGGTTGATCGGCAGGATTTGCCCATCCAGAAACGCCCAGCCCCGTGGTGCGAAGTCAAAGCCGAACATTCGCACTTCGGCAAGAAAGGGTTCGGACACGAAATTCTCCTTCAATAGATTTAGGGAACATTCAACTAAGGGGGTAATATCACTAAATGATGACAACCTCGCGTTGTCGGAGAAAGAAAGCAAGTAAAAATCCGCATAATTCGGAGACCGTCGCAAGAGATCGCAGAATTCGATGACATCCAAAGCTGGCATCTGGATATCAAGAAGGAGGCACAAAGCCCCTGTTGCGACGGCAGCCACTTATAGGCGGCTTCCATAAAAACGATATTAACGCAGAAAACCCTGAACCACATTCGGGTCTTTGGCGATCAGGGCCAGCAACACTTGGGCAGGGCCAGTGGGTTGACGTCGCCCATGTTCCCAGTTCAGGAGGGTGCCTTTGGCAACGCCAATACTGCGTGCAAATTCGGCTTGTGACAGACCTGTTTCCTGCCGGATTTTTGCAACGTCCACCTCTGGAACCGCAACCTGATGCACGCGCGCCTTCCCCTTCTGCCCTTTGGCAAAAGCCAGCGCCTCTTCCAGGCCTTTTGTAATGCTGTCATTGGCGTTCATAGTGTCCCTCCATACATCGCTACAATCTTCTTGCTGAGCTCGACGGCTGCCGCCTGTTCCGCTTTGGTCAAATTGTCCTTCTCGTTCTTGGCAAAAACCGTGACCAAGAAGATTGGCATGTGTCGTCCGCCAAAAACGTAGATCGTCCTGAACCCGCCACTCTTGCCGCCCCCATCGCGGGGGATACGAACCTTGCGAAGCCCGCCGCCCAGCGACAGCCCCGCTTGCGGATTGGCCGCGATGAACTGAATTGCCGCTTCACGCTCATCTTCGGACATAATGGCCTTGGCCCGCCGCTGGAACTCCGGCATCTCTGCGACGGTCTGCAACTTTGTCATTTTCACGCCTACTGTTAGTCAATGACATATATGCCGATGGCACATATTTCAAGAGCAAGGCTCAACTACGTCTAAAATCATCGCCCTATAACCGTCGCAGCATTGACACATCGAGAGAGACTTACCGAACACCTGCACATGTGAAGCCGTGAAACCGCGCGCGCAAAGGAGCAGCTAGATCGGCAATACATCCTTTGTATATCTGCGAGGGGGCAGGCAACACCCCACCGAACGGAGACCAAACGCTGTCGCAGTGCGTGTCAGCACCGCGGCCCCCGGGCAGCGCCCCGACCTTCACAGAACCAGGGTTGCGGCCCTATCTCGGCTTGCAGGTGCTTGGCCAACTGACGGACGCGGTGCCTCGGTCGAGCGTGTTCGAAGGGCGCGCCAAGTGGGGTAAATCACGCACGGCCTTCATGATCTCGCCCATCACAGGTTTGGTGCGTTTGTCTGGATTTTTCAGCAGCGGTGTGCGCAGTCATTCCGAATGGCGGAATATCCGTACACTGTCCTTGCGGTAGGTGGATGGCGGCACCCCGACCACCCTGCGGAAGAAACGAGAAAAACTGGCCATTTCGGAGAAGCCGAGAGTGTCGCTGATTGTAAAGAGCGACAGATCGGTGTTTTCCAGCAGTTCGCGCGCCCGCCGCAAGCGGACATTATCGAGGATCTGGCGATAACTTGCGCCCTGTTTTGCGAGTTTGCGGTGAAATGTTCGTTCCGAGATATTAAGCGCCTGGGCCACCGCCGGAGCTCTTGGCAGAGCTTCGCGGGATTGCATCAGCAATTGATAGGTCGATTTGACGATACCGGCGGGCCGCGAGCTGGTTTCCAGCATGTTCCGGCAGAGTTTGCGGTAATTCTCGGCCAGAGAAGGGTTTGCCAGCGGCAGTGGCATCGCGCCCGCGCCCTCGGCAAAATGAAACCGGGTTCGCGGCGCGCGATAGACAATTTCGGTCTGCAATCGGGCTTCGAGGTCCATCCATCCGTTCGGGCGATCCAGCGGAGTCTCGATCTGACGGATCGGCAGGTTCTTTTGCCGCATATCGCGGAAGAATGTAGGGCCCGATCCAAGCAATCGCTCCTGCATGAAATCATACAGATCTTCGGGCACGTATTGGTCGTTGGCGGTAAAGGCGACGGCGACGCCATCTTCCTCGACAAGGTCGTATTCAAGCAACGCGTAACCAAGCGCCTGCATCCGGATAAAGGTTTGCAACCCCTCGGTCACAGTGCGCGAGACCAGTACGGCCAGGCCAAGCGGTCCGTATGCGATCAGGCTGTAGCGTATCCCGGTCAGAAATCCGATCGCGGGAATGTGGCGGGTGGCGCGCACGAAAAGGCGCTGAAACTGAAGCTCCTGTTCGCCGTCGAGCGTTCCCCAGGGATCTTCGAGAATGCCCGGCGCCAGCCCCGCCTCGGCAATAAGGGGCGCCGATTCAATTCCGTGCCGTTTGAGTGTTTCGGCCATAATCCGAATGCTCTGGTTCGGGATGCGGTGGCTCTGAAGCAGTCCGACTTGCATGGCGTTCTCCTGTAACAACGATCCCCTACAAGAAAATGGCGGAAAAAGTCAAATATTTGGCGGATTTGGTCATTCTCAATTCCGCCTCGTTCTGGGATTTCTGTGACCATGGGGGGCTCTGAGAATGCTCAGATAAACGAGAAATCGCGTTTTTTCGTTTTTTTTCCGGCAAAGGCGCTGCTTTCGTAGGGGGCGAAAGGTTGGCGCAAGAGGACAAAGCCTTGGAGGTCAGCGGCCAATACCGCAGCCGGGAAAGGCGTTTCCCTGCGGTTCTGTCGAACTGCCTAGCTGAACGCAGACACGTAGTATCTTTTGGGAGGAAACATGAAACGTCGTAATTTTTTGAAGAACGCCGGAACCGCGGCTCTGGTAACAACTCTGCCAGCGCCTTTGGTGCGGGCGGCCACACCGGATGATTTTCACATCGCGGCCATTCTGTCGTTTTCCGGGGCCTATGGGCTGATCGGCAATGACATGCGCAAAGGCGCAGAGCAGGCTGTGGCCGAACGCGGCGGCACTGTTCTGGGCAAGCCGATCCGCTTTTCCTGGGAAGACGACGAGACCAAGCCGCAACCGGCGGTGCAGAAGGCCAGCCGCCTTCTGGGTGAAGGCGCACAGATGATTTTCGGCGCGGTCAGTTCGGCCTCGACATTGGCACTTCAAAGCGGCTCTGTTGCACAAATAGGGGTTTGAGCGGACTGCCCCTTTCCCCAGACGGACTTATCCTACGGGCTCTGTGATGGGTATGCCAAGGGCCGTGTAGCGATTGAGCACCGCGATCCGGACTTGGAGCTCCGCAACCTGCCGATCGAAGTCTCGCGCCATGAGACCTTGGCCGAGGAGTTTGACGCAGTTCATCTTCGTCTCTGCGCGGCTTCGGCGGTGATAGCCGGTCAATTTTCTCCATAAGGCGCGACCGAGATATTTGCAGGCCCTCACGGCTTCGTTTCGCGCGATAGCGCCCGCTGTCGTTGGCTGCCAAAGCTGCGCATTCTTGCGCGGCGGGATGACGGCGGCAGCTCCGCGAGCGGCAATCGCATTGTGGCATCTGCGCGTGTCATAGGCCCCATCGGCAGTGATCGTGGCGATCTCTTGATCCGGTGGGATTTGTTCCAGCAGGTCGGGCAGCATCGGGGCATCGCCGACATTGCTTGTGGTGACCCCGACCGCGCGGATCTCCAGTGTTTCCTCATCCATTCCGAGGTGAAGCTTGCGCCACAGGCGCTTCCTTGGACCGCCATGTTTGCGTGCGTTCCACTCTCCTTCACCCTCGGCCTTGATCCCGGTGGCATCGATCAGCAGGTGGAGAGGTCCCGATCCGCCACGGTAAGGGATGGCGACGCTCAGCGTCTTCTGACGGCGGCACAGGGTGCTGAAGTCCGGGACTTTCCAGTCCAGCCCGGCCAGACGAAGGAGGCTTTCGACGAACCCGGTGGTTTGCCGAAGGGGCATGCCAAACAGCACCTTCATTGTGAGACAAACCTGGATCGCGGCGTCGCTGAACTCGGGCTGACGCCCCCGCTTGCCTGTCGGCGGCGCATGCCACGACATCTCAGGATCAAACCAGATTGATAGCGAACCGCGCTGCTTCAGCGCCGTGTTGTACGAAGGCCAGTTCCTGGTCTTGTACTTGGTAGGGGACCAACTGCTCATGCTCGCCAGCTACCACGCTGGATTCACACAGGGAATCCCTCACCCCATTTGTGCAACAAAGCCGCGGCGGCGGGCGCGGATGATTTCCAGATCGTCGTCCGCAAGGGTGTAGTGGCGCAACATCGCCGTTTCATCGGTCGGAAGATCAAAAAGTACTGAGCGCTGACGCTCGGTGAGGATAGTACGATGCGCCATGTTTCTTTTGCTTTCCGCTTATGGTTTGCGTATTGATGATTAAGATACTGAATAAGGAATAGTTCGGATGACTGAAAGCGCGTCGTTTTCCAGATCGTCTCAAACGAACGTTTGTGAAACATGCTGATCGGCTATGCACGTGTTTCGAAAGCTGACGGCAGTCAGTCCCTTGACTTGCAACGGGATGCCTTGACCGCAGCGGGCGTTGAAGACGAACAGATTTACTCGGACCTGGCGTCCGGCAAGAAGGATGACCGATCTGGTCTGGAGGCTTGCCTCAAGGCATTGCGTGAAGGCGATGTTCTGGTTGTGTGGAAACTCGACCGATTGGGCCGCAGCCTGCATCACCTGGTCAAGACTGTCAGCATGCTGTCCGAGCGCGGCGTTGGCCTCAAAGTGCTCACCGGGCAAGGCGCGCAGATCGATACCACGACTGCGGCTGGTCGCCTTTCATTTGGTATCTTTGCGGCTCTGGCCGAATTTGAAAGCGAGTTGATCCGCGAACGCACAATGGCCGGGCTCCAAGCCGCCCGCGCCCGTGGCAGGAAAGGTGGCAGGAAGTTTGCGCTGACAAAGACGCAGGTCCGCATGGCCCAAGCTGCCATGGCCAGCCGCGACACATCGGTTTCAGAGCTCTGCAAAGATCTCGGGGTGAAACCAGTCACGCTCTACAGATATGTCGATCCGAACGGCAATCTACGCGATTACGGGAAACGAGTTCTCAGCGCTTAGCGTAGGATCCTGCACTCTCCGGCATCAGACCCCAAGATCGGTTACGCCCGCGTCAGCTCAACAAGTCAGGATCTCGAAATCCAGAAAGCCAAACTGAAGGCGGCAGGCTGTGAAATTGTCCGCGCCGAAACCGGCTCTGGAGCATCCCGTGACGGTCGCACCGAACTGGCAACCGTCCTGGAGTTTTTGCGTGCAGGTGACGAGCTGGTCGTGCATCGCCTCGACCGCCTTGGGCGGTCAACCCGAGACGTTCTGAATCTGGTGCATGAGTTGGATGCGAAGGGCGCGTCGTTGCGTATCCTTGAACCCGAGGTGACGACGGCCGGCGACATGGGGCGCATGGTGATCACTGTCCTCGGCATGGTCGCTGACATGGAGCTGAAGTTCATTCGCGACCGCCAACGCGCAGGGATCAACGCCGCAAAGGGCAAGGGGATCTACAAGGGGCGGCAGAAGAAGGTCGATGACGCTGAAATTCAGAGACTGGCTGCAGCGGGCACATCCAAAGCCCAGATTGCCCGAGACCTGGGGGTTTCGCGCATGACCGTATATAGAGCGCTGGATACAGGAAGTGCCAAAGCGGACGCAGACCCGGATTAGGTCCGCTGGCTGCTATGCGGACTTAGCTGCCTTTCGTCTTCCTGCTCTCAACGTCCGCAGTGGGTCGATGACAAAATCGATTAATTCTGCGACACTAAAAACCTTTAGGCTTTTTGAAATAGGTGATCGGCCTATGACTATCATCAGCAATTAGGGTGATTATTTCGACCTATGCTGCCATCACGACTGATACGGCCAAGCCGTCCAGCTCAACTACCCACCCTCGGTCAATCAGCTCGTTATACATTTGGTCGCGATCAAAAACAGATATTGGCGTTCGGAGTGCACTTAAGGCATCCGCAACCGTTCGCTCAACCACTGAAAACTGCTCGTTGGCCAAGGATCGTGTATCTTCAATCAAGTAATAGTCACTATTAATTTTGGAAAGACGCAGATAAGGACGCTCCTCTCTTTCCCAGCAGTCTATCCAATTCTGAATCCTGTTACCAAAGAAGCTCAAAAAGTCACTATCCGCGTTGATCCCTAGCGGCTGAGCACTACTAAAATGATAGGCAATTTCGTCATGGCTCCGGGAAAATGGGAAAATATCTAAATAGTGCCTAAACGGTTTCACCTCATCTACCCCAAAGCTCTCTGGATCGCTATGATAGGGGCTATACCTGTCAAATCTGATGGGGCCGAAACCTTCCGGTGGAGACAGGTGAGAGATAGCTGGAATAATCTCTATGATACCCTCAAAATCGGCACGACTTTCACCTGGGAAGCCATATAAGTAATTCCAGGAAACATATATTCCTGCCTCCATACAGTTCCGTAAGAGCGCTATATTCTTCGCTCCTGTAGTTCCCTTTCTCATTTCTTTAAGGGTTCGGGTTGAGAGGCTCTCGATTCCAGGTTGAATCGCCTTAATACCGCAGGATGTAAGCTCATTTATCTCAGCTTCAGTAAGGTTAGCCTTCACCTCGAAGAATTATGATGGTCCAAGTCCCGACTCCATAATTGCAGTAGGCACATCAAGCTTTCGTTTTACAGGCAGAATATTGTCGGCCGCTTGCATCCAACTTGGACTATACTTCTCAACCAATTTAGCCAGCTCGGTCGAAAGCCTCTCCTGGCTTTTGTAACGTGCTGTCATGCCGTTAGAGTTAAGGCCGCAAAAAGTGCAGTGCTGTTTCGCGCCCCACCAACAACCTCGAGAAGCTTCAAATACAATTTTTGGCGCAGGTTCGGGAAATCTTGAAGTGGAGTTCGCCGCAACGTATTCTCCATAATCAGGAATGGGGATACTATCCATATGCTCCACCGGAGTGCACCGAACAACCGCGGGAGTGGGAGCTGCCGTTCTAACCTCGTTCAGCACCGCCTGACAGTATGCAGGAAAATCGTTATCACTCTCTCCAGAAAAAATTGCGTCAACATGAGGAAGATTTTTAGACCAAGCACTCCCCATTGGCCAATCAAAATTGGCGCCGCCAAAGACGATCTTCACATCCGGCGCTCGTCTACGAATTATCTTAGAAATGGCAATGATAGGGTTTGTCTGCTGAAAAGTACTAGAAAAACCAATAATTTTGGGAGACCCAGAAAGGAGATTGTCGCACGTCTCCTCGAGAAACTGAGGAATTCTATCCAGAATGTTCTGAACGAAAGCAATGTCGCGGGAAATCACGCGAGTAATTCCCAGCGTATTTCTAGATTTACACGACAAAACCTGAGTTTCACGAGACAAGCACTTCAAAACGTAGTCTTCGGCTAGTGCTTGTTCAGGATAGGCTTCACGAACGAAGGAAAGCTCCCCAAGGAAAGGATACTCTTCACAGGACGCTAATAAAAAGTATTCATTTTCACCGATTAAGTCTCTAAATCTTAAGGAGGCATAGTCAACTACACAAGAGATACCACGCGCCTCACACCCCGCTTTAAGTATGCTTGTTCCAAGCGAAGGTATGCTCGTGAACGCGTAGGGAGGAACGCAAATTTTAACGTCCACGCTCTCACCTCTCCAATTAGACAATCAGCGAATTGGAATTGGATAAGGAACTGGAATGATCGACGACACTGTGTCGTCCGCCATAGTCGATGCTGGTGCAGTCGCAGCCTTCAACTTCTCAGCGTCGTCATCGCTTACATCGCCGCCATACTCCGCAATCGCGCTCTTGGGGTCGGATGCAAATTTTACCCGAAAATCGCTATCGCTGTTTAGTCGTTTCTGGAGTTCTTCAGGTTTGAAATCAGACATTTTTTGCCCCTCAGATTTACCGTGTTGCGTCAGGATGACGTCAGGTAAGAAGCGAGTCAAGTTTTCCTTGTTGCAGCCGCTTGCCGGACTTGAACGCGCTCCAAACGAGAATTTGCAGACCGAAGGTTTTCCAGACAGCGAGGTCGATGGTCTCAAACGACTTGGATACGTGTGTTAAAGACACTCTTTTGCAAGTCGATCAGTGGTTTAGCTGACGTTCATTCGCAGCGTAACATCGGTTACTCTGGGCTCCCTCAAGCCGTTCGCTGCGATCTGCGCGAACGGCTGCTTCGACGCTGCGGCCGTTCACTGAACCGTCTGTGACAGGCTGCTGAACTTATTTGTGAAAAACGACAAAAGGCTTGTCGGCAAGCGACTGACTGCCGCAAAAAGGGTCGTTTTTGCGGCAAAATGGACTGGTCATAAACCTGTCAGAACCGCGCCAGTTCTGCCGATAGTTTTTGGCCGCGCTAAGTCGCTGATCCTTCCTGCGAGGGGCAGGGGGGCAGAATCCACCGTATTTGGCATGAAAGTTGTGGCAGTGGGACCAGCACCAGCCGGTCGCGCTTCATCATCGACAGCCGATGGCAAACACTTTCGATTGTATCAGTGTGATCCACGACAGTCAGTCGAAGGGCGGATGGTCATTCCTACGCCGAGAGTGGGTGACGCAGGAAATGCTCGTCCATAGCCTTTCCCAACACTTTCAGCCTCGCATCTCGCGCAAGCTGGCGCACATCGGACCCGTCCTTCCATGAAATAGGCCTTTTTGTCCGTTTGAGCTTCTCGACTTCGAGAAAGGTAATTGCGTCCGGTTCAAACGTACCCGTTGTCCAAATCATGTACTCCTGATGACGCTCGCTCAGATGCGGCATTCTAGAAAGATGGCTCTGGAAGACCGGAAGCTTCTTTAGCCAGTGCTCAACCTCGGACAGCGCAACGGTGCCTCCTGGCGCTCTGCCCTTGCATTCGATGAGCCTGATCCTGTCCTCGGTTACACATTGAACGTCGATGTCCGCGCTTTCTCCTGTTTTGGCATGTTTGGCGCTGATGCCCATTTCCAAGCCTCCACCAAACGTCTTCTTTGCTAAGTGCACGACGATTAACTCGAACAGGATGCCGCGCATGTTTCCGGCTGCCCCCTCAATCTCCGACAGACTGTCGAGCAGAGTGTAGAGTTTCTCAGGGTTGTTGATGGCAATGCCAGCGGCATTCTTGAGAGTGGCGGTCAGCGCCATGATTGCAGCGCCAACCTTGTTTCCAAAGAGGTTCGAAGGCGTGCCGGGTATGATCCCTGCCTTATGGCACAGGGTGAGGGCTTCGCCTGTAAAGCTCTCTGCCATCAACAAGGGGAGGATGTCGCCGCTGCGTGAGGTCTGTCTGTAGAGTACAGCCTTTCGGAGGAAGTACCGTACAGCCTCAGCGTCCATCCTGATGTCACTGAACACGTCGGCAACGAAGAATCCGTTCTGCGATTTGGGGCCGCGCAGGGGCATGAGGTAGCTTGGCCCCGTCAAATCCCACTTGAATTGACCGACCATGCGCGGATGGTCTTCACCCCGTATCGCGATCTTATCGTAGCTGGCAAAGCCGTTCTTGCGAACCCATTCGCGCAATCCATCGAGGATGACCCCTTCAACCAGAGACCGGGTACGAATGACAGAGGACGGTTCCGGATGTGCTACTGCATATTCGTTCGCGACATAGCAGGGGCCAAGTTCAGCCAGGTCCTGGACGGCAATAACACCCAGATCAACCAGCATCTTCGCAACGCTTTCCGTTGGAATCTGGCGCTTCAGCGCTACAGGCGCGCCGCTGATGACGGCAAACTCATCCTGGGGGACGATGCCTCCTCGTGCCATGAACGCGTCGATGGCGAGACCGTAGATCGAGCCGGTCGCACGCAGGTCACGCTGCAAGTTGGACCAGTAGCGTTCCGTGTTGCGTTGTTCTTCGAGATAGAAGAAACCTTCACGCTTCGGCAGGAGAAATAGAGGGTATTTTCGGATGGGTGGTCGGGCTCGCGCTAAGCGTTGCCGTGCCGCTTCTGCCTTGATGCCAGTCTTTGAGGCCAGCTTTTCCGCTAGTGCCGCCGCTCTGGTCGGACCGTCCTGTTTGAGTAGCGCTTCGATCTCAGACATAAAGTGTCACACTGCTTAATTTATTAATATTACATCCTTGCACTGGGCGGCTTTTTTTGAAAGGAAGTTTTACCTAAATTAATCAATGTGTTGCAGTCTGATGAAATGCATTACGTGTCACTGTACCCCCCTTTTGCTGGTCACAAACTGTCTGGCTGGCTCCTCCCTCGTCCAGAGCAGAGGCCACCGTATTTGACTTGAACAGGGATCTTTCAGATAGCAGCAGCGATCTGTTGCATGTGGCCAAGGATTTCTTCGATGCGGGGATTCCCGATGGGTTGGCGGTGCTTCGACTTCAGATAGACACCAGGAGTATGGATAGCGTTTTGAGCGCGGTGTAGGCCAGTCCCGTGCAATGCCCCTTGGGAAACCGCTCTTTGAAGGGCCACCTTTGATCTTTCGCTGTCATGAGCAATATGGTTTCGAAGGGCAATCCAAAGATTGATGATAGCCATCTGTTGCCCGGTAAGGGCCGTTATGCCCGCCATGTTGGCTGTGGTGACCCATCGCTTCGCGCCTTTCTTCAGAACTTGGGCATTGCTGAACGTGATGTTGTTCCCATCGTTGTCGATGAGCGAGATGATCGTCGCTCGATCAATGCTGGTTGGAGCCGTGTACGAGGCATATCGGTTCAAGATTTGCTTTTGCTTGTCCGTTAAGTCTTGGTTGAGAGCGTGTTTCAGGTGAATAGCAAACTGGCTGGGATCACGGTTGATGTAGGCCACGATCAAGTCGCTCAAAAAGCTCTCCCACAACGTGGCGGCCGAAATCATCGTCGACGCACTCAAGCGAGTAACATCTGCAGCGGAATGCAATGAAGCTTTGACGGTGTGGTAGAATGCAATCGCTTCCGTCAGTTGCGCATCGAAGGAAGCGCGTACACGAGCGGGGTCCATTGTGCGCAAACTTTCTCTCCCTATGAATTCTAAAAAAGTTACCAGCTTGTGCCGATACGGATTGTGCCTACACTCTGCAGGCCATGGATGATGCAAATTTTTTCAAGCTTCGCAAATCAGGAAAGACCTATATTTCCAGGGTCTTCAAGTTCGATGAAAGGCACGTAGAGCGCTTCCGGCATGTACGAATGGTCATAGAAGGATCGGACAGTCTTCATTTCGGAGAAATTGAAGGCGCGATGTGTTTGCGACTGACGGGAGAAAAGCGAAAGACGCAGGTTACGGCTTTGGTGTCGCAGGATGATCAGCAGGTGCGACGAGTATCGTTGCAGACCTATCAGTCTCGGAAAAATGACTGGATACAGGGCTACGAGGAAAATGAGTTTACCTTCCGTGGGGACGAACTCAAACGGCTTTTGGCCTTCCTTCACCAAATCAATTTCGTGGACCTCTCCAACGAGGAAAACTTCCAAATCGAGGACATCTCTCAAGGAGAAGGCCCAAAGGCCATTATTGACGCGTCTGAGCGCGGTGTTGTCGAGCAAGTACGACAGATGGATACTGGACAGCGAGAAACCATTCTGGAAGCACTACGCGGCTCTCTGACATCAGATGAAATTAATCTACTGCTCGGACGTCGACAGGGTCTGCAAGTGTTCACGGATCGCCTAAAAGCTGGTGATTGGGCGGAGACAGATTGGCAGAATTTTTTCGAGCGCGAACAGTGGGTTTTTGGATATGGACTCGATTACCGTATCATGCGCCAATTCGGGCGCGAGATGGTAGTTGGAAGCGGTGGCGGGACTGATAACCGGAACAAGCCGATTGTTGATTTCCTCGGTACGTTCACAGACTACACGGTCCTTGTCGAGATTAAGCGACCCGATACCAAGATTTTCAAACCGTCGAAGGGAGGCCGGGCCGGGACATGGGAATTCAGTACAGAATTCACAAGCGCGGTATCACAGATCATCCAACAGAAGGCGGAGTGGTTGTCATTTGCTCAGAGCGGTGACCACTGGAACAAGGACGGAGACAAGCTTGCGGCTCGGACACGAAATGCCAAATCGGTGCTAGTCATTGGCTCCCGGAAGGAATTTGCCGAAGATGAACGAGGGGCACAGATCATGCGCGACACATTCGAGCTGTTTCGGCGCGAATGCCGTACCATCGACATCCTGACATTTGACGAACTGCACGATAGAGCGGCGTTCATACTGCGTAGCGATTGACTAAGTGACGTCTGAAGCCGTCTCTTCTCCAAGGACTCACAACCGTGGTGCATCCGCCCCTTTAGGGGCGTCCGCGCGAAGCGCCGGGCCTGTCGGCGGGTAGCCTTTTGGTTGCCCGCCAACAGGTCACCCTGAAACCGCCCACCACCAAGATCAGACCGAAACACAAAAAGGCCCCCGCCTGCTGACGGGGGCCTCGATTGTTCGGCGGCGCGGGCTGTTACTCGGCGGCCATCCGGTCGGCCTGCGCGGTGCGGGTCATGATGTAATCCACGGCCTTCTGGGCCTCGGACGCGGCGCGGAATATCGCGCGGCTGTCTTCCTTCATCGCCTCAAGCCATCCTTCGACATAGGCCGCGCTCTGGTCGAATTCGGGCTCTACCCCGATCTGCGCGCAAAGCATGCAGTTGCCGATTTCCGCGACCAGCTCCTCGAACGCGTAGGCCTTGCGGTCATTGAACCGGCCCAAGCGGTCAAGCCGCTTTGTCGCCCCTGTCCAGTGGGTCAGCTCATGCGCCAAGGTGCCGTAATATCCTGCGGCCCTGTGAAAGGTCGCGATCGGCGGCATGTGGATGCGGTCGGTCTTGATGTTGTAATAGGCGCGCGGCTCCTCGGTCACGTCGATCTGCGCGCCAGTCACGGCAAAGAACGCCTCCAGCTCGGGATCGGCCACGGTACCAAGATCACGGGGCGGGTCGGGCAGGATATAGAATTCAGCGGGTAGGCCCTCGATCTGATCGGCATTGAACACGCGGTAGGCCTTGGCATAGGGGATCTGGCGCTCCTCGCCGTTTTCGTCCTCGCGCTCGACCGTGCCGTATTTCACCACTGTTGCGGATTTCTCGCCCTTGCGGACATGACCCCCAAGCTGCTTGGCCTGATTGAACGTCATCCAGCGAGCTGAGCTGTAATCCTTGGCCATCGCCGTGGCCCAAAGCATCAGGATGTTGATGCCCCGATAGGCTTCGCCGTTGAACCGTTCCGGCAAGCTGACCGATACCCCGCCACCGGTCCACGGCTTACGCCAGGGCGGCGTTCCAGCCTCGATCTGCGCGATGATCTGATTTGTAACATGGGAATAAACGTCAAACTTCTCTGCGGTCATTTGTGACCCTCCTTTGAGTGACGCGGGCCGGGTCTCTTTCCCTTTCCGCCGATGGGCGGGCCTTCCTGTTCTGATCTTTGGAATGCCCATGCATTCCGAAGGGCAGAGCAGGTAAGGGCAAAGCCCGTCCTGCGGCCTGGCGGGGCCGTGACAACCGGGTGGAGGGCGTGAATTTGGGAGGGAACCGCGTGCCTGCGCGTGGGAGGAACCGGAATTCTCGACCGGAACCGACGCCGCAGGCGGCGCTTGCCGGTTTTCTCGGACCTGACAGGATGGCAGGCGGATCAACAGGATTTGGAACCTGTCAGGGCCGGGGTGAGTGGGTGTCAGCCCGTCGAACCCCTGCCCTGTCTATCGCTCAAAGCGAGACCGGCGTGCGCCGGGATCACTGAACTCTATCGAGCCATATCTACTCGATAATATACGATTGATGCCTTTGTTAGATTCAGGCACAAGACGACCATCATTGTTTCTGTTGGTATGCGCGATGAACCAGACGATTGACCTCGAACTAAACGTCACCACCGAACAAGGCCTTCGGGGACTTGCTGAGGAGGGACACACGGTCGAAGTGCTGTGCAAAGCCGATCCTGAACGCAAGGGACCAAGCTGGTACGGCCTGTGGATCATGCGGACGGTTGGGAGTGATGGGCAGGAGAAAATCCTTGTCACTGCCAGAACGCGCGTGACGCAGAATGCGATCAGGGTGCGCGAATTCAAGACGGCAACCGGCGTGATTTCATTCCTTGTTGGTGTCGGGTTCTCTCAGGCGAGCATTCCCATGAAGAATGGGGAAACGACCTCTCATCGCCTCGTCAGTGACTGAGACCTGGATCACGGTCGATGTCCCTATCCTTCTCGACCTCCTGATCCTTCTCCTGGTCGCGCTCGTCCTCAATTTCTAGCCGCTCGCGCGGTTTGTTCATCACATCCTTCAGCCGCTCGTTGACGGACGGCTTGCGCGCCTCGCGGCTTGTGTCTTCGCCTAGATCATACTCGCTGTGACCGTCCAGCTTGTGAACCGCCGCCTGGCCGTCGCGCCCGGCGTCCTTCTCCATGATCTCCTTCAGCCGCTCTCGCGCGTAATTGCGGCCTTCCGGCTTTTGCGTGTCGTCTTGGTCCCGTGACCGGCCCACGACCTGCGACAACCGCTCCCGGAAATCCCCCGGATTGCGTTCACCGCGTTCTTTCGAGGTCGAGGCCCGGAGTGCCGCCAGACCGGCAGAAATGCGGCCTTGCCCGGCCTCGCGCTCGATACCGTAGGTCTCCCGCGCGATATCCAGCCGCTCACGCATTTCGCGGAAGGCGGCGCGGGCTTGGCGAGCGGCATGGACAACCGCGCCGCGCTCGGTGACCGGGACGTATTCCCGGCCCTGACGCTCGGCCATCGCCTTCGCCCGCCGCTCCATGGAATTGGCCGCTGGCCCCAGCTTCAGCTCGGGGTCGCGGTCCAGCTCCTCGGCCGTCAGCTTGTCGCCTCGATCCAGCGCCGTCTCGCGCTGCTTCTCAAGCGACCGGTGATCGACGCGCTCGACCTCACCGACACGCTCCAGCGCGCGGTTCTGCAACTCGGCCCAGAGACCGCGCATCTGCTCGATCTCGACGCCGCCAGTCTTCGCGGAATCGAGCACGCGCGTCTTGGCAGTAAAGCCCCCGGCTTCCAGCTTCCGGGTGGAGGTCAGAACATGAGCGTGATGGTTACGCTGATCGCCTTCGCGGTGGGGCGCATGGATCGCCACATCGGCGGCCACGCCATAGCGGCTGACCAGTTCCTCGGCGAACTGACGGGTGATCTGCGACCGGTCCTCGGCGCTGATCTCGGAGGGCAGGGCCAGCTCCCATTCGCGGGCGGTGACGGAGTTACGGCGGGTCTCGCTGGCCTCGACCTCGTTCCAGAGGCGGGACCGGTCCGAGGCCCAGTCCGGGGCGTCCTTCGGGGTCAGGATGAAGGTCTCCTCGATGCCCTGCTTGCGGGTGTAATCGTGGACACGGCCTTCGCGCTGGCACTCGATGCGCTCCCCGACACGGTAGGCCGCGGCTGCCGTGGCGGAGCGCCCGGCGCTGCGTTTGATCGTCTTCACGGAGAGGTGGTAGCTGGCCATGCGCCCTCCCCTCGCCTGTGATGCAAACGCGCCCACGCGCCGGAGCTGATCCGTGCCGATGCCCTGACATTGGGCACCGGATCAGCCGTCTTTTCTTCGTAGGATCGCGCCCGGAACCGGCGCGGTCTGAGGGGAAAAGACAGCCCGCTTGAGGCGAGCCAACGGCTCGCCAAGGCGCGGGCTTGCCAGTGATCTGTCCCCAAATCCCCAGCCTCATGGGGGGCGGGATATGGGGGTAGATCACTGGCGGTTTGCCGGGGGCAAACCCGGTTCGTGTCGGCACCGTCAGGTCCGACGACACGAACCTCCCGCAAGGGAGACGCCAGCAGCAGACCGGCCCCCTCCGTGGGGCATCGGGCGAGACGCTGGCGCGACCTTGCGGGACGCGATCCAACCGCTGAGGTTGGGCTGGGATGGTTTGGAAGGGGCGGCACGCCCTTCCATGTCGATACGGTACGGATCGAAGGGGATGACCATCGGTCGGGGCGTGGCCCCAGAGAGATCGCACGCAAAGCTCGGAACCGCAGGTGAAGAGTTTGCATAAGTGCGCCCTTGTCCTTTACAGGCCTACGGGTAAGCGCTATCGCTCGATCTGACAAGACCAACCTGTCCACCTGCTCTTTTCAAAGATGGAGACGCGCATTGGCAGAGACCGAACTCGAACGGGCCGAAAAACGATACGCCCAGGCCAAGGCCCGTCTTCAGGCGCTGAAGAACCGGGAAGCCACCAGACAGCGCAAGCTCGACACGCGGCGCAAGGTGATCCTGGGCGGCGCGCTCATGGACTTGGCGGAACGCGATTCCGGGGCTGCCGCGATGCTCGACCGGCTGATCCGCAACCTGCCCCGTGAACAGGACCGCAAAGCATTCGCGGACTGGGGGGCGCCCACCGGGTCGGCCTCCCCTGCCCCGTCCAGCTCTGATCCGGAAACGCCGTCCTGATGCGGGGCGTGATGCGCGTCTTCGGAGGGCTGTTCCGGTTCTTCGGTCGTTTGATCTTCACGCCCATCCTGTTGGGCTGGATGATCGGCGCTGTCCTGTTCGGCGCGATGATCGGGGCGCTCGTGGCCACGCCCTTCGTCTTCGCCTTCTTTGACCAGCCGCCCGGTGAAAGCGCGGCGCAGTGGCTGGTCTTCGGTCCGTTCATTTTTGTCGGGGGCATCTTCGGGTTCCAATACTGGCGCATGGCCTCCGGGGCCGATGCCTTCTTCGGGCTGATCGGCGACAGCCACGGCTCCGCCCGGTTCGCCAACCGCAAGGAGCTGAAGAAGCTCCAGCGGGAAGACGGCCTTCTGATCGGGCGCAATCCGCACACCGGGCGGCTGCTGCGCTATGACGGTCCCGCCCATCTGATCACCCTCGCCCCGACGCGGGCCGGGAAAGGCGTCGGCACTGTGATCCCAAACCTGCTGGCGGCGGAACGCTCGGTTCTGGTCATCGACCCCAAGGGTGAGAATGCCCGGATCGCCGGGGAAGCCCGGCGGCGGTTCGGAACGGTCCATGTCCTCGATCCGTTTGAGGTCTCCGGGATGCCCTCTGCCGCCTACAACCCACTCGACCGGCTAACACCGGACAGCCTCGATCTGGGCGAGGATGCCGCCTCCCTGACAGAAGCCCTGGTCATGGACCCGCCGGGACAGGTGACGGAAGCGCATTGGAACGAGGAGGCCAAGGCCATCCTCGGCGGGCTGATCATGTTCTGTGTTTGCCACGAGGATCGCGACCGCCGGTCTCTTGCCACCGTCCGGGAATATCTCACCCTGCCCCCGGAAAAGTTCCGCGCGCTGCTGGAGCTGATGCAGGACAGTGATGCGGCGAGCGGGCTGATTGCCCGCGCCGCCAACCGCTTCCTCGGCAAGGCGGATCGCGAAGCGGCTTCGGTGCTATCCAACGCACAGCGTCACACCCATTTTCTCGACAGCCCGCGCATTGCCAAAGTGCTATCGCGGTCGGATTTCCACTTCTCCGATCTGCGCCACCGGGTCACCTCGGTGTTTCTGGTGCTGCCCCCGAACCGCATGGACGCCTACAGCCGCTGGCTGCGCCTTCTGGTCTCTCAGGCCCTTCAGGACATCGCACGGGACGCTGAGCGGCCTCAGAGCGCGTCAGAGGGCCGTTCTGAGCGCCTCAAGGCCCCTGCCCTCTTCCTGCTCGATGAATTCGCCGCCCTGGGCCGTTTGGAGGCCGTAGAACGCGCCATGGGGCTGATGGCGGGCTATGGGCTTCAGCTCTGGCCGATCCTGCAGGACATGAGCCAGCTCAAGGACCTCTATGGCGAACGGGCTGGCACCTTCATTGCTAATGCCGGGGTGCAACAGGTCTTCGGGGTGAATGACTTCGAGACGGCCAAGTGGCTGAGCCAGATGATGGGCCAGGAAACTGCCGGGTTCCAGACTGACAGCTTCAAGCCCGGTGATGGCCCCAGCTTCAGCAACAACCTCACGGGCCGCGATCTGCTCACTCCAGATGAAATCATGCAGCTCCGCCCGGAAAACCAGCTCCTGCGCGTGCAGGGGCACGCCACCGCCGTCGCGCAGAAGCTGCGCTACTACGCCGATCCCGAGTTCAAGGGACTGTTTGTCCCACAGGACCAGTAATCCGAAGGACGCCACTCGATGCCAGACCAACCCGACCTCCCTGCCCTCTCCGACGATGATCTGCGCGAAACACTCGATCTCATGGCAACGGCTGTCGCCAGCATGTCCGACAGGATTGACGATCTGACCGCCGTGGCGGACAAGCAGATCAAGGTTGCCACAGAAGCGCGGATCGCTGCCTTCGCTGCACGGGACCAAACCAATCCGAAAAAATACGGGGATCTTCTGGGCCAGACCCTCGACAGCCACCTGGGCGCAACGGCAGACGCAATGACCGAGATTGTCCGACGCCTTGGCGTCCAGACGGACAAGACCATCGGGGTCTTGGCCAGATCGGAAGATGACAGGTCCAAAGCCTATCGAGATGTGTTCGAACGGGAACAGAAAGCGGATCGTCTCAAAAGCCGCCTGCCTTGGTTTGGACTGGGTGCATTGGTTCTGGCCCTGGTGCTGACGGTGACGCTTCCCCGCTTCTTGGCCAGCAACGCTTCCACATGTGCTGTCCTCGGGGCGTCCTGGACCACGACAACCACGGGTGTCGATGCCTGCGTCTTCTATCGAAGGTGAGCGGTTATGTGATGGCGATGATCAGCTCTGACTCGGAAGCTGTGTGTTATATATGTGTTATAGAAGGTGTTACGAGAATCGCTATCTCCGCAACACACTGATTTCATTTCTTGATTCCACCACATTTTAGCCTGCCGGTGTGTAGAGTATCGAAGAAAGGTGGGTAGACTATCGAAGAAAGGTGTGTAGAGTATCGAACAATGCACGCCTCTGGTGGGCAGACTGTCGAATAATGGTGGGTAGATTATCGAATAATGGCACGGCCCCGAAAAAGAACAGCTTTGCTACCGCAGCGGCACACTGAGCCGGACCTGTTTGTCTGTGACATCCTGGATGCCACGCCTAAGAGTGACCGTGCTTCTATGGAACACCCCCTGTTCTCGCTCTCGGTCAAAAAGGACCTGGCCGCATTCGAGTACGAACAAGGCAACGTGAAGGTGAAGATCACGCCAGCGGCTGAGGAAGGCCGCGCAAATGTCTTCGACAGGGATATTCTGATTTATGTTCTGAGCCAACTCATGGCAGCGAAGAACGAAGGTCAGGAGATCGGTCGTCGTGTCCGGATTTCGGCCCATGATCTGCTGAAGGCCACAAACCGCCATACTACCGGACAGGCCTACGCAACGCTTCGACGTGCTCTCACCCGCCTTCAGTTTACGCAGATCGAAACGAACATTCATGACCACGGCATAGGTGAGTGGCGTTCGATTTCATTCATCACCGACGCGCGGATCGTCAAAGAGGACTCCACAGGACGCCTTCTTAGCGTCGAGCTGGAAATGGGTGACTGGCTCGTCAAGGCCATCGAGAACAAGAACGTGCTGACACTCAACAAAGCCTATTTCCAGCTCCGCAAACCCTTGGAACGGCGCTTGTATGAGTTGGCACGAAAGCACTGTGGAAAGCAGGATATCTGGCGGATCGGGTTGGATAAGCTGCAACACAAGACAGGCTCGACCTCTACAGCAAAAGAGTTCAAACGCCTTGTAAAAGCGATCTGCAGGGCGGATGAAGCGCAGTCCCACATGCCCGATTATCGCTTCAGGCTTTTGCATGATGTACTGGAAATTACTCCAAAGCCTGAGTTCTTAGAGATTTACGGCGATAGCCCGTCGTTCGCTTCAGAAGTATTGGTGCGTTTGTCCTCTGACGCTTACGATCAGGCTCGAAAGGCAGCCCCCACATGGGATGTCTACGCGCTTGAGCAGGAATGGCGGATGTGGATGAACGACCCACCACGTCACCCGGATGCCGCTTTTATAGGGTTTTGCCGGAAATGGTATGAGCGCAAGGGCAAGGCTCCATAACACTTAACAGATACCTGATACCTGATATCTGTTAAGTGTTGACAGTTATTGGTTGAGGGTTAAGGGTTACGGAAAAATGGAGGCAGGCCATGACGCAGGTTATCAGCGTAGTGCAAGAAAAGGGCGGCGCGGGAAAAACGACACTTCTGACGGCCATCGCAAGCCTGATGGTTCAGGATGGTGCAAGGGTCGCCGTGATTGACACAGACCCTCAGCGGCACTTGGAATCATGGGCAAAAAAAGAACAGACTGATCTCGACTGGCTATACGAAGAAGATGACGAAAAGCTTCTGCCAACCGTCAAGGCATTGAAGAAGGCTGATCCGCCGTATGACGCAATCTTTGTGGATACAGCAGGCTTCAAGTCGGCGATGGCAATGCACGCCATCGCGGCTGCCAATCTCATCCTGATACCATCGAAGGCCAACGAAGCTGACGCCAAGGGAGCCAAGCGAACCTATTCACATGTTCAAAGTGTTGCTGAGACAATGGAAAAAGAGATTCCGGCCCTGGTCGTGATGATGGACGTGGATACACAAACAAACATCACGCAGGCCATTGTCGATGCTCTCGATACCCAAAATGTGCCTCGGCTGAACGCCATGTGCGCGCATCGGACAGGATTCAAGGAAATGACCTCTACAGGGCAAGCCCCACAGGGATCGGCGCGACGGTCGGCTCAGTCGGTTCTGGCGGATTTGCAGGGCAGGGGCCTAATCAGTTTCTACAGGAGCGGGTCATGGCCAAAGTCAGCGTAAACCTTGACGACGATCTGGACGCAGACGACAGCTCAAAGAAGTTGAAGGCAATGGCGGCACCGTTACCAAGTGTCAGCAGAGCAAAGTCATTTGCTTTGAAGGACGCCCCGCGCGTCCAGTTCTCTTTCACGAATGTGCCAGAACCCATCAAGGAAGCCTTTGCATTCGAGGCGAAGAGGCGCGGGCTTACTAAGAAAGAACTTTTGTATGAATGCCTTAGGGCAGGAGGCATCGACATCCCTACCTCTGCAGAGATCGATGGCCGCAGAAGATAACAGATAACAGATAACAGTTATCAGGCTTTCCGAGAAAATTGGCTTGGAGTTGCCTAGATCAAATTCAATACCGCCTGTCGCGTTCGGGAGTGAACGTGCACCGCGTTGAGATGCTCTGTAAAATAGGTACTCAGGAGAGCCAGGAAGTCTCCATCCACTGGCATTCCGGCAACATCCGCAAAGCGCCTGTAGTTGATGTGTACGGGAAGGCCTTCAACTATATGATCTTCTGAAAGCCCGTTGTCCAAATCATGGGCAAAGAACTGCAGCTCTAATGCCCAGTCACCAATCGGAGCCCGGTCTTCCAACTCTTCCAGCCGGAGTGGTATGACGTTCCGCATGGTGAAAAGGTGATCTTGAACGTATTTCTCCGTTAGTCGACCGCCATGCGCTTCCACAGCGATTATCCGGTTTTCGGTGGCGTGTTTGAGTTCAGCATCACCCAATTTCTTCTGTGAGGTGTTGGTCGTAAAAACGGAGTCTCCAAAGCCTCGGAGACGCCATTGTGCCAAGTCTCCAGCTTCACGGAGCGCGATGCAATCAGTCAGTCTTTGCTCGATGACGCCGCGCGTCCCTGTGTTTCCAGCGGCAACACCAACGAGAAGCCGGTGCCCACCTTCAGCATCGATTGCCGGAAGGGGAGCTGTAAGCACGGTGTTGGGTTCGTCCCAACAAAGGTACGTAAAGTCCCACAGGGTTTTCTGAACTGGTTTGTTCTTTCTGGTATTTTTGGGCTTTTCGTCCTCCCGTTTTCACGGCGTTTCTACGCAGCCTTTTTCG